>ERZ1740065.3075-NODE-3075-length-10423-cov-10.076871_pt1 | contig 10423 bp, 8 predicted proteins | sample MGYA00581738_ERZ1740065 | MGnify/ENA primary metagenome ERZ1740065 (study PRJEB43018, sample SAMN04849749) | marine metagenome | isolation source: floating plastic debris | place: Pacific Ocean | collected 2008-09-01 | study: EMG produced TPA metagenomics...
TGAGACCAACAACATGCCGATCATGACAACCCTGCAGCACTGGGATCACGGCTTCAAATCGCCTTTCAAATCAGAGATCTACTATGTGAACACGACGCGGTTCAACGATCTCAAATGGGGCACGAAAAACCCTGTGATGCTGCGCGACCCAGAGTTCGGGCCAACGCGGATCCGCGCCTTCGGCACTTATTCCACCCGCGTCGTGGAGCCCGCACGGTTTTTGACTGAGATTGTCGGCACGGACGGCGAATTCACGATGGATGAGATCAGCTTTCAGGTGCGCAACATCATCGTGCAGTCATTTTCGCGCATCATCGCAGGCTCTGGTATTCCAGTGCTTGATATGGCCGCCAACACGGCCGATCTGGGCAAGCTGATCGCGGCCGAGATCTCTGGCGTGGTTGCGGAATACGGGCTCGCGATCCCAGAGTTTTACATAGAAAACATATCCTTGCCGCCCGCTGTTGAAGAGGCCTTGGACAAGCGCACCTCCATGGGGCTCGCCGGGGATCTGGGCAAATTCACCCAGTATTCAGCCGCCGAAGCGATGACGGCCGCGGCCAAAACACCCGGCAGCGGCGCGGGCGAAGGCATCGGTGCCGGGCTCGGCATGGGAATGGGCATGGCCATGGCTCAGCAGATGAACCCACAGGGGCCATGGGGCGGCCAAGCGCAGCCCGCCCAAGCGGCACCGCCTCCGCCGCCCCCGGTGGAGCACGTCTGGCATGTGGCCGAGAACGGCCAGACCCACGGCCCCTATTCCAAAGCAGCGCTCGGGCGCATGGCGGGCGAGGGCAAGCTCACCCGCGAAAGCTTTGTCTGGACGGCAGGTCAGGACGGCTGGATGCGCGCCGAAGACGTCCAGGAGCTGGCCCAGCTCTTCACAGTTATGCCGCCGCCTCCGCCTGGCGCGTGACAGCGGCGGCATCCTTTTCATAAATACCCAAATCCCGCCCGGTCCCGCATATGCCACCCGCTGATCAAGAGCTCGACATCCTCGTAGAACATCGCTTTCCCTGCGATCAATGCGGGGCCGATTATCGCTATGATCCCGATAAGGCGCAGCTCACCTGCGATCATTGCGGCAAAAGCGAAGAGATCGCGCAGCAGGGACCGTGGCAAGGCACGATCCGAGAGTTGGATTTTGAAGACGCCCTGCAAGGTGAACTGGGTCAGGCCGAGATGCAGGAGACCCGGGTGTTCAACTGCTCGGAATGTTCTGCCCAGATTGAGTTTGACGGGAACACGCACGCCGCCGCGTGCCCTTACTGTGCAGCGCCCGTGGTGACCGACACCGGGCTTCATCGCAGCATCAAACCCAAGGCCGTGCTGCCTTTTGCACTTGAAGAAAGCGCAGCGCGTAAAGCGATGACGGATTGGTTGGGCCGACTTTGGTTCGCGCCGGGAGGACTTCAAGAGTACGCCCGTAAGGGGCGGAAAATGAAGGGAATATACGTTCCCTACTGGACTTTCGATGCGGATACCAAATCACAGTATCGCGGCGAGCGTGGCACGGTCTACTATGAAACCAAAACAGTCATGCGCGACGGCAAACGCGAACAGGTGCGGGTGTCCAAGGTGCGCTGGCGTGGCGTGACCGGGCGCGTGGCTCGGTTCTTTGACGATGTGCTCGTGCTGGCCTCTCATACGCTGCCCAAGCGCTATACGGATGCGCTTGAGCCTTGGGATCTCAGCGCGCTTGAGCCCTACAGCCCGGAATTCCTGGCAGGCTTTCACGCCGAAGGGTACCAGGTCGAGTTGGAAGACGGTTTCAAAGAGGCGCGCCAGCATATGGATCGCGTGATTGCGCGCGATGTCCGCTTTGACATTGGCGGTGACCGACAGAGGATTCATGCCATAAATACAACGGTCAAGGACGTGACCTTCAAGCATATCCTGCTGCCGGTCTGGCTCGCGGCCTACAAGTACAAAGGTCAGACTTACCGCTTCGTTGTGAATGGCCGCACAGGGCGGGTTCAGGGGGAACGGCCTTGGTCTGCCATCAAGATTGCCATGGCCGTGCTCATCGGCGTCATCATTGCGGCGGGCGTCGGCTATGTCATCGCTTTGAATGAAGGGGCGCTCTGATGACTGAGTTTGAGGCGCTGAACGCCGTTTTGGACCGCCGATATTCGTGCCGTGGGTTTCTCGCTGACCAGGTGCCCCAATCAGCAATCGAAGAGATCGTCAGAACAGCGGGCAAAGTGCCATCCTGGTGCAACGCCCAGCCTTGGCAGGGCACTGTGACCCAAGGCGCAGCAACAGACGCCTTCCGAAACGACCTGAAGAAAGCCGCGCAAGGCTCTCAGTCAAAACCGGATTTTCCATGGCCAGATGGCTACCCCGGTGCTTACGGGGATCGCCGTCGCGCCTGCGGATATCAGCTCTACGAGGCAGCGGGTATCGCGCGGGAAGATCGCGAGGGCCGCGCGGCGCAAAGCCTGCGTAACTTTGCGCTCTTTGATGCGCCCCATGTGGCCATTGTACACTCTGAGGCCGCGCTCGGGCCCTACGGCGCTTTGGATTGCGGCGGTTTTGTTACCGCGTTCATGTTAGCCGCCACCAGCCTGGGTGTTGCCACCATCGCTCAGGCCTCTGTCGCGGCTTATCCAGAGCTTATCCGATCGCATTTCGGCTTGTCAGAGACCCGCGTGATCCTCTGCGCCATCTCATTTGGCTATGAAGACAAAGACCATCCCGCGAATGGCTTTCGCACCGAACGCGCGTCTCTGAAAGAGATAATGGAATTACGCGGTTAGGGTGTGTTCCTAAAGCGCGCGCCAGCCGATATCACGACGCAAGGCGGCACCCGGCCAGTCGACGCCATCCACCAAAGCATAGGCCCGGTCCGCCGCTTCGCGCAGGCTTTGCCCACGTGCTGTCGCGTTGAGGACACGGCCTCCCGATGACACCACCTGCCCGTTCCGGAGCGTCGTGCCCGCATGAAACATCACATGCATGCTGTCTTCCGGCAGATCATCCAGCCCGCCGATTGCCTGACCCTTGGCATAGCTGCCTGGGTATCCATCCGCGGCCATCACCACGGTCATGGCATGATCATCGGCCCAGTTGACCTGCGCCTCGCTCAGACGCCCTTCGGCGGCGGCGTGCAAAAGATCCAGGGCCTGAGCACCGAGGCGCAGCATCAGAACCTGGCATTCAGGATCGCCAAACCGGACATTGTATTCCACCAGCCGCGGCATGCCATCTTTGATCATGAGCCCGGCATAAAGGATGCCCTGATAAGGCGCGCCGCGCTTCACCATCTCAAACAATGTCGGTTTCACGATCAAATTCAAGGCTTTGTCGGCTACATCTGATGTCATCACGGGCGCTGGAGAATACGCGCCCATGCCGCCGGTGTTGGGCCCGGTGTCGCCTTCGCCGATGCGCTTATGATCCTGTGCGGTGCCCATCGGCAATGCGGTTTCCCCGTCACACAGCACAAAAAAGGAGGCCTCTTCACCCTCCATGAACTCCTCGATTACGACCTCCGCACCGGCCCCGCCAAAGGCGCCGGAAAACATGTCGTCGATCGCAGCCTGCGCGTCGCCAACCGTTTCGGCGATGATCACGCCTTTGCCTGCCGCGAGACCGTCTGCCTTGATCACGATGGGCGCGCCGTGCTCTTCCACATAGGCCTTGGCCGCAGCCGCATCGGTGAAATGCCCGTATCCCGCCGTGGGCGCACCAGCGGCATCGCAAATCTCTTTGGTGAAGTGCTTTGATGCCTCAAGTCGCGCGGCCTCTTGGCTGGGTCCGAAGACCAATAGGCCCGCATCCCGCAGTCGATCTGCGACACCCACCGCCAAAGGCGCTTCCGGCCCGATGATCACAAACTCAACCGCCTTGGCATCGCAAAACTGCACCACCGCGCTGCCATCCATGATGTCGAGATCGGCGCATTCCGCGATCTGATCTATCCCGGCATTGCCAGGCGCGACGATCAGTTTGTCACATTTCGGGTTCTGCTTGACGGCCCATGCCAACGCGTGTTCGCGCCCGCCACCTCCGAGAATGAGTATGTTCATTTTGCGCTCCCCGCTTGGCGTGACCTCAAGGGCGTTCTAAGGTCGGGATCAGGCAGTTACAAGGTGAGCGGCATGTCCGATTTGATCGACGATCCGAGCCCCGGTGAGAACGCACCGGAGTTTTCCGTCTCAGAGCTTTCCGGCGCGGTGAAGCGCGTCGTGGAAGGCGAGTTCGGGCATGTGCGCGTGCGGGGCGAGGTGGGCCGCGTCTCCCGCCCGCGATCGGGGCATGTGTACATGGATCTCAAGGACGATCGCGCTGTCTTGGCTGGCGTGGCATGGAAAGGCGTGGCCGCGCGGTTTGCCGTGCAGCCCGAAGAGGGGATGGAAGTGGTGGCGACGGGGCGGCTCACCACGTTCCCGGGGCAGTCGAAGTACCAGATCATCATAGATGACATCAAACCGGCCGGTGTCGGAGCGTTGATGGCGCTTTTGGAAAAGCGCAAAAAAATGCTGGATGCCGAAGGTCTCTTTGATCTGGGGCGCAAAAAGGAACTGCCATACTTGCCTGAGATCATTGGAGTGGTCACGTCGCCCTCCGGCGCCGTTATTCGGGACATCCTGCATCGGCTGCGCGACCGCTTTCCCAGAAAAGTGCTGATCTGGCCGGTGGCCGTGCAGGGGGATCGGTGCGCGCCAGAGGTGACGCGCGCCATTGAGGGGTTCAACGCGCTGTTACCCGGCGGGGCGCTGCCAAGACCGGATCTGCTGATCGTGGCCCGGGGCGGCGGATCGGTTGAGGATCTTTGGGGGTTCAATGAAGAAAGCGTGGTGCGCGCCGCGGCGGCCTCGGAGATCCCGCTCATTTCGGCGGTCGGGCATGAAACGGACACGACACTGATCGATCTGGCGTCCGATCGCCGCGCGCCCACGCCGACGGCGGCGGCCGAAATGGCCGTGCCGGTGCGGCTTGATCTTTTGGCATGGCTCGATGGGCAAGAGGCGCGGCTCACATCCGCGCTCATGGGCGGGATCAAGACACGTCGCCAAAGAGTGATTGATCTGTCGCGTGCTCTGCCGCGTGCCGAGGCGCTTTTGGAAACCCCGCGTCAGCGGTTGGATCTTTTCGCGGACCGCTTGCCGCGTGGATTGATCCGGGGGGTAGAGCAGCGTCGTGTCAGACTGTCTGAGGCCTCCGGCGCGCTGCGCCCCAGCCTTTTGCGCCGTGGGGTAGAGGCCGACCGACGCAGGCTGAAAAACGCAACGGAACGCCTGAACCTCGACGCTCTCAAACGTGAGATGGCGCGCAAGGCCACCGAGTTTGACGCGGTGATGGCGCGCATGGCCAAGGCCGCGACCCGACAGGTCGAACGCTGGTCGGATCGCTTGGACAGCCTTGAACGCGTGCGCCAAACCGTCGGATACGAGGCTACGTTGCAGCGTGGTTACGCGGTTGTGCGCGGGGACGGCGACGTCGTCACGAGCCGGGCTGCCGCGAAGAAAGCTGCGGCATTGGAGATCCAGTTTGCCGATGGACGGCTTGATCTTGGCGCGAAAACAGAGAAGACCAAGCCCGCCAAGACGACGCCCGTAAAAAGCCCCGAGCAGGGATCACTGTTTTAGGCGGAAAAAACGGGCCAAGGCTGCAAAATGTCAACCATGCGTCGATTTTGGTGGATTTAACTCTCGTCTAGATCGCATTATCAATACCAGTTTGTTCGCTGTCACGCACAAATCATTGAAGTGCGATGCGCTCAACCGCGTTTAGACGCCAACCTCCGGACCCAGACACATCAGCGGCTCTGAACTTTGGCGTACTTCATATAGCTCTGTCTGAGTGGGGTCATTCTCGAACCGGGCGCTTAGGCCGTTTGCGCTGATTTCAAAGCTCCAGCATTGCGGTACGGGCTGATCTTCGTAGACGAAACAAATCAGATCGTCTTGTTCAAACCACTCGCCTTCCTTGCATTCGCCATCCAGAAATGTCCAGCGCACGCGGCGGTTCGACAGGTACTCTTCCGCGCCATAGGGTTCACCATCTGAGGCAAAGAAAAATGTCTTGCCTCTGGTGTAATCATCAAACGCCTTAGCGCCCATCGCGAGCGCGGGATCAACGCTGAATGTGAGACCCAGCAGTAAACTAAGAAGTGACGTTTTGTGCATGAGTTGACTTTGCCAGATGCGCCTGCGCCTGACCACTGATTTTTCGCCCGACCTTACGTTCTTTGGGCCGAGATTTGCCGAGATCCGCGCGATCAGATGTCCAAGCATCGCAAAGCGGGTTCATCAACCCAAACCACAGTTTCGGGAACAAGGCGATGACACCCATGATGGGCAGTGGATAGGGCAGCATGGGCATTTCTTCCGGGTCCAGCTGCAAGGCAGGATAATCGCGATGCGGTGACACATGATGGTCGGAATGCCGAGGCGCATTCACCATCAGAAAGGACGAAAACGCATCCGGGGCGTTCCAAGAATGATGCGGGCCCACAGGTTCAAGCCGCCCATTGGCCAGTCTCGCCCGGCGCAGACCGTAATGCTGCACATAGTCGGACATCAGGATCTGTATTTGCGCATGTAGGGCAATGGACAGAAACGCGAGCACTCCGATCCCGCCTAATGCCATGCAGACGGCAATCAGCGTCGCAAGCCCGCCGCCGATGTAGAGGATGAACGGATGCCGAGTGATCGGCTTTTCCGCCCGTATGCTCCGTTGCGTTTCCAATGTCATCGCGGTCAGAAAGGATTGGCGCGTCACCCGTGCCATGTACCGATAAAAATTCTCTCCGCGCGGCGCCGAATTGGGATCCTTATCACTGCCCACGTGGATATGATGGATCAGCAGGTGCGCGCTCGCCTGATGGCCCGCAAGCAGAGTCGTGTACATCCACTGACCCAGCCAACGCATCATCGGCGTTTGTTTGTGGATCAATTCATGGGCCACCGGATGGGAAATCTGTCCGAAGATCAGCCCTGCACCGGCCCCGAGCGCCAAGCGCTCTGCCAGGTCAAGACCGCTTGGGCCCGCAACGCCCCAGATGGCCATGCCCAAGACGCTAAAATGCGCCAGACCCAAGCCAACCAGCAGAGCCTCGCTGGCAGGAAACTCAGCCTCGGGGTCGGCGTTGTCGGTGTTTGCAGCGATCAGGCGGTCCATCATGGTGACAAGCAGCGTCATGTAGATCACCGGCCAGAACGCCCAGGCGCCGCCGGCAAACGCGGCCGGCCCAACCAAAAGGCAGGGCAGGATCGTGATGAGAGCAAAGATCGGCATGTAACCCGTCCGCGTTTTGGGGGCGCAAACATGCCTACGCCCAGTCGACAGAGCTTAGCGCTGACAGGTCCGGATGTGGCACTTTTTCCAGGCCGCGGTTAACAAATCGGTGGCGTCACAATCCCTGGTAATGTCGATGCGGGGCGTGGGCTGCTGAGAGTTGAATTTTTAGCGGCGTTGTCGTCTTTGGTCGATGAGTTCAAAAACAATCCCGTCCACCTGCCGATTTTGTTCAAATCGAATCAGCGGGGCCGTCCAACCGGGGACCTTTGAACGTCCGAACAGGCTTCCATCCTGCCGTCACGCGATATACGGGAGTATCCAGAAGGCCGGAGGGCGCCGGGTATGGCATTTTTCAAAAAACTGAAAGAACGGATGTTCAAATCCTCGTCCAAGCTGGATGAGGGATTGGACGCGATTGTCGAGGATGGCGGCGAGGAAGCCGCGCCGGAGATCACGCTGTCTGAGGCGCCGCTCGCCCCGGGCGTGCCGGCGACACCTCAGCCCGCAGAACCCTCTCCCGAAACGACAAGCGAACCTGTCCCAGAAGTCGCCCCGGAACCCACCACGGAACTCGCCCCCGAACCCAGTCCTGAACTTAGCCCAGCCCCGATCCGAGAGTCGGGCCCAGACCCGATCTCTCAACCGATCTCTGAACCAAAGCCTCAACCAACCGTGGCGCCGCGCCCGGCTCCGGCACCGGCCGCAGAGACGGAGCTTGGGCCAGAGCCGGAGCCAACGCCAACGCCCGAGCCGCCTGCGCCAACAGCCGCCAAACCGGGATTCCTCGGACGTCTCTTGGGGCGGCAGGATGAACAAACAACCGTGCGTCGGGCCTTGGATGACGATATGCTCGAACAGCTCGAAGAGCTGCTGATCACCGCGGATATGGGCGTGGACACCGCGCTGCGCGTGACCGCCAACATGGCCGAAGGGCGCATGGGCAAGAAGCTTTCGTCCCGCGAAATCAAAGAGCTGATGGCCCAAGAGATCGCGCGCATCATGGATCCCGTGGCCCGCCCCATGCCGCTTTTCCCCAAACGCCCGCAGGTGGTGCTCGTCGTGGGCGTGAACGGTTCAGGCAAAACCACGACGATCGGCAAACTGGCCTCCCAGTTCAAAGCGGCTGGCAAATCCGTGGTGATTGCCGCGGGCGACACGTTTCGTGCAGCGGCGGTGGAGCAATTGCAGGTCTGGGGGGATCGCGCGGGCGTCCCTGTCCTGACAGCCCCGGAAGGCTCTGATCCGGCAAGCCTCGCCTTTGATGCAATGGAGCAGGCAAAGCGCGACGGTGCGGATCTTTTGATGATCGATACAGCCGGGCGCCTGCAGAACCGCCAGGATCTGATGGAAGAGCTGGCCAAGATCGTGCGCGTCATCCGCAAACAGGATGAAAGCGCCCCGCACAACACGCTTTTGGTGTTGGATGCCACAACGGGCCAGAATGCGCTCAGCCAGGTGGACACGTTCCAGAAACTGGCCGATGTGAGCGGCCTTGTAATGACCAAGCTCGACGGCACCGCCAAGGGCGGCGTTCTGGTCGCTCTGGCCGATAAGTTCGGTCTGCCGATCCATGCCATCGGGGTGGGCGAGCAAATCGACGATCTGGCCCCATTCGACCCAGAAGAGTTTGCAGCCGCACTCACCGGGCTAGAGGATTAAACATATGGCATCCGAGCCACCGGGCGTCGCATGACGGAATGGCTCATTTCCCTCGAAGGCACCGACACCGGGCGAACATTTGCGCTCTGGCTGGCGGTTCTGGCCGCGTTCTTGCACGCCGTCTTTGGCGCGCTGCAAAAGGGCCGGTTCGATCCCTGGCTCACACGTGGGGCAATCGATGCCAGCTATGCGGTGATGGCCGCGCCCTTTGCGCTCTTCGTTGTGCCGTGGCCCGAGCCGCATATGTGGCCTATCTTCGCGCTCGTCTGGCTCATTCACCTGATCTACAAGATCCTTCAGGGCATGGCCTATACACGCGGGGCCTACACGGTGGTCTATCCGGTGGTGCGGGGAACGGCCCCTCTCTTTACCGTGGCCGGGGCGTTTTTGCTCTTTGCAGAGACCTTTTCGGCTGTTCAATGGCTGGGCGTGCTGGTGCTGCTCTCCGGAATTTACGGACTGGCCATCTACAACCTGCGCTCGATGACGGTGGCGCGCGACACCATGCCAATGGCGCTTGGCTTGGCGGTGATGACCGGGCTTTTCGTTGCGCTTTACACGACCTTTGATGCCTACGGCATCCGAGCGACAGCTAACCCGTTCACCTTTCTGGCGTGGTTTTTCCTGATCGACGGGCTGGTGATGCCGTTTTACGCGCTCTATCGTTGGCGGCGGATGGCAGATCCCCCCGATCCCTTGGCCCTGATGAAAAGGGGTGTGATCGGCGGGTTTGTCGCCTATATGTCGTTCGGCTCTATCATGATGGCCACGCGGCTCGACAAAGTCGGGGAGGCGGCCATCCTGCGCGAAACGTCGACCATTTTCGCGGCGTTCATCGGGTGGATTGCGCTGAAGGAAACGGTGGGGCCTCGGCGCGTGGCGCTGATGGCGTTGATCGCGGCGGGCGCGGTCATCGTGGAACTAGGAGGCAGGTAAGCGGCATGGCAGAACACGGCGCCGAGACACGCGAAGAAAGACATGCACGCAGACGCGCCGCCCGGCGTGACGAGCGGCGCGCGCTCAAAAATGCTGAGGAAACCGCTCAGAAAAGTGCAGCAAACAGTGATGAGATGCACGCGGACGAGCCGTCGACTGTGCGCGCAGGCAAATCGGTGCATCCCGGCCTAAAGGCCGTATTGGAGTTCGGCCCGATCATCGGCTTTTTTGTCGCCTACCTGATGTACAAAGACGACGTCTTCGTGGTGGCCGGAACGGAATATACCGGTTTTGTGGCCGTCACCGCGGCGTTTATCCCGATTTTCCTGCTCGGCATCGGCGCGCTTTGGTTTCTCACGGGGCGTTTGGCGCGGATGCAGGCGGTGACGGCCGTTTTGCTGATTGTGTTCGGCGGGCTCAGCATTTGGTTCAACGATCCCAAATTCTTTAAAATGAAACCGACGGCCGTCTATCTTCTATTCACCGTTATCTTGGGTATCGGCCTTTTGCGCGGGCAATCCTGGCTGAAGTTTGTGATGGAAGAGATGATGCCGCTGAAAGACAAGGGCTGGATGATCCT
>ERZ1740065.3077-NODE-3077-length-10420-cov-12.864641_pt1 | contig 10420 bp, 11 predicted proteins | sample MGYA00581738_ERZ1740065 | MGnify/ENA primary metagenome ERZ1740065 (study PRJEB43018, sample SAMN04849749) | marine metagenome | isolation source: floating plastic debris | place: Pacific Ocean | collected 2008-09-01 | study: EMG produced TPA metagenomics...
CCCTCAGTATTCCCTCAGTATTCCCTCAGTATTCCCTCAGTATTCCCTCAGTATTAAAATGCGAGTCAAAGTAGGTGAGGTCAGGCAGGTCCAAAATAAAACACGCCTGTGCCTAATGTTCATTACAATATATACTTTACATACCGTAGGAACTGCATGTAAAACTCAACTCCGAAAAATGGGCACAGCTTTCCTTAACACTAGTGCCAGCGTCTTCATGCTAAGGGAATAGAAGACTGTAGATAGACTTTTCTTTGACCAATAGGAACTGATCAAGTATGTACAGCATCCACTAAAGGAGCAGCAGGTGTGTGAGAAACATAACTGGCTTCGCTGATCAACAAAATAAAATGATGAATGGTGAAAGGTGGGCGAGGTATTCCTGCAAATACAACAACCATAGAATTTCACCAATCACAAGTTGAGTGCACTCCTTATCTATATCGACTAATATCGAGGACGGGAGAATTCTTATTGCAGACTCTGTATGAGGGTAGCAACTGACTGAGAACTCTATCTACATACCTCACAGGGTCAGCGAATCAGCTGATCACAATGGGCACCATGCCAAAGAAAAGACACTATGCCTACGCGTGACTGTTTCTATTGAGAAGTCTACATGCGTGTTACGACGTCTGGAATAATGTTGGCAAGCACAAAATGGTGTACTTTCGACAGGGAAATCAATTTCTCAGGATTGCACAGATTTCAAACAGGACAGAAGACTGATTATCAGTGAATGCGATTGGTGAGAAATCGTAAGTGCAATGTCAGGTCGTTCCCAGAATGTGCGCCAAAGAAATGATTTGGTGAGCAGCTGCCCGAAATGCAGCAGACGCCATAACAGGCTCCATAGACAGAGCTGTGAGAGTGATCAAATCAGTGGGTAAAGTTACATTTGCAGGGGTACGTGTGAGAACCCTACGTACCACCCTCATAACCATGATGATTCATAAGGGTACGTACAACAATTGAGAGCAGTATGTCATCCACTCAACTTATGTAAGGAATATATATGTTCATGTAACACCATAGACATAGACAATGAGCGATAACAGTGCATCCCGGTGAGTAAAGTATGATAGCAGCATAGCTAGAGCTGATCTCGTATCCTAGTCTTAGCAAAGAATCCCAGTTTTTGTTGGAATCCTAGTTTATGTTGGGAATCCTAGTTTCAGTAGGGAATCCCAATTCATTTATTTCTGTGCGCTAGTTTCCTATAGGCAGTCTAGAGGCTGTTTTTTTCTTCAAATAATTTTAAATTCTGTCATGACATTCTTGCCTGTCAATACAAGAAATATTTGCTTCATTTTCAAAAAGCGCAGCCATGACGATTGATGTGCAGATGGCGCCACAGAATGAGTGAGCTCCATCAGCACAATACTTTCACACAACACCCGGATCTGCCGTACCGCCTGGTACTTTCACATAGAAACCAAAAACGGTGCTAACGGCCATCTCTTCCCTTCTGCAGTGGGATGAAAGGAAGCGAGATTACCGTAAATATATCATATAAATCAAATAAATCATAGAGTAATAAAACATGTTGTGAGACGGAACAAACGACTGGAATAAGCCATGTAAATATAGTGACATGGGGGCGCAGGTGCCCTGTCCACTACTGCCCTGTCCACTACTACCGCCCATTCACAAAATATTTGGTTCCACAATTTTAAAACTTCTCCCATCCTCGCTCTCTTCAAGAGACTGAGTATCAATGGGTGTACGATAAAGCAATAAGGCAAATCACCAATAGCCAATGGCTTCTCATTGCTTCCTTCACTAAAGCTGAAAGCTACAATTGCCAGCAATACATAACACAGATTATAGCGCTGTGACCTTCAAATGACAGCCTAAGTTAATTGAGTACCAAATCACGTGTCTAAATGCCTGTACAATACAGCAATAGGCAGGTATGCTCGTGCGTTCTGATGCTCCATTCAATTTCAGATACAGATTACGAACTGGTAGAACTGGTCATCTGCGCCTACCGATGGTTAGCAGCGGTTTAGAGCGAATATGAGCAGTCATTGCGCGGACATTGCCGGGCTGTACGCAAGGAACAGTTCAGCCTCAAACTCTGTCGTCAGCAGCCTACCCTCCATCTTTACATCTCTCAGTGAACTGGGCAATATCATTATCATTATCGTGTCTGCAAGGCACCCCCTACAGCACTGTCATGGTTCGCAAAAACAGTCAATTTTGGTCTGTGTACTTCTTACGGCGGTAGGTACACAGTGTCGCCATGTACCACGATTCCCATATTACACGCTAGCACTGTAAGTAAATTCAAATTTAGCCCTGGCGATGGACATGTGAGTCAGAAAGCCTTGATAGCATAGATAGGACCCAGTATCCATACTCAATACTGAGTACTGTATATACTCGAATACACCAGACTCTCTCGCATACAATACTTCTATAATCCTTATAAGTTCTACAACTCTAGGGACCACTACTGGGACTAAAGCCTAGAGCAGGATTCAAACATAGATATAGCTGCGCAGGGCATATCGCTGGTAGTCCTGGAGCAACCAACAGCAGGTAAATTACACTGCTATCACTCACTATGTCTCTTTTCTCGACGTCTGCTCCCGCCTCTAGCAGCTCCTTCACCACATCCACCTTGCCAGCTTTGCAGGCATGCATCAACGGTGTCCACATGTCCTAGAGATCAATGGAAAAACAACCAAAATCTCAGAGATAAATGAAAAATCGACGGTGTTGGCATTAATAAGCCAATTTTCCATCGACAGTGTCCACATTTCATAGAGATCGATGGAAAATAGTTCTGTACACTAGAGGTCCATGTGAGAAAGTATGTGACACTGTCAAAAAGTTATTGGAACTTAAGACTGAAATTCTGTCAAGACCTTGTCAACTTGGTTAGGGTCAACGCCAGCCATAATGAGTCCAGTGATGGAAGCGCCTTGAACGATGGCGTTTATCACCAACTTTGTAGGCTCAGTATCACCTTGCTCCTTTGATCGCTTACCCATGTTGAAGATGACTTACAACCAATGTTCTACATGCATGCGGTGGTATAATAGAAAAGAGTCTGACCAGTCGGGCTGGTATAGCAATGTAAAGTGAAAGACACAGCTGGCACTGTGACCGAACAGTGAGGGATGACTAGAGATAAGCGTTCCTATTGGCTGGCCGCTATAGCTCATGCTATCGCTGAACCTGTGGAATTCCTACCGACTGAGTGAGTGACAGACGGCTTTCACTGAATCAAGATTTATGTGGGTGACTTAGAAGTCGAAATATTGAAACCGCCTAAATACTGATGATATGGTGCCGGTTGACTTGGCTTCTCTTTCGATAACAAACAGCTGGGACGGCCCACAAACAATTCCAAATTCAGCTCATGAAATTTGACAAAAGAGGACAATAAACCAAATCCTGCAACAAACGTGCGAACAGGTACGAAATGGTACGGCATTGAACCATTTGAATGCAACAGAATCTAACGTTGAAACTACGATCAAGACAGGATCCAGGAACTGCTCTCACAAAAAGAGCAAAACTCTGTGAGAAACACGGCTAAAACCTGATGGAAACAAGGATAAAACGGGATAAATGTGGGGTGTGTGTACATACGTTGTCTACTGCGTTGACATTAGCAGAGGCATCAATCAGGGCTCGTGCCACGGCTACGGATCCCTCGCCACATACCAACATCAGTAAGGTTGAACCCGCCTGGAAAATATTGTACAATTACAGTAAAAAATCTCCTGAGATAAATATAAAACCATTCATCGTCATGGTGACATTGTAAACAACCCAATGCTAAGCAAGTGGAGCAATTCATTTTATAGGGCTGATGTGAAAGTTAGTTTAACTTGTTACGTGATGGTACTAAGGCTATTTAGTGCACTACCTCACAGCATGCTTGAGAACATAAGCTTGCATTAAACAGTCCCAGACACAGACAGTATACTCAGCTGGTGAGAAATAGTGCCAGGTTCAATGCTTAGCAAAGTTTCAACAGTGGCTGTAATAATATTGTCGGCCAACTGTTCAAACAAGTAGTATCTCGCAGAGTATGAGTTACGCAACTCTCACTCACCAGAGAGAGAACATGTAAAATCACAAGGCGCTGCGTTTCAATGATTGTTAAGACAATTTTGAAAGCGGACGTCGCAACTTAAGAAATGTTCTCTTGATGCGAGACGCTATATTTAGTGACAAAGAAAGTATTCTGTGGTAAATCAAGAAATGTAATCGGGATGGACACAATGCATGACTCCCAGTTTGAGGCAGGCATAGCACCAGATCGCTACGCGTGACAGCAAGGGCCAATCTACTATAACACTGCCTCAGAGCCAACCTGGCACTTCTGATCTGTTTCAGCCGTCCCAATTCCCCCCAGCCAATATTTCCGTATTCATCTTTTCCATTAGCCACAATATTCATTTAGTTTTGTGTCAATCGATATAATGTAATCCGTATATCTGTAAATCCGCCATCAATAATGCTACTGTCACTTCCCCTCCCCAGGTAAACAATCAACGTCAGAGCCAGAGCATAGCAATCATGCCGGCATGGATATATGAAACTGTGGTCCAGGCTCACGGACAGGCTCGTGGACGGCAGGTGTTCCCTCAGAGAGCACTGACACCCCCTGCTAACAAACGACAACAGGAGAACAGAGGTAGGAAGGATGGACATTATCCAGATGCCAACTGCCATCCAGACCATATGACCGCTGTCACTGATGTAAACACAGACTGGAACTCTAATGATAGAATTTGATCATGAGCGCCCTTGCGCAAGGAGCCTCTCTCTCTCCCTCCATCACTTCCTCCATCATTCCCTGCATCATTCCCTCCCTCTCTCCATCCCTCCTTCCATCACTCCCTCCCTCCGTTGTTGCGTTTGATAGATAAGGTTGCTTTCATCAGGCTCTGCATGCTGGACTCCGATGTTCCTCTGCAGCTTTACTTTTATTGCTACCCATTTTTACATTCTATTATAATTTGGTACAACATAATCTGAGTAGTTCGATATCAGTCTACTGCAAACAAAAGCTAATAATATTAATAATAATAATAATAATAATAATAATGATAATAATAATAATAATAATGATAATAATAATGATAATAATAATAATAATAATGATAATAATAATAATTGGCCGGGGAAATCACTAAAATGTCGGATGTGAAGACCAGAACTGTACCGATAGTAGTTGGTGCGCTTGGCGCTATATCAATACAATTCAACCATTTTCTTGGCCTTTTGAAGATAGATACATCAATGGAAACTATCCAGAAATCAGCTGTATTAGGGACAGCCCATATCCTCAGAAAAGTGCTTATAGTGTGAGGAGTTTCTTTTTCTCTATTTCTAGACTGGTGTGCCTAGACCACAGGCTGTGATCCGTCCCAGATCCTTCCCGCTATAGCGCCGTGTTATGGAAATAAAATAACAATGATAATAGTAATGAATCCCTGTGTTAATGACTCCAACAGTGACACTGGGATGGCTGCTTGGACTGCTGAGAAACAAGACCAGTCTGCAGCGAGAGGGTCATGGGAGACATTGTTCGGAGTCTTCACACAATAGGACTAGGGTTTCGTCTGACAATAGTGAAGGATAACTCAGAGGCGAAATTCTATTTACATCAAGCCAGTAAATCCGGCCCCCCCCCCTCCCCGTGTACAAGGGGCGGAATTCTTTACAATAATGACAGTCACGTGTCCGCAGTTCTAAATTAGTAAAACAGAGTTCCAAACAATAAGAGAGAATCTGGCATTTAGTTGATCGTTTGGATGATTCAATGAAGAGGAAATCACGACAGAGAGGAGACAGACGTGTGGGTTAGTGAGAGGAGACAGACATGTGGGTTAGTGGGAGGCTAGAGGTGACTGTGCAAATGGAGGAGGGAGTGTTCTAGTGTTCTAAAGCTAGGCAGCAATAGTAGCAGAGGCAGCAGATGACAGCAGGTGTACATGCAATGGCTGCATGATCTTAGTAGTGATGAATGACATAGCCATAAATTCAGACAGAGAGTATGACCCATCACCATCACCATACAATACGGGGTCAATGACCCTCCCCCCCTTAAACATTCATGAGGACAGGTACAGAGTCTACGCACAGCTTGAATCTGAGTATGGCAATGCAAGAAGGAAGCGCAACATGTACATCAACTCACCTATCACGGAGGCTAAATGAACAACAACAAAAGCACATGCTCATCAACAACTGTATGAGATACAGGCACAGGTGTGCGTAGCCAATCGTTATACAAAATAAAACAACGCTGATGAGGTAAATGCTATATAATCACCGATACAGCCAGGTAAAACATGAGTGCAGATGCAGGCTCGACACCTGGGCTTGGGCGGTAGCGTTACTAGCCTGGCCAGACCTATACTTCATTCTACTAGTCACTATAACCATTGAAAGAGTAGTGGTGATAGCAAGATATGCGCTTTATTTCATGAAAATACCCTGGAAGCGCTGGGCAGTAACTCACACAAAGGTTACCACCATATTACTCCCACATCAATCTTAGCCTACATTCCTGAGGCTTAAAATAGGCTGTTTCCTTGATTTTTTAACAGGTAAATGTATACGCAAAAATTTTCTTTCTTTAATCAGATTTCACCAGCGGGAAGAGAACTGAGAGAAAGTTTTGTAGATGCCAACTAGCAGTTGAAGTGTTGGTGAACACACAGCATTCATGAACAAACAAATAGTGCAAACATATTATTTAGCTGAAGGGAAACTAACTATAGCAATTTGCTCCAATTATCAGCATTCAGACAATAGCGTTTAGAATTTTTGGTGATTACAGTTCTATTCTTCCAAACTTGAAATATATGGGAAACGTTTTTGACCAACTCCCTATTATATAGGTACTATTGTGAGTTCACTAAAATTTCCATGTTTGCCGTTAGCCTAGAATAGATATCACCGAAATGCAACAGTAAAACATGAAGCTAAAGAATGCAACACGACCACGAGAGAACATGTGTGCACAACTCCACTACACACTACAACACCATTGCACATTGAGAGGGAGACAACGGTCGTCACCTCATCAGTGCTCTCTATTTCATTAGTGCTGCGCTGAACCAGCTTCACAGCGACTTCATTTCTGTCATTTCTGATGTGTGATATCACTTCCTCATATAGCCTGTAATAAAGGATATGAAACTCAGCCGATCTGCAACAGCTCCTCATGATAACAACATAAACAACAACGGAATTCTCAGAGAAGGCAAACAGCATTATGACATCAGAGATAAGCAGCATAGATATTTACACATGTGTACCCAACTGCAAAGTGATGACTATGGAAATATGGTCAGCATCAGCAGACATTCATACTTGTATGAAACCTTGTGCGAGGCCTGCTAGCATTCAGGAGTAGACAACTCTCGACATGTATAAACTTTCATTACCTGCCATATAATCTTTTCACTTCAAACCGAGTCGACTTTCCAGCCACAGCCGTTGCCATGATTGAAGAGAGCTCAGGAGGTCAGAGGTCAACACCGTAGCATTGGTTGATCTGGGAAGTCTGTGTGTCTGGAGAATACTGTAGGTGGTAGATCTGTTGGAGAAAAGTGAAAGGCACCTCAGAATGAGCTGTAAAATTTAAGGAAGGTCCAAGAGAGCTGGATCATATGACCATACATGGGAAGCCTTAATTTGATGCCAGCATTTTCGACTTTCAATAGGCCTCAATACATGCAGATGTTCTGGATATTCAGAGGCACATAGCCCATGAAAATACCTCATATTGAAGAAAATTAAAACATCCAGTTGGAAAACTAATGACAGCCATCGATGTACACTTCATTACGACACTTAGACTCGGGAATGATCGCTTGTTGGGGGTAATAACTCAGCTACAATACGTAAGGGAGATACCATCAGCCATTTCATATATTGTTCCTATACTATCGCTAGTACTATGAAGCTGGAGTTGGAAAGAAGCGCTAGCAGAGCTTACCCTCTTTTGGTCTTTTACCAATCTGATTGTGACAGATATCTATAGAGACAGCAAACAGTATGGTGAGCACAGAGACCTATTCCCCTGATGTGTATTTTTGTGTTTTGGTTTGAGAACCTGCCGGATATACTATAATAAGTGGTTCGAAATGAAGTCGCTACTATAATATTTTTGTTGTTCATAATTGACTGATAATTTTTGTGCGAAATAATATGTACTACGTTATAAAATAGCATCTATCAAAAATTAAACAATTTAATATACTAACTAGTTGACATGATTAAGAACCTATAGGGGAACGCAACTCTCCACAAGGTACATTCTCCTCATGGGTGGCATGATAGCGTTGCAGAGTTGTTTTCTCCCTATCTGGCCTCAAAGCACATCGTATAACCTTGGTTCGATAGCTTGGCGGAGAGTAAGGATTTGTCTGTGCACAGACTATCTTGTTTATAACACATCGTCTCTGATTGGCTAATACTAAACGATCTACAAATCACGTGATAGTTAAAAAGTTAGGAAAGTTAGAAAACCAATGTATTCGCTACCGAAAAATCAATTTCGATGCCTTCATGTAATCTTCAGGAGCAAAATACAATAGGGAAACATAGTTTTAGTGAAGAGAGCTCTCTCTCTCTACAGTTTTCTAAGATTGGAGCTTTAAATTATCCCGCGGTAATAAGCCAATGATCGTACGTTTAATAACTCATGAAACAATATTTTCTGTATGTAGACAAATCCGGAGAGAAAAGGAGGCGCATGTCGTAACGGTGTGTCTGAAGCAAGTAGTAGACGACTATTCATACAAAATCGTGACTGCTGAGCCATCGCTGTATTTATTTACCACCAGTTTGCAGTATAATCGACAACTTTTCATTCATAAGACTGCATGAATTCCACGTTAGACCCTCATGACCCTGGACAGATAATGTCATGAGTACACTTCGTTTACTTCATAACTTCCGTTACTGTGCCTCTGCACAAACTCCTGCTCGATGCTCAGGGCTGCTCTATGTTAGAAAAAATGATCGTATACCTAGTCAGCGCCATGGAGTGTTTTTGAAGAGTGGAGTTCCTAGATTGCCTGTGGCTGGATGTACCTATGAACTTCCAACCAGAAATGCTCACAGGTTTGCTGCTCAGCAGCTTGTGAAGTCGGCTCCTGAAGGCTTGCAGCCTTTTCTGCGTTTGATGAGACTTGATCGGCCAATTGGTGAGTATTTCTCAAAGCTTATGATCTATAGAATCGTGCCCAAATACAAGTAGAGCTGAGTGACAGCGTAGCACACGAGCCTATTCACATTCATAAGATGCGAGATACAGATTGTTACTTCTTCAACTTCAGGGACATGGTTGCTGTTTCTCCCATGCACGTGGAGTATTTCTATGGCAGCCCCTGCTGGATCATTGCCGGATTTCTACCTGCTGTTGCTGTTTGGGCTAGGCTCTATCATTATGAGAGGAGCTGGCTGCACAATAAATGACATGTGGGATAAAGACTTTGATGCTAAAGTTAGTAGTTACTACCGAGATGATCCATTGAGGAATGGTTCCATAGTTGGAGCCTTGCCTCCGTACATTAAATAGTTCCACAAGTATCAATACTCCACTCCATCAGAGCAGGGTTGTGTCTACATTTCTGCTACGTCCATACCTGTCAACCTGTCAGGCTGAAAATACTGGAGATTGTTTTTTCTGAACTTTGAGACCCTACCCCCTACAGCTAGGATTCTGCCATATTTGAGCTCAACTCAGCAAGATCTAACTGGTGAGCCACAGGAGAACATTAGAAAACCATTAATAGCAATTTCGACCCTAAATTCTGGTACCTAAAACACGGAAGTCTCCTGGAGATACGGAGACTTGACAGATATGACTATGTCTACAGCTACACAATGGAAAATGAGCACAACTATGCACTTCATTTTCTGATCGACGTTCAATGTCTATGTACTCTCTGATACTTGTGTGGTTATACAGTATATGTGGCTCCCTTCCTGCCTGTGCATTGCCTTTTCGTAAGGTCATAAGGTCGTAAGTAGTGGCCCGTTTTTGCTATTTTTCTTACACAGATCTACTAGGGGACAACTACTGCAGTAAGAACTGTTCATCCTGCAGCTGCAGCTACAAACTGCCCGACATGTTGAGACCTTGAAGCATTCCGAATTTTAGCGAAGAGTTGTCTCTGTATTGTTTTCCAATCATATTTTCAACCTGAAAATGAATTTTTTTCCCCGAGGTGCTGCCCCCTAGCCTCCGCTGGGGCTTTGCCCCAGACCCCACCAGGGCCTGACCGGCCCCTGGACCCCACGGAGGGGAGGGGCCTGACCGGCCCCTGGACCCCACGGAGGGGAGGGGCCTGACCGGCCCCTGGACCCCACGGAGGGGAGGGGCCTGACCGGCCCCTGGACCCCACGGAGGGGAGGGGCCTGACCGGCCCCTGGA
>ERZ1740065.3078-NODE-3078-length-10419-cov-12.079024_pt1 | contig 10419 bp, 7 predicted proteins | sample MGYA00581738_ERZ1740065 | MGnify/ENA primary metagenome ERZ1740065 (study PRJEB43018, sample SAMN04849749) | marine metagenome | isolation source: floating plastic debris | place: Pacific Ocean | collected 2008-09-01 | study: EMG produced TPA metagenomics...
GCCTATCCACACTCACTCCCACGCCTATCCACACTCACTCCCACGCCTATCCACACTCACTCCCACGCCTATCCACATTCACTCCAGCACACTCCGGCACGTGCTGAGGCACGAATATTGATGGGAGAATGACAAAAGCCGAAAAACTTAATTTGCAGTACTTTTGGTCATGAAGCTTGTCATCTAGTATGCGCTGTGTCTTAAGGTGTGATCCAATGGGTAGTGTTGTAGCAGACAGAGAGTATCTTCTACCACAAGAAATGGTTATTCAAAACTTAAAGGTGTTGATGCGTTTGCCTCTGATTTGCACTCTAAAACTTTAGTTTTCAATATCATGATGTCACTAATAACGAATGTCACGCAACGATATCTCAAACTTTTTGATAATCATTGATTGGATCACTCTTATTTTGATTGTTTATACATATCCACTACTTTCAGATATGTATTTGCAGGCGAATTTTAGTTAAATCAGATCAGACTATCCAGTGGTCAATATCAGGGCAATATGCATGATATTAAATGTAACTCTCTTAGGTGGTCAGACTGGGTCCGAAGTTCCTCTGCGTGACTGGAACATTGCTCACTGGTGGATCGTACCTCCTGTTTGGGTAAATTGAGACTCTTCACTAGTAGCTCTGAACCCTCAGAAGTGGCTCTGGCGGCCTGTTGTAATAGTTTAAAGTTTAAAGTTTCTCAACTACCACTATCTCATATTTCATCCAAAAGTTATCATATGGTAACTCTACCATCCCCCAGTTCTTTGTGTGCCTCCACTAGTAGCGGTGGACTCAGATACCTTCTGTAGGGAACTCCTTTGGAATTCATTAGTTCAGTGCTCGTAGGAGCAATGCCCACCTGAATGCTTCCATCACTATCTTAATACCATGATATTAAAAACGTCAAAATGGCACCTTATCTCCTTCCTTCAACAAACGTGTTTACTTTGTGCAATTTTCATCTGCATTCAGAGATGTGGCATGGATATACTAGCAATATGTTCCATGTGTTTGAAATCCCAAAGTGTGCAAACGAAAACTTTTCTTATGAACAACGTGCCGGGTGTCAGCAAAAGCTAGCAGTAACGGAGTAGGAGATGCTTCAGTGGTAACGTCTGCACCTCTAGACATGGAATCCCACTGCAGTCCTCCTGCTGGGCCCTCATGCCACAGGTACGCTCCGACCTGCCTAGCAATTGACAGCAGCCTGGCGCTGCATATGGTAGCCCTGTTTTTAAGGCACCGTAATTTCTCAGCGCACAAATACATGAGAAGAAACTGGCAATTTTAACTTTAAGAAAAAGGAGAAACTGTTATTCTGATTGGTACGTGTAGATGACCTACGCTCCTGACTGCTGATATCTTGCACTGGCACCCTAACTGTACCCTAGCATCTTCACTAGCAGCTACAGCAACAGCTACAGCTACAGCTACAGCAATTATACGTATTCTGAGCACTGCTTCAATTGCAAATGTACCTACCTGTACCTGTCATAGCGCTTGCCGGTGCAGACAACTGTAGCCACAGCACTTGGACTATCTTATTGCATGCTTGCACTGTTGCTAAAATTCTCTCAGGTAAGACATGTTGTCCAAACATGACATCAGGAATGTTATAACTACCATACTCCCTTAGCTACATGCATCCTTAAACAGGTTTCTTATAGTGGGGGGGGGGGGATCCTCATCTCGTAGAAATGTGTCTTATAGTTAAGGTAATACCTCACTTTCGTAGAGATGTGGCCTATAGTGAAGAGAATGCCTCACTTCAGAGGCGTGTGTTTTACAGTTGAAGAGAATTTAAAGCACTAATAGTTGGGTTATCATCCTTTCAAAAACAATACTAGGCTTTGTTTTCAGTGTGATGAACCTTGTGGAAGACAAGACCATGTTCCTGGTTCTCTGCCTACTGATACGAATGGTGGAGGGAAATGGATGGGCCATGCAGTCTGTCTCAGCAGCGAGTATTCTCATGAAGTCAGCTCCAGAGGGATCGGCCAATCGCATGGCGGTAAGCTGAGTAGTCTCGTCACGTGAATAAACTAAACTTAACTTTACATGCGTCATTGCCTCTGCAAAGTAAAAAAGCCTATGACACTGACTCTTGGTGTAACTACTGGCAATGATAACTAGCTGCAGCATGGATTGTCTTACTGATCAATATCCAATACTATGACAGGCCCTGATAGACATGACTACCAGTGGACTTGGTTACATTGTCGGACCTCTGATTGGATCTCTCCTGTATGGGGTAAGTCTCTGTTGAGCTCAATTCCACTCCCTGCTATGAGGAACTTCAGGAACCTGAAAACTTTCAATCACAATAGAGCGGCCATTGTGCTGCAAACAGGGAAGATTTGCATTATTATTGTCACAGGATTTTCTGATGTTTCTTTCGCTTATTGCCGCTGTTGTATATATTGACAATCATTCAAACAAAGAAGCATTTGCTAATTCAATTCTAGTGATTGGATGAAAATTGCAGAAAATGCAAAGATCCTGCAAACGCAAAGATTTCCCAGTTTACAGTAACCTTGTGATGAAACTTAGGGATGTCTCACACCGCGTTTGCATTCTGAGAGAGTTCATCAACATGAAAACTGACTTGAGTTTCTCCAAGGCGTTCTTTATCATCAACTCAGTGTCTGATCATCTCAGCAGCTAAGATTCAATGTACCCTATCTATACCAGAGGAACATGAGTCTCCATCTCTTGGTGGGCAATGCTGGTGGTTTAGCTGGTGAATTGTGATTTGTATTCAAGTTTATCGCCTGCACACTAATTCTCAAAGCATACTGCTCCACTGCTTGCCGTGCACAAGAGCACGCATATTATTCTTGAATCGCGATGCATAGTTATTTTAAAAATAAATAGATTTTATTTTGAGCGCTCGGAGTTGTCAGTTCCTGTGATTGTATATGTAGTTGGGTATTCTGATACTTCACAACAGACCCAGACCAAGTCAAGGATAGGATAACTCCGAAATTACGCTCAATTTTGGTCAAGTCGTTATCTTTTTGTTGAGATTTGTGTGGCGAATCCTTGTACCGATTTCAACTATCCACAGGTGGGAGGATATGCTGCACCGTTTATGGTAGTTGGCACCTGCGTTTTGATACTCACTCTAATCTTAACCCACATCCTCCCCAATGCAGGTAAGCATTAGCACAATGCAGGTAAGCATTAGCACAATGCAGGGGACACAAATCCTCAGGTTGAAATAAATAATCCATGCTTTTTCACGCTCTTGTGTTTAAGGAGAGACAGAGAAACAGGGTAAGAGCTTCCTGTACATGTTGAAAATCCCAGGAGTGTTGGTGATGTTTGTTCAATACTGCATCTCAACCCTCTCTTTATCCTACTTGGATCCTATCTTGAGTAACTGGCTAAGTACCACGGTCAGCATCACATTCCTAAGAGAAGAAAACTCCTCATAATTACAGCAACTGCTTGAAAAATTATATGTTTGTTTAGTTTGATGTGACACCGAGTGTTGTGGGATTGGTCTTTGCTGGATGGTCATTATCCTATGCTCTGGTTGCGCTAGGAGTAGGGTTCATAGCTGACCGGGTATGTTGCATACTTTTCCCAGGCAAGTAAGTGCCTGTTCCCGCAACCATATTATCTTCTCACCACAGATGTAAGATGATTGTATTTGCAGGTCCACTGCTAGCTGTTTTATCCTCATGTCAATATTGCAGGGTCATGTGTACTCGGTGATGATAGTGTCAACAGTTTTGTTTGGTGTGACATACCTTTTCATCGCTCCAGCTCCATTCTTCCTCTACTTCTACCCTGATGAGAAGCCGTAAGTGTGATATGTCTCTCTCAATCCCAGGTGATGTTGTATGATATGGATTGACTTCTACTTCCAGCATCTTTTGGATGACCGTCTTGGCTTGCGTACTGGGAGGAGCATTCTCAGCTGGAGTTTTCACGCCTGCTTTCCAGGCGATAGTCAACTTGACAGTGTCAGTATACAGTCCTCATATCTGCTTCAAACAGTGGAAGGTGGCTGATTATTAATGTGTTGATCACACAGCTAGTGGAGAGTAAATTACTGTATGAAATACCATAATTTGTAGGAAACTTATTTTGATTTCCATAACTTGGAGCTGTTCCAACAAAAAAGTTGCCTGAAATACTTTGTGGTTGCCAAATTAAAACTTCAGAATATAGACCATCATTTTTGACACGCAATGCACTAAGTAAACGCTTGTGTAGCAGCTGTTTCAACCTCTATTTCCATCCCATTTGTAAAGTAGCTCATGTTATGTGTCCCTGACAGAGTCAACGGCTACGAGGCAGACATGGTTACGTACGGCGCCGTGTCGGGTATGATGGGATCATCCATGTGTCTCGCTGGAGTTGTCGGTCCTCTGATGGCTAGTTCTCTGACGGAAGTGTTAACCTTCAACTGGTCAACCACCATCATGGCCTTCATCATCATGGCGATGGTGAGTCTGAGATACATGCTATCGCAGAGCAGTCTGATTGAGTATGGATACTGAACTGGTTTAATAAGCTCACTAGTGACCCTGTTTGTGAACTTTTCGAGCTAAATTCACACTAGTAGGGTTTTATTTAGCCAACTAAACGAACCATTATCAAAAGAAATAGGTGCAGACAAGGCTTTCATTCAGACCTCAGCATGTTTAAAATGACGATAGCCAATGTTTTTTAAGTGAAGGATGTTCTCAAAATGTGTCCTGCTTTGAGCTCCACTTCGCAGCTACATGTGAATCTGTCAGTCCCCAGCATGCTGTGTAAAATTCATCATTACTATAAACACTATATAACCATTGAAATATTTTGCAATCGCATCTTTTGCAATTTCGATCATTCGCAAATATTAGCAAAAATTTTGCCGCAAATAAGTTCCAGTCTACAGTAGGTTAGTGAGGATGTTGCTAACTTGAAACGTAAAATTGCGTACCCAATTTCCCATCAATGTTTCAGGGCTTGCTGCTGCTGGTATTCGTGATCTGGATGCGATTGACCAATCAGCCGATGGAACCGCCAGCGGCTAGTGACAGCGATAAGGAAGGTCTTATTAGCAAGGATCAGTGATGTAAAACCACTTACGTATATACATAGACATATATGTATATACATATGTACACCACCTGCCAGACTGATAATAATGATAATAATATATTGCTGTACATGCATCATAATTTCATTTTAATAAAGAAAGATTTACACTAGCGTGGATATCATCTAATTGTATGTAACTGATGTAGATGTCACCACAAGCTACAAGCTAGGGATGGATTTGATACCGGTATTCGATATTCGCAATCTCGATATTAGAAAACCCTATAAAACTTATGTATCGAAATATCAACTGTATTATATCCTATCATATACATCATCGATACACAAATATACTCTCACTTTTTGGAACAAAAATATTATTTGAGGGGAATGAAGACGGATTACTGGTTTTATACTACATAGAAGCAATTATTGTGTCAGAAAAAATATCTTCGATGTTGTCATCGCATGGTTTCCCGATCATCGTGAGTAGTTCGGTATTTCGATATATCAAGAAGACAACTCCGAAAATAAATGAATGGCAACCATTGTGCCCTGAGCCCATCCCTACTACAAACCTACTACTGAGACCTGGGTATTCAATGATTCTATTGTCATCAAGTAGCAATGTGATTGCTTGTTTGAATGATAATGCATGTTACGGGATACATTGGATGTATTCTCTTGAAGCCACGCCATGAGCAACACTTGAACAACTCACCCCACACCTAGGCATGCACTTGATTTTGTCATCTGGAGTTATGCTCTCCAACCAACTAATTGCTGTTGATTCTATGGAGCAGTTCCAGCAAAGATTTTTTTATAGCCTTCAAAATGAGCCATTGCTGATGTAGTGAATAGCTTACTAACGCTGCTCCAGTCACATTCCTATTGCCATTGTGAGCCTAAGCCAAGGCCGGAGAACTGTATTCTCAGATCCTATTACCAAACGCCTATTTAAATGTGCTTTACCACAATTCATTCCCTCATTAAATCCTTGTCTTTTTTTACACATCAGCCATGTGATGCGTATGTTAGAGAACCCTGGCCTGCTCTGGCAGTGAACAATCAGTGTCAGAACAGTAGAGAATAACAGCCATACTTATTGCTATCTTTTTCCTAATGCTTTAGATAGAGTGTAAGCAGCTAGACCTGTTTGCCTGTTTATCAACTAGTATCTCACACAGGCAAGTCATCTGTTGAAGATTATGGACAATGTATGTATTCGATGTCTTTGCGTCCTGTTATTATAGCTGGTAAGCAGATATAGCATTATTTGGGTAACCTCATGAGCATTCTTAAAACTGCACTATCTTTTGTCTTTTGTCTTATCTTTTGTCTTGCCTGTTCAGAGATTTTAAGATTTCTGTTGCCTGTTTTCCCTTAGAAATCTACCAATCTCTTCTCGTTTGCTGGTTGGTCAGATGATAGATTCCTGATAATCCCTGCATCATTTGGGAACTGCAGGCTTAAAAACCGGTGGTGCCTCCTATCTATTACGGTCAGGGGTCAGGCGGTCAGGGGGTTGGCTTGTTTAAAAGTTTCCAACCAATGATAGCGCCATATTTGCAGTCTCTTATATTATAGTGGGTCATGTGACAGCTTAACCAATGAGCTATGCCTACACTTTCTGTCAGCCAATTAGAGTGAGGCCACGCGATAACCAGTATTAACGTGCTTGTATAACTCGTTCTTATGAATTCATGTGCTACAAAGCAACTTCCTAACAAACCAGAGAGTTCCGGTCAACTGAGACCAGAACAGTGAGATCTCGTTATGCGTGTCAGAGCAAGGGATATTAGTAATTTGTCCGTGACTACAGTAGGCATTCAGCAGGAGAGTGATGTGCCAAATCTGTTAATCTTTCCTTTCTCACACCTAGGCAGGGCGGACATGGATGTTTGTTGATAAGTGATGAAAATAAATTGAAGATGCCTATAGATTTTCGTCCGCCTAAGACATGCTAGAGCATTGATTGGAGAGCCTGTTGTCTATGCTGGTTGATTGAACCGCTGTCACAACGCCTAACATTGCAATGAAATGTAGCCGCCTCTCTTATGGTTTGCTAACTATCTCACAGAAATAACAATCCCACACCATGGTTTTAGAAACTGATACCACAGCTGTTGATATCACTAAGGTTTACTGGCTGTAACCCGTATCTGTCAAGTCTCCCGTATTTCCCCGGGAGACTCCTGTAGTTTAGCGATCGAGAGCAAAAATTGCTGTCATTGGTTTGCCAATGTTCTTCTGTGGCTTATCAGTTAGAGCTGATCTGAGCTCAAATATGACAGAGTTCTAGCTTTAGAAGGCGGCGGTTCCGAGCTACGAGTTGTCAAAGTTCAAGTGACTGGAATGTCCAGTATTCTTAGTCCGACAGGTTCATAGGTATGCTGTGACAGCAAGCGACAGGTGAGCGGAAAGTTATCAGCGCTTTGCGCATGTGATCCAGTAGTGATTCCGTTAGCTGTGTATTGACTTAGACACGGAGACGTTTCTCTCTTGCTATCTCGCTAGAGTGTACTCATATCTTGGCACTGGTTAAACAACATTCGGTAGATTATGTTTGTCCTCCAATCGGTGAGTAGTCAGCCATAGATTATCAATCACTGCTTGCGAAATGGATGATCAGTTAGTGACCAGAGATAGCTATAGCCTAACCACTCTCACACAGCTGATGAATTGGGTGTCTCGGATTTCATCTTAATTCTACAGGCTGGTACATCAAAGGTGAGCTGAGATACAATTTGTGCTGCTTCCTTCCTTACTTCTTCGAGACCATAAATGAATACAAGATTGTGATTGGAGGTTACAGAGACACGCTGTCATTGAGAGGAAATCTAGTTGCACAGGTTTTGGTGGTGAAATACAGAGCAAGTAATTGGATCATGCGTTTATCTCAAGCCAGCCAGAGGTTTCCTACACGGCTGGTTTTTCAGCTGTCAAGGTCATAGATGGCTCTCAAAGAACTGATAACTAGGTTCTGGTGTGACTCGCCTACCCAAAAATCTAAGCAAAATACTCAAAATAAGAGGAGTAACAGATCTTAAAATATTATTCCACTTTGCTTTCAATATAACGTCTCGTCTGAGTTATCTGAAGAGCTTGTTGATTCACTCTTGGGTCGTGTATGTTACAGGTTGACAACAATGGCTTCCACTAACTTTTCATTTGATGACCAGGAACTGAAGGAAGTCCAGCAGCATGAAAGTTATAGGAAATTTAGTGAATTCGATGAATCACCACAGACAGAGAAAAATGAAAAGGAATCCGAGGCAAAAAACAATGAAAAAGCTGATTTGGATGAAAAACTCAAAGAGGAAGAAGAAAACAAGGGGATTCTCGAGTCTAAAAAGTGGACCAAAATCAAATTCTTCTACGTAGCCTGCATTCTATTCACAATGTTGATGTCAACATCTGGTTATGCACTGATCGCCCCTTTCTTCCCTACGGAGTCAAAGAAAAAAGGCTTTGGCGACTTGGAGAATGGTATCATAGTAGCAGCGTTCCAGTTGTGTAATTTCTTACTCTCTCCAGTCTATGGAACACTGGTGAGTTATCACTACCAAAAGTTGACATAGTTTTCCTAAATTTTGTATTCATTCAATTGATCTGTGGTACTATGATGACATAAAGATCTAATAGTTCTGGAAAAGTGACAAAAACAATAACATTGTGTGCCTGCTCATAACGCCATTCTAGGCTTGAAAGAGATGGATGGCTACCTATTTTTCCTATTTCCTTCAAACTATCTTAACCAAAATCTATATTTAGTGAGTAGTATTAACCTTTGACACTATTGAGCTGGTTTGTATATGTGACCAACAGCAAAAACTTAATGAATCCACAAAGCACTATGTAGTTGGATATTGTTACTTAACTTCATGAGTTAGTAATGAACTCGAGGAATGATCTCCAGTGTTGCACATCTTAAAAACCTCAAGTTTCTTTCACCACAGCTGTGATCGATTTTGCTGTTAGTTAGTGAAATGACCAGGAGATGTAATGAGATATTAGTCAGTAGAGTGAATATTGTCATTTTACTTTGCAGGTGACAAAGTTCAGCCCTAAGATTCTGTGTGCTGTTGGAGGTTTCAGCACGGGGACGGCGTGCATCGTTCTAGGGTGAGCGAGCACTCTCTTTCTCCAAATTGACAAGCCTAGTGAGGAATATTTTGGTGCATGTAGCTGTGGTATGCCAAAAACGTTTAGGACTCAACTTATATTTGCCTGAAAATCCCCTACCTTAGCTGTTGATCCTATGGAGGGGTGCAAGCCACTGAGTTCTTGTCTAGTTTGGTTGACTCTGTCTCTATTAATACAGATTCATGAACCGAGTTGATGGAACTCTGTTTCTGGTTCTGTGCATCGTCATCCGCATGATCGAAGGCAATGGAGCAGCCATGTTGACAGTGTCTGCCACAAGTGTGCTGCTTAGCATCACACCAGAGGGCTCAACAAGCAAGATGGTGGTAAGAAAAGACATGAATTCATGTCGCTTCACTGAAAAACCAAGTTGATAATTACGAGTTACAAGTTATTATTGACCTGGTAGCTGGATTCACAGTGGCAAGTAGTATACTTCCATATTAGTAGCACAACACGCAAGCCATCAATTTACAATAGTTTGAAATTCTGTGGAAAAATGTAAATTTGGCAATTTTTCTTCTTATATTAATTATACACTGGACTCAGACTGGGGTATCTTTGTGATTGTAGAGTGTGATCGAGATGGTCAATGGAGGGCTTGGTTTCATCATCGGTCCAGTACTTGGCTCGGCTCTTTACACGGTGAGTGCTTGAGGCCTATATTTTGACACTAAAGCCATTCAAAGTCAACATGGAAAACACGCCTTCACAAATTCCTTTCGTTCACTACAGCTTGGAGGCTACTTTCTACCGTTTGTTGTGGTTGGATCCTGCACACTTATCTTTGCTACGATTGTCATTATCTTTCTACCACGGACAAGTAAGTGAAACTATTTACTCAAACTCCTTATCTCACCCACCAACGCTGTGAAGCATGATCATGCGAAAATCCAGCGTGAGATACACGTGATTCATTTCATAGGGTACAGTGGATTCAAACTCAAGAAATGCTATCTAAAAATCTCTGCTTATCTCAATTACTCCTTCTTTTCATTTCTCCCTCCCTCTCCCTCTCAACTCTCATATATATGATGTCTCTCTCTCTCCCTTTCTACCCCTCTCTCTCTCTCTCTAACTCTCTCTCTCTCACTCACTCTCTCACTCACACACACACACACACAAACACAAACACACACACACACACACAAACAAACACACACACACACACACAAACACACATACAGACATACACACACACACACAAAAACACACAGAAACACAAAAAAAAACCACA
>ERZ1740065.3079-NODE-3079-length-10419-cov-10.703107_pt1 | contig 10419 bp, 3 predicted proteins | sample MGYA00581738_ERZ1740065 | MGnify/ENA primary metagenome ERZ1740065 (study PRJEB43018, sample SAMN04849749) | marine metagenome | isolation source: floating plastic debris | place: Pacific Ocean | collected 2008-09-01 | study: EMG produced TPA metagenomics...
CCCTCCCTCCCTCCCTCCCTCCCTCCCTCCCTCCCTGTCCCTTTCTATCATACATCTATAGGAACAGTCGGTCAAATCAAGCCCACTGTCGGTCAATCTTTGGCATCCCTATCTGCTACTGTAACTAAGTACCGACATCAGTAGGGTCTGTACAGAGTCAAGATCAGGAATGGTGGAGCTTGATGTAGCTAAGGTCCTATACGACATAAATCCCTTCCCCATCACCACAAGGGCCAGAGATGATGGTCGTGTTTGGTGAACGCAATTTCATAACAATTCAACTTTTTTGTGTTGGTTAGGTCAATAGGTTAATTGAACGGAGTTTTGGGTCTTCTGCGGAGAAGGTTTTTATCCATATTCAGGGAAACTGAACTCTTAAGTTGTTTTTGCGATACCAATGCACCTCGTGATCTCGGGAACTCCGCGTTCGCAGATGGTACTTCATTTTAATTACTAACATGCAAAAAATGTTCATAAGCTGTCTAAATTCTCATTTCAGATGAAGGACCACACAGAGGAGGGTAACAAACCACAATTTGAGGGTAGCAGAAGAACGCTGGCAAGCCAAAATGTCGTCCTGTCAGATCAGAAATAAGAGAGATTTGGTTTTCTGAGCTACGGGTCCAGCTATATTTGAGCTCTTCTCAGAAAGATCTACCTGATGAGTTACAGGAGAGTATCAGGGAGTCAGTGTTAGCATCTGAAGTACTGAGGGGTCTCAGAAAGTTTGGGAGACTTGACACGCATGCCAGCCAGTTGAACGGAATTAGGTGGCCGGAAAACTTGCAGTTCAACAACTACAAGACCATTAAGGAAAAATCTCCCACTAGCTGCTTTCCATTGTAGAGTCAGCTGTCTATATGAATTCTTGGAGCGAAGAGAAATCAATCCACATACAAAGCCCATTCTAACATCACCATCAGACACGGTTAGTGAATGCCCTTTCTACGCTTCTATAGGAAATATATTCTGTTTTACCCGCAATACAGTGAAAGTTTGGGTAAAAACAATCTTTGACTAGATGAGATTTGTACAGGTTGCTGATCAAGATATTAGCAGTCTTGAAATCAGTGGTTTAGGAAAGGCTGAGAATAAATACTGTCTTTCATGCAACGTTAGCAGGTTCTTTTGGCTGCCCTGAATCCAACTAGTTCTTTTGTGACAGGGGTAAGAATATTTATACAACACTTAAGCCGGGCGCACACTTACGCGATTACGACCCGATTCGACGACAAAGCGGTGGAAGCGATGGGTTTATGGCTTCTTTCGGACCGTTCGTGCTTGTTTAAACATATTTAATATTTTCGCTTACACTGTTTGGTCCCTAAGAGCTGATTGGTCGGCTTGCGCATGGCCAGCAATGTGATTGGTTGTTCGAATAGCACCGCGCCCGGTGGTGTCATCAGGTGTGCTTACGTTCGCTTCAAAATTGAGCAATGGCTACCGCTCGCACAGCTCACCTATGCCTAGGTGTGGGCCCGGCTTTAAACGCTAGAAGCTAGTGTCAGCAAAGGTAGGGTTTTAAGAATATCCTTTCTTTATTTTTTTGCAAACTTATAGTCACTTCGGCTGTTTATAATAATGTGTAGTGGATGACAGGAATCAGTATTCATGATTGAGGATTGTAAAACTGTGTTCCCACTGGGACTTGAGCCGCAGATATCCTGCTGGCAGGTCAGACAGGCTACGATTTACCTCACGGCAGCTTACGTTGCACCATAGATATACACTTCGATTTGCTATGAAAGTATTACCAGTGTTGTAGCATTGGTGCTATCCAATGGCACTATGTCCAGCCCAAAGCTTTTGAGCAAAAAAGCCGTTATTCCCACAAATCACCTTTCAACGGTGAGGGATTATAAGCCAACAGTCAGTTTCATAAATCCTGCTTTGTGGTCATAGAGTATGAGTATTTGTTGGTGGTTAAACGAAGGTCAGCTGTGGTTGTTCTCTTAACACTGAAACCTTGTTAAACGCATACCACTTCATGAATGTAGTGAATGATTAGTCACACTGTGGAGAATCCAAAACTCTTCGTGCAATTCTGGAGTATCCAAGCAATGAGACAGAAACAAGTCTGATATTCTCAGACCATTTTATGAGAATTATCAATTATATTTTGATGAACGTCATGAAAACCTGTGAGATTGTAACTAGTGTGCGAACTGAGCCAAAGTCATAGACCCAAAGTCATTATCATAGCTAGAGGTTGGGCATACTTGGTGGACAAGAGGTGGAAACCTTCTATACGTGCCAGAACTGCGCAAATTTCCGAAAGTCCAAAACTGATTAGACATAGCAGGCGCTTCTTCTTGTGTGCTTCTCGTCTTCTGCATTTCCATGCAATACCTCCCCAAGTAGCCCATAAGGGTGAAGCTTTCATTTCAACTCACTAAAGAGATAAGAAACGTTCACCCCATACAGCAGTACTAAAGATGTACGAGAAGAATAAAGATACGACTCAAATCTTCGCTGAACATACCTGTGGTGTCTTATCCATCTTCTCTCCAGCAGTGGAAAGGTCAGTGTTAACGTAAAACAAAGGCTTACACCGACCCGACCCATACACTGTCGCTTGTGCCACTGGTCACGCGGATAACACCGTTTAATTTTATAAACGAGTGACCAGCTGAATTTATGGGTCAGAGTTGAGAGTGTGCCGTGACGTGATGTGTCGTCAACCAGACACTTTAATGGCCATCTCGTCCTACAAATCATCCTTCATATAAGCTATGAATAACCAGCTAATTGCACGCCTGAACCTGCAGACTGTCGGACCAAAGCCGTGCGGTCAACATGAATCTGCCAAAACTAAGCAGACTTACTCTGGGATTCAATGTGGCGTCAAAGCTCATGATACCATTTGATCTATGAAATGTCGACATTTTTTACTCTCCCATCAGCCGGTGCTACGCTGGTTTCACACTAGTACTAAAGCAGCGATAGCATGCTAAGTACGGACTAGACCTGGCGTAACGCCGGCATATGGAAGCTGCACGTCTGCCGATAGGAGAGTAAATGATGTTAAAAAGTCTTGATAGTTACAGCTTCGTGATAAATATAATTGTTTCTCTAGTGGAAAATCTCAAAAGAATGATTTTTTGACATATCTGTGATGAGTATGTTTGTTTCTCTAGAAGTAGTTAGTAGAAATAATGGTTTGTTGGACAACCAGGGCATCTTCTCAATCATTCTCTAAGTAATGGACTCAGATTGTGCAGTAGTTTTATTGTAATATCTTCCATTCCAATCGATTTAATCTGAGTCAAGCAGTAGACTCACACTCTCCTCAAAATGCTGTTCACCATACCAGTCAACCTGCGAGGCTGAAAATTCTGGAGATTCAGCTTTCTGAACTTCGAGAAGCCGTAGTTCAGTACTCCTACCCCTACAGCTAATATTCTGCCACAGCTGAGGTCAGCTCAGCAGAATCAAACCAATAGGCCACTGGCAAACATCAGGAATTTGATAGCAATTCTGGTCCTAAATATTGGCAGTGAAAACATGGAACCTGTAGGGAAATACTTAGATAAATTTCTCCCTACCATATTTTGCACTCATCAGATAGTTTCAGACCTGTCAACCCTCCTGGATTTCCCAGGGAGACTCCTGTATTTCAGCTGGCATAATTCAGGGTCTGAGTTGTAGTTATTGGTTTTTCCTGTGGCTTATTAGCTAGAGCTCGCTGAATGTGAGTTGCATGGGTAGGGCCTCTGAGGTATGGCTTCTCAAAATTAAAAAAAATTGAATCTCCAGTATTTTCAGTCTGACAGGTTGACAGGTATGGATAATGTTGTTGCTCTGAAATCAGTCGGCACTTACTGTACCAGTACTAGGAGTTCTGCCAAAAGCCAACCACCGAAAGTGGTGACTGCACACCTGTGAATGATTTCAGAATGCTAAACGCTTCAAAGAGAAATATTAACTGTTTATGTTTTCATTAAGGTAACATCGTGTATCAGTTGTGGCATGGTGGAGAGACGGCCATGTTTAATTTACGCGGGCAAGCATGTTTGACATCAAGAAAAACATCACGCACAAACATCATGCACAAACACGAGTACAAAATGGGTGTGGCAGCAACAATATTTAATTCAATGGTGAAGCAGCTTTTTCGACGTGAAGGGCGACACAAATATTGAGCTTTTGGTTATTTTCTATTACTACACCGAATTGAAATTTTGATAATTTTGTTAATTTTTGGAATGCCTGTCAGCATAAGTTGACACTTGAGGTCAGTGTTTACATGATCACATGATGATCACATGATGATCACATGATTAGGCTCTTTGAAGATTTAGGAGACACACAGAACGCAGTGAAACAACTTCCTTAGGAGACAAGCAATTTGTAACGCCGCAAGAAGTAGTTTAGATTTGTCCATCGCAATCCAGAAACATTCGCTGGGTTATATTTAGATTCTATTGATGAATATTTATGCAGTAAGAGTACTCATACACGGGCAGATTTCAGTTTTCTCATATGATATGCTATTCTAATTGAATAATCGAGATATTACTGGATAGCGTGTCATGACGACACGACAGACGCATAATAAAAATCTGCAGACAATCATGTAGTCTAATAATCGCCTAACGCGAAATTCAGCAAAGTTTAATGAGTTTAACAGTTTGTCTGCGGAGGAAATGATTCAGGGCATTAGTTGTAAGCAGAACCTGTCTCCAACTGGTAGGGTGAGAGTTTGCCAGAATCAGCTGGGGGACCTCCCACTTTCAAACGCATTATTTGTGTGTGCACACTAGATTTACTCAGAGTCTGGCTGATTGTGTGCATATGAAATCACAGCGCTTACCCAACTGCATACTAAACGCTACGCTCTTGACGTCACGCCAATCTATAAATCGTTGGGTCAGATTTCTCATTTGCCGGTAGCGGTCTATTTTCTCGTTGAGCTGATTGATTTGAAGGTGATGAATAAGTTATGCATGGGTGAGCGATGAGAGGAGTGCACACCGCTGATTCACGAATGCGTACGCTTACCTGGCTGGCAAAGGGAATACCTGTCCAAGGGCACAAGAGTGCTTGGTCAGTTAATCAATGGAGCTCACGCGCTTCCATCATCCTCTGAGACAACGGCGCTGCCCAAACTACTCTGAAGCATGTTTATTTATAGCGCCCCATCTACCATTTTTAGTCTCCCTACAAGCGGGCCAGATTGATTGAATGGTCCCTTGACGCGGTAGTCTAGTAATTTATGACTATAGACAGGGTCATATTTGTCGTCCGCCCAAAGACTGCGCGGGCGGCAAGGCTGCAATTGATCTTGCAGCATTAGACATTTTCCCATCCTGGATAAAAATGGGTTTGGTCGTAAAACTGAAATGCTGAACAGACCTTGGTTGTCAGAAGAAGAAACAGCCTGCAAATTCTTGCATTTTTAACTTCCATCCCATCAACTAGACCAACCATTTTCAAAGATAGTATTATCGGAAATTCAGACAAGAGTTTTTGAAACGATCATGATCAATTATGTTCATGCAACTAAACAGCCTACTGTCCTGAGCAAGCAAGGCTGCTGCAAGGTCATCCTATCTATGTTCTCACAGTTTAGTGAAAAACGTGTGAACATAGACGATTTGATACCAATAAATTAATCTGCATTTACTTTCCTACAGATAGGCGAGCTGATTGTGAACATGCTGGTGTTAAGCGGAGGGTTACGCAGCTGTAGTCCACAGTTTGTATGATTTTGCTTCAGTTAACCCTGCTTTAGCATGCATTTGAGCTGCAGTTAACACCTGCGGTTTCACAACCTCCGTCTGCCGATATGGGGAATATAAAATGCTGGTTCATCTATGGCTATGCCATCTGGAAAGTTTTCAGTTGAGTTCATTTCAGTACCTCTTTCCTCATTTGACAACATAGGAACATATTCCATTGCAGGAATTGCTCTTCATCTAGTGCAGCATCAACTTACAATCTTCAGTTTGAATATTTCACCCAGAACTTTACAGTTGGCCAGACAGTAAAAAAAATACACTTAAAGCGTTCTACATCACCAACATTGCACAAGAAAACCATGCAATAGTTTCTTTCAGTTCTCGGTAAGGAAATTAGTATTTCTAGAGTTTCAAAGCAGATGAGCAAAATATAGACGGGTGTGTGGGAAGAAGCTGGGATTTATATAGAAGCTGCAACTGTTCCCGTTGTAAATACCCTTGAGACAGATACTCTTATCACGTACGCTTGAATCTATAATCAGTTTTATGCAAAAATTGGTAAGGCCACATCTTTAGTAGGTAAGTCTTTGCTTACAGTGGTGTGGGGCTCACACTCCTGTCTGAATTCAACAGCTACAAACAGCCACCATAGATCACCACAAGTGGAGCTTTGACCACATGTTATTCCCAGTTTGCTGCCGCTAAGTGTCAATACGACTGCAGGAAATGCCATCAACTCTAGTTATCATTTCAGGAAGCAAGCATGGGCGAATGAACATGTTTTGAGCCTTCGTTCATGTAAATACTGAAACATTGTGCTAAATATTATCTTTCAAAGTAAGTGGCAATTCTTCGGTGTTCTCCATAATCAATCAGACTTCAACGTTTTTGTTTCAGTATGATAGACCTAAAATCGGTATCAAAGTTAGCAAAAAGCCTGGTTATTAGTGGCGCTGTAGCGATTACAACTGTTCAAGATTTTTGTTTCGCAGCTGTTACTTATAGAAACACTTTTTGATTCAGGTCTACCCAAATCTTGGAGCTAGAACTAGAACAGGAACTGGGAGGCTCGTCTTACAGGACATATTTCAGGACGGTACAGCTTGAGAGGGAACAGGAGGAGAAGATATCTGAAAAACTGCTCAACATGGACCGGGTACGCCTCGATATTTCACAGCACACAAGTTCCAGTAAGTCTAAAACAAATCATCAAGTTATTCATTGATTGATTGATTATTGATTGAGAAAGTTTCCAAAAGTCTTGCAACCTGAGTGCATGCGGCCGTCAGGTGCACACTGAGACCGCTTTAGACACCCAGTCAGTAGGAGATTGATTGTAATATTGTTGCTATTTGTATCGAAAATCTATGGAAGCGTTCTCTTGGGTAGTCATGGCAAAATAATGGCTGGAAATATACAAATTCTGTCAAGATAAGATCAACTGAGAGACAATCAAAACTAACCAACACACGATGTGGTTGCGGCAAGCTTTGTGCACATGCTTGTCAGGTGAGTGGCAGTGTTTAGATGCTGGCATAACGCCACTTGACTCCTGTCCGAACAGGTTATTGATATCACTATTGGCAATATTGTGGGAAGGGAAGGTACTGATATTGTGCCAAAAATAGTATACTCCCTAGTGCTGCAAGAATCACCAGTTGTTCAGCTTATGTGATACCATTGCCAAAAAATATAGCGAATACAATGCTCAGCCCCATATCAATTACAGCACATTTTGATTTGATTTGAGAATCATTCATCTCCGGAAATCGGTTGTCAGCAAACCTCCACAGGCTTTCACAGAAATTCGGATTTTACTTTCAGACTCTATCTTCTATAAAACACCGGGGATAATTGGTTAGCAGGGCATGATTACGACTGGTGGACTTATCTGAATTCCATAGAAATATCTCGTGCTCACACTAGGTTTCTTTTCATTTCCATCAAGACTCCTTGAAATTTTCTGCTGGAGTTGGTTCCTCGGAATATCTGGAAATTCTTAAAAAATATTTAGTCATCAAATTATCACCCGAGGGAAACGATGTATGAGAAATAAAGTCAGCCCTGTTTTCCCTGAACAAGAAATGCTCTGAATTCAAAGTTCATTGATCTGAGTGATAATAAATATTGAGCTCACAATAGCACATTGTACGAACACAACATTCCACCAACCAGTTCGTTAAAGAAATAGACGTGTGGAACACCTTGACACAGGCATGCAAATACGGAGAAAGTAATTAGTCTATGACTATGACTATGACAAAGCTTATCATAAAGCAAATTCGAGAAAACTGGGTTTTTATATGCTGATGAAGCCAGAGTAGCTAAATGCTCCCAAGATATTGAAACAAAAGCTTAGCTTATGATTCAAACATTCAACAGGTAAAACAAAATTCAGCTGCTAACGCAACCTGTAATAAATATTCCTGTTATAGCGGCACACGCCGCACATATACAGAATGAATCTGACAAGTGGCGTCACAGAAACATGGCTGGGAGTAAATGCTCAATCTCACTTCAAAGTTCTATCCACCTCCACGCTGCCCACAGCACCTACAATAGCGTATCCAGCTTTGTCTGTACCCGTGTCGGCAACCTGCCAAGATTGATGTCCAGAGTATTCGCTTGAGTTCACACACGAGCACTCTGGACACAATGATCGCACTGTGTCGGCTCATAACGTCATCACAACCGCCCGTCTTCTTATCTCGGAGGTCATCGAGCAGACGTGATGAAGATACTTAACCCACTGGGCCCTGAGTGGGTGAATGTGGGAGACTGCCTACATCTCATAATCATATTTCAAACCTGCCCAACTCAGAGCCCGTGACCTATTTTATACTTCTTTCAGCCAAGCATCTGCTCATTGCCGATCGTATCAACTCAAGTTTCACGGTTGTTTGAGGATAACATTGAGAACAAACGCAAGTTTGTCAAAGAGTATGAATCAGCCCTACGGAAAATCATTTGCACACCTTTACATTCCTGGCTACATCTGTTTTGACTGAAAGTCTTATTGACATCTATTGCTTTGAACATCTACCGACATCACCTGGATGTCGAAATCACATTTCAAGGCTGTATTTGGTTGTCATCTGCTAGGAATTCTATTAGGTAATTTCACTCGTGGTGTTGATGATGCTTGTATTGGCATCTGGTAGATTTGTTTTGCTTCTATAGGAGCATACTTTGACATTTTGATGCTGCGAGAGGCAGTCCACTACAGGTGATGTTGTCATACCTCTGATTGTAAAGTGATGTATTTCCATTCAGTTGGAGACTTGATGTATGTTCGTACAAGTGAGGTAAACATGAGTTATAGCCCTCGCCTCCAACCCATCGTCATGTACAATCACCCACTACCGTTACAAACGCGTTCTGTTTATAGATCTCGTCTCCATGGCAACCCACGAGACAGTTCCACTATAAAAGGAGTTTCCAATTCAGTTTTCATTAAAACAGCCTCAGGCAGCAACAGAGCTAGAAGAGAAGTAAATTGCCAGCATCAGACTTGTAAGCATACTGATGTTAGCTTGTAGTGCAGTGTGATTTTTTCCAGTATTTAATTTGACGTGTTCATTTCAGTCAATATGGGTTATCTCGGACGTACCGCTGATGAGATGGAGCAGGCTTTCAACACCTCTGAGACACCAGTGACGGAATTCGTACTTACCCTAACGGGAGATGCAAAGACCTCTAACCTATCAGTCATCCTCACCATCAAAGACATAGATACACACGCGCCTCATCAGCACGGAACAAACAACTATCAATATGGAAGACTATAAGGACGGACAGTCACAGAGACGGCCTTGACATTGCGCATTCAGACTTATATTTATTCTGATGAGCTATCCTTTGTGATTTGGATCTGCTCATGTATTTCTTAAGCTATATGGTGGAGCCCGCAATGGCAGCCATTTAATTATGCAAGAAACTTGCTCGCTATCTATTTATCATTCTAAACATATCCCTCATACATAAATGTCTCTCTAATAGGGATATACATGTAATAAACACGCAAGTTAATTGAATGAAGCATTATTGTTGCTAGGTAACAGTATTCTTTTATACCACTTCCTGTCTGAGCAAAGGAGGTCTTTTTATTCTCCTCTCGAAGCACAGTGTTAACACTGTTGTTGAGATGTACGTAAGAAGATATGCACAACGCATACAGTATGTGAGAGGCACACGTGGTCTATGTGCTAAACAGGTGTGGTGGTTGTGTTTTATAATTCATATACAATGATTAATATAGTGTATTTATTTAACAGGAAGATTAATCAGATTCTAAGATGTCTCTTGATTCACCGAGTTAGCAAATTATCAGCATGGCACAATTCCTTCCTCGAACGTCGCTAGCTGAGAGAAGTTGCTTGTAGCCATATAGCTTTCAAATCTGTTGGTGATAGAAGAAGTGAAGAAGTAGGAGATGTTCATAGACGGCATTTGTTTCGTGATCATTATTGACTGGTGCCGTAGGAAGGTAGTCAGGTGAGAGAAGAGACAAACTTAGTTGTTAGGATTATGGGAGGTGTTCATGCATCATGTTTCCTGTAACCAGCTGAAATGACCGCAGCCTCAGTGAAAGGCCCAGAATCGTGGCTGTAAAAACTTAATGTGATTCTCGCCTCTCTCCCTCCTTCTGTCCATCCCTCTGTCCCGCCCTCCCTCCGCCCGTCCCTCCCTCCGCCCCTCCGTCCGTCCCTCCCTCCGTCCGTCCCTCCCTCCGCCCCTC
>ERZ1740065.3080-NODE-3080-length-10414-cov-13.146057_pt1 | contig 10414 bp, 7 predicted proteins | sample MGYA00581738_ERZ1740065 | MGnify/ENA primary metagenome ERZ1740065 (study PRJEB43018, sample SAMN04849749) | marine metagenome | isolation source: floating plastic debris | place: Pacific Ocean | collected 2008-09-01 | study: EMG produced TPA metagenomics...
TGCTACCGGACCTTTGTCCGACGCTCAAACCGGTGCTGTGTAAAGGCGGCTTAACTCTGTACATTTCTATTTCCATCCATTTTCTCCCTGCACACTCATACAGTAGAGTTTTATATCATCTCCTGCTCACTAATGCGGCGCTATGTTCAGCTGTAGAGAAGTTCCGTCTGAGAGACAAGGCGTCGGAGAAGGAATACGGTTACGATCTCACCGCTTCATTGGAGCGGGCTCGTGCTGATCCTTCGGGGCTTCTTAGTCAACGTCATGTCTATGTCACAAAACAGACGAAACCACCACCCGACGAAATCAAAGGTTTGTGCTCTAAGAAACGCCTCCTGTTATTAGTGCTTCGGGGAAGTTGAGATGGCTGTGTGACAGCGCTTCTCTCGCCAATGAACTACGTGGCAAAGGAAGTGGTGTTCAACAGAACCCATGTTAGACCCGGTTTCCATATCGCATCGGCATCACACGAGCTGTGTACGATGGCTATGTACAATGGTGCACAGCTGATTGCTGATTGGCTGACAGTCCCAGCGTAGGACGATGGTAAGAATCAATCAATGGGAGGTCATGTGGTGCGCCTGTTGCAATGATCACGTTTGCTACAATGGATATGGAAACTGGACTGTATAAGTAAAAATAAATGCAAAAAAGCCTTTTGAGAAATAAATAAATGGAATGAATAAAAATTGCGATTTTGCAACTTCTTCAATGAGCTGCACACCTTCTGAAAAATAAATGCGATTTATAATAAATGTGAAAAATGAGTTTTTCGAAAATCGCAACTATCTTTATGTACTGTAAACAGAAATTTTAGCGACTTCACAATAATAGCTATAATAGCGGCTCAATGAAACCGCTATTAAAGTTTAACCCTATTTTTTATAGCTCTTTTTGTTATATCCAATATTCAAAAGAAATTGCTAAAAATTCCAGGCGCTATTATTAGAAATGCTGCTAATTTGAGTGAAGCACTGTAGTTCAGCAATGCTACAATTTCTATGTTTAGGGTATACAGTAGCTCTGCAAGCCCTGCCGATAGAACCGTAATGTGTGCTGGTTACTATGGAAACCAATTGGTCGCCAGTGACGCCATTACCACAGACTTGCCACCGTAGTTCTCAACTAGCAGATTTCATGTTCTCTTTGCTTACGTAGCAGCCACAGATGATTTCTAGATTCGCACCGCTGGGCAGTTATATGGAAAGCAGGCTTTAGTTAAACAAACATCCTCCACAAGCTCCGTTAATCTTTTCAATTTGACAAAAATTGAATCGCAAAACGTTTTCAACCCTTGCAAAACCTTCGCAAATATTTTGAACTTTTGTAAATTTTGCGATTGCACTGTCATTTCTGGAACATATTTGCGTGCAAAAATTTATTCGTGCCCAGTAACGGTGGAGCGGGTCTTAGATGGTAGAGGTGGGTGAATTACCCGACATTCAAGCCAAGTGAGATCCACCCCTGATGTACAGTTCCGGTATTCGCCATCCATTATCACACACGCATATCACTTGTTCAGTGGGAGCGCCACGCTATCCAAGCTCCCTGCGCTGCGCTCTATCTGATCGTTTATTACGACTTGTTTTTCTAGACGTAGTGCTCTCCGCCGGTGGGAGGTTCTGTAAGACTCTGCCCAAAGCTTCAAAAGCAGACGTCACAATCATCATCTCGTGCCCAGAAGACGCTCACTTGTACAAACGATACGTCAAGTCTGGCTTCTCGGTGGTCAGTAAGGAATACCTACTCACTGGACTCTTGAAACACCAGCTAGACGTCAACCAGTTTGGTCTCTCGTAGTGGGAGTTATCTAGTTCTAGTCCATTCATTTCTTACTCAATAACCTCCACAAAGTATATTTTAGTTTTTCTATCAAGTCACATCTTCTCTATACAATGCTCACCAACATATCTACTAACTCAAACATAAAATGTACGTTGTTAATCAATGTATGACTGCATGGAAGTGTACTAAAACCTGTCGTTTCATCCTCTATACACCAATGCAATATACGCTGCCCCTAGTACTGGGGAATATTGTCATTCCTGTGGGTTCTGTCCTCCGTCTGTGAGACTCTAGACCTTCAATAGCACTGATCAAGTCTGTGTCCGGGATAGTATACCAGTATGACAGGCAGTAGAATTTGCTGTTTGGGAATATCAGGCTACCAACCATTAAGACGCTAAACTCTTACATGACTTAACAAAAGCCAGAATAATCATGTCAAATGGCTTTGGAAATATCATTTTATCTGAAGCCTGATAGGCTGTTTTTTTTAAGATTCTGGCATATTTGGCCTCAGCTCAGCAGGATCTACCTAATAAGCCACAGGAGAATGTTAGGAAACCAATAATTACCATTTTGACCAGAGATTCTGCCAGATAAAATACAGGAAATCAGTGAGGGTTCACAGGTATGGTCTCTTCCCTCTCCCTCCGTTCAATGATCATCCAGATTCTGGTAGCTCAGTTCTCTCGTTATGGCTATACCTCCCCTAGACCAGCATAGATTCGTAGTTGTCTCCCCCTGCATATCTATTGTAACCTCTATACCCTGTTCTACCTATTCAGCACCCCTCACATAACTAACAGCGTTTGCTACAAAAAGCCCCTCAAAGATGGCTTTCTATAGTGAAGGAGTCAAAAGAACGCTTGCTATAGTTAAAGGCTGGTGCGCCAATGAAAAGTGAACAAAGGAAAGCCAAGAGAGGCTCAAATCAGCTTTTTGGTATTTCAGCAAGAAAAGAGGCGCTTAAATGGGTAAAACGCGGTAATAGGAAATAGCAGGCAGGGTTTCTTCAGTATGGCAGCAAAGCAGGAGACCTTGCGTGTGCTGCAATAGCAGAATTTATTCAAATACAACATTGTACTTAGGAATGCAAGTCCAAATACATGGATATATCCATACATAGAAACATATACCAAGTACTACTTAACATTCTAGAGAGAAGCCACCATTGCAGAACTGCTGATACCTATTCTCAGTGCATTACCACAACGGGTGTTGGTTCAGTAGGGCACGTCATACAAATCAGCAGATAATGCAGCTGTGGCAAATCTATACAACTTATCGTAGACACAATGGCTATCGTACATAGACAGAGATATTGGGAGATAATCACATGGTAACTGCGGTTATTAGAGAAGGAATTCTATGTCAGATAAGGCAGCAGTAAGTTAGGACTGAGCGTCTGCTGCAGCCGCTGCTGGGGCAGCAGTGATGTTGAGAGCTTTCAAGACGTCAGTCAGCTCGATGTGTTCAGCGGGGTTCTCCTGCACATACTTCAGCAGCAGTTTACCACCCTTCTCCACGATTATCGTTCCGCCATTTTGCATGGCATCGCCTTTCAAATCCCCATCCATCTGCTTCGCCTGTAAAATGTTTGTCATTTAGTAAATAAAAATCCCACAAGCTTCCTGATAGGGTAAGTATAGTAAGTATAGAAAGTATGAATGGAACGGTTTCAAAACCAGCGACGGTATGTATTATCAGTGCTGCCAACCCTACGATTTCACTCGTACATCTACGACTTTTTGAACTTTTGAGGCAGCTAATTTGCCACATTCGGTCATGTAATTGCTTTCTTTGTCTACCACAGGCCCACACAAACTGACTAGTTGTATTTGGTGAGCAGTACTGCACTGAAATAAAGGCCGTAAAGTGGATTTCAAGACCGCATATGGGGGTTCTATTTTTAGATTACTGATATCCACGATATTTTGCCATTTCGGGTTGACAACACTGTGTACTGTAAAAATAAAAATATTCGCAGCGAAATTTTTTCGCAATCTAACATGTTATAAATTATTTCTGTGACAGTTTTCGCCGTTCTTTAAGTGGTATAATCATCTTAAAAATAAATGCATCACTTACTACTTACCATTCGTCCGCCAACTCTTCAATGGCAAGGATTTTCAATTTTACAGTTTCACATCTTAATTGATAATCGTCACAAAAGTGCGAAGCAATGCACACAAACCTGGCTATATCTTTGGCGTGACACTTTGGAGAATAGTTTTGCAATCATTGCAAAGAAGCCCATCCTGTAAAATGCAATGATACATCATATCCCATAGTGGGAGAAGCTGTATGGTAGCTAGTAGCTAACGTGTACTAGTACAGCGGGTAGACAATCACAGCTAGTAGCATACCTTTGGAATCCTAAATCTTGATAACACTGTTTCTTTGTATCGACGTAAAGGTCTAAAATAATCACAGTACGTGTAGCTCTGCAGAGGGACGAGGCAGGATGTAAGCAGCCTCAGCTGACCAAACCTACCTCCATCAAAATAGTTTCCTTGGACGAACGCTTCAACGCCAAGTTCTTCTAATCCAACACCTACCAAGCTTACGTTGTGAGCATCAAGCTGAGGTTTCAGCGAGCTCAACTCACGGGCTGATAGGCGACAGAAGCCTCATCCAAAACGTCTAAGGAAAGTGATCACGCATGTTTTGTCCGCCCAGAGCGTTTCTAATGCTACTTCCTGAAAGAAAATCATCGTCGCATCACCATGATAGCAAACAAAGCTTTCTTATCTGAAGATACTCAAAAGATGCTCAAACCTGTCCAGAAGCAACAGATTTCACGAGATTTTTGCCGAGTTTTCCCAATTCTCCAGCCATGATCGTTACACAACCGGGCAGGAACTGATCACATGAACAACAAAAATAAAGCTTTGAGCGCTGTGGCTCGGATTCAGTTTAAAGCGTTATGGCGCGAAGTAGTATTTCAAATACCTGCCTCCTAAACCTGAGAGTCCAATATTCTGTTTCGGGCCAGATTTCGTTTCGGAGTAGACGAAATCAGCCTCTCGTTCGATGCTGCCATTGAGAAAAACCACATGGAAATTCTCTGATGACAGAGCATTGCACGAGATCGTAGTAACACATTGTACGCTGTTCTTACAGTGGTGACAGCATTGCGCTCAGACTCTATCGCGACACTCTATTGTGTTGTCGTGTCTAGCAGACAAGATGGAGCCAGATCTCATATCTAACCATCACCAGACGTCAGTGGCTACAGCAGAGGAGAATGGATGTGATGAGCTATATCTAGATTCTCCTCGTGAAGTGGCCTGTCTGCTACAGAATAAGGTCGTCAGTGTCTCACCAAACTCATACCCGAAGCAGGTCACAGTCCTACGAGAATCTGATCAGATGAAAGAACTACAAACCAACATCAGAAACGTGTGAGTGCTGCAATATTGTTGTACAGCCGGATTCCCATTAGTTCGCATGAATGCGTATGTACTGTGAGCAGGAGATCTTGGTGTGGTTCACATTTCGTTCATTATTATTATTTTCATCTTTCGTACATTGATCAACCAATAGTGGTGCTGATTTTCTTCGTGATTATCCTACATGTATTATGATTCATTCATGCGAACACTGATCATGACGTAGATTGTAGTTGTGAACTCAACTATTGAATGAGAAGGTTGATCTATTTTTTGTAGTCACACCTCGAGAGGAGATTTCATATTCAGCGCAGATCGATTGGTAACGTAAAATTACATGTTCTTACTGCACTGGTGATGAGGAGATGAAACTATAAGTGTAAGTATGTACATATTTCATACCACGGTAGATAAGAATGGTTGTGGAAGAAGCACTGGCCAAGCTACCACATGATGAAGTTACAGTAGACACACCAACAGGTAGCATCAGCTGTGTTTATCATTGCTTTCCAATGATGGCTTACAAGTACACAAATACAAATACATATATTACAGGGCACACGTATGATGGGAAAAAGTTCAAGAAAGGCATGATTTGTGGAGTCAGTATCATGCGCAGCGGTACGTCACCCCCCTCCCCTTCCTTGCACTTCTGCTCATAGAAACCAAGCTATTGATGGCTACTTGTACCATTGACTGATGAGCTCTATTGTAATGCATTGGAATTCCTGCTGTCATCGGATGTGTCAGCATGAAGTGCCATTTCCCGTGGGATGTCGCAGGTGAAGCCATGGAGCAAGGTCTACGCGACTGCTGCCGCTCGATACGCATTGGCAAAATTCTCATCCAAACTGACCCGGACACCGAGCAGGCCAAGGTGTTCTACGCCAAATTCCCAGCAGATGTAACAAAAAGACAGGTTCTTCTATTGTACCCTATCATGAGTAAGTCCAACAGACTCTGTCACAGCTACCGCTAACACATGCGCTCACTGACAGTCATCCATTGTTTACGTCTGTGCTGATAGTTTAGATGTCTAGTTACTGTATGAGAAGCAAAACAACCCACAGGCTGCAACGGAGGCAGAGGCCTTTAGTAGAGACAGAGGCCTTAAGTAGAGACAGAGGCCTTTAGTAGAGGTAGAGGACTTAAGTAGAGGCAGAGACCTCTATTACAGGCAGAGACCTCTAGTAGAGCTAACGGACATTAGCGGAAGCCTTTGGTAGGTGTCAAACATTGAAGGAATGCCTCCCCAAGCTGCAGTCATGCAATGATATTGTGATTGAACCCTGGCCATTGGTCTGAGGTTTCGATCCACTTCATCACTTCCTCCAATGGCTCATCTTTGCCTACAGCAAAGGCAAGCCGTAACACTCGGATATGGGCCAGCAGACCTCTCAACTGTCACAGACTTAGGTCCTGAGTCTAGGTCCAAAACTTGACTTATTGTCAACTCTAAGCATCTACTTCTTGCAGCGTGAAACTGGAGACATTGGTCTCTCCCTGGTTCATCTCAACCGCAATGAGCAGAAGTGAACATGTGTGCTGGCTTGACACACAGATACATGCTCTTTTTTCCTGGTTTACATTCCCTATCGACTTGGGCAACTTACCCTCTATTTACTCTTAACGTCACACGTACAGACGTACCAGGCGCAGGTGCCTTTTATTTACAAATTGACCGATTTACTTCTACGAGTGTTTATGCAACGCTGTACCAGTAGTTTGATGCCTAAACGCAGCTATGATATCACCACCTACCCGCACTCTAGTGGCGATCAAACAGAGTTCGCCTGTGCCTGTGTGGTCAGGCAGTGACGAGGTTGTGTATTACGTTATAGGTTCGGGCAACACCGTCGTCAAGGCCATCGAGGTACTACAGGAGCACGGAGTTTCAGTCGAGAACGTCCTACTCGTCTCTCTATTTTGCACACCACACGGTATGTCATCGCATGGTCGACGGTCGTACTGGCATTCTCATCTGCATCCAATTAATATGTTCTTGGAATTTTAAACGTGAAGTTTGATATTGCTGAATTGAGGGGGATTTCCCGGTTTGTTCCCTACAATAATTGGCTCCACGTGTGCATCTTCTCACAGGCCTCAAGTCGGTGACGTCGGCGTACCCTAGCCTGAGGGTCCTAACCAGTGAGATCCACCCAGTAGCGCCCAATCACTTCGGGCAGAAGTACTTTGGTACGGAGTAAAACGGGTTTTATCGTTAGTATTACTGTTCTTACTATTCTTACTGCCGTATTAATGGCCGTAAAGTCATTTACAACTTGTTTGTATTAATGAAAACGCCAGTACCTTATTTTTACTCTCAGTAATTTGAATCGTGTGTAAACATGAATTCTGACAGCTTTTTACCTCCAGAAGTGCGAGAGCTCTCTCAACAATCACAGTACAGTGGTATATACCCATGACATAGACTGTTTCTCTCTGTATCAACTCTGTATGTACTCTTATCTTTAAATACAGCAAGGGGAAGATCGAATATGTTCTTATTATACAAGGATGTTTATATGCAATACACCATATAAACTCACGCATCCAACATACATAATCGAAAAACTATCGATGCATAGCCTTCCCTAGAAACTGAGAACGGCCTAGTTAAAAATCTCTGATCACAAATTTGTTGACTTTTTTGGTTCGCTGAACCAACATACACTGATGGGAGACGTTGCGCATTACATTATGCCATGTATATGAAAGTGTTAATGTCAAGGTCATCTCGTTTGATGTACTTGTTCTCGATGAGCCACTCGATTTGTTCTTTGATGAGTTTTTTCGATGGCAGAAACATGTTTTTGAGCATCTCCACAAGCTCAGTCTGCAGTGCCGCGTTCGTCAGCCTCTTCCTCGTCTTCATTATAGCGACAATCGCCTCCTAAATTAATGACAAATCATCAACTCATCAGTTACTGAACAGCACTATTTGTGATCATTACACTACTATGTATAAAAGCTAGCTTTGGCTATTGCGGACATGAGGCCTGCTCTAACCTCTGTCCCTACCGTGGGCTCCGAATATTGTGGTGTTTTGTATGTATTTGTTAGTTTTTTCTTTCACACTATCAATTACTTTTCATAAACCCACAAAAGACTAGTGCTGCATTCTAGTCAGGTTACTCTAAGATTAATTGGTCAGAACATTAATTTTATGCCACAAGATTAATCTTGTGGCTAGTTTGAGGGTAGATTTCACTGATAAACCAAGAGCAATATGCTACAAAGATCTGGGAACAAGTATGATAGCATATTGATCTAAGCAAACTCAACACCAGGGCAGTCAAATACCACCAATGACCCACCAAAGACATTATTACAGTGATGTCAATGTCAGCTGATAGCAATGATACTGCTGTGAATTCTGTTGGTAGGGGCAAGATCAAAATAAGATTAATTATTTTGAAAAAATGCAGCACTACAAAAAGCCATGCTTCATCAAATCACGTCTAGTGGATGAGAGGATAGCATCCATCATGTTCCAGGTATGGGTGTGGATTCTTATTCATTAGCTAACATCCGGGAAGAGTGTAAGAACGGTTGTTACCATAGAAACACACCTGAACTCGCAGTATTCGGAGGTGTACGATTGCCTCACTGTCCTCCTCGCTCGACTTCTCCGTCGACAGCTGAAGCCGGCCAATCAGATTCACTCTACCTCTCTTCTGCGTCTTACCATTCTTCCTGTGTAAATAACACAAAGACTTGAATGTACATCATACCATCCTGGGTCTATGATACCATCCTGGGTGTATGGTACCATCCTGGGTCCATGATACCAATCCTGGGTCTATGATAATACTATAGAACCGAATTTGATAGCAACTGTCTAACGCCCCGAAAATAGCGACGAAAAATGACTTCTATCGTTGGAATTCGCTATAGAAATCATACCAATTATTCCTTATATAGGAGTTGTCTTCTCATTTATGGGGTCGCTATCGTTAGATCGCTATAATTTTTATTTCTTGATGATTTTGAAGGAAATGCTAACATTTCTGTCGCTATCAAATCCGGTTCTACAGTATCATTACTAGATGTAAACATGATGTCTCTTTAAAGTTAGATTGAGCAACGTATGCTACGGATTGGACACCACTAAATTCCGACTGCACTGGAACTTATCCAAGAGTTGACGGAGCACAGTCAGCTTCGTCGTGACATGATTTCATAACTGCAACTAAAAGTGTTGGTGCGTTTGGCAAAGTTATCAATGCGAGCAGCTGTACCAGGATAGAAAAATGGTTGTGCATCAGTAACTTTGGTCATTGGTTGGTGTAACAGGGGTACCAGCTAGTGTCCTACAGTGCTCCAATCATCTGTTCTCTCCCACGTATAAGCATAGCCAACCACAGGCCCGTAACATTGACCTAATTATGAAAAATTGATCAGAAAAACATCCTATCATCAGATGTCCATGTCTCACTAAGCTCACAAAGAGTAGACAACTCCGAGAGAAAGTCATGAATATGGAGGTAGAGTGGAGGCTCGTCTGACTTACACCAGCGAGAATGATTGGTTGACAGAGAACATGGTCGTGTCGACAAAGTCCTTCGGATTGGACACAGTAGGATGATAGTTCAGCAGCTGCTTCTTCAACTTGGGTAGCGCCACCAGGCTCTGTAACAGGACAGCAACGGAGTGTGAGACTTACACAAACTAATTACATTCCCTTCCATCTACGTACATCTACACTTACACATACTACAAATGTTATTTTCATTCTGTTTTATTTTTATTCTTATGCCTTTTATTTCAGACTAAATAATAAATATTTTGAGAAAAAATGGTAACAAATAATAACAAAACTGGATAAACAGCACAGGAGAGGACGAATCCGAATTAGTATAGCAAGCTTCTTGATAGCATTGCTGAGGAAATCGTTACAAACGCTATAAATAGAACTTCGCTATAAATAGAACTTCGCTATAAATAGAGCATTTACACTGCATAGATAAATCTCTCATACAGCGTGTCCATGGCAACCATATTGGAAATACTTCCCCAGGGGCGGATCCAGGATTTGTTTTAATGGCACAAAATTCATAGACTTACAGCTGCCGTTATGATGACTGCGGTTTGTATGGCTGTGCGATCAGTGCAGTCTTTATCTTTTACTCCCTTCCTCCCTCCGCTCCCCCTCTCTCCTACCCTCTCCCGAACTACTCCTCCCCTCCTCCTGAACTTTTCCTCCCCCTCTCCCGAACTCCTCCTCCCCCTCCCCC
>ERZ1740065.3081-NODE-3081-length-10413-cov-11.097702_pt1 | contig 10413 bp, 8 predicted proteins | sample MGYA00581738_ERZ1740065 | MGnify/ENA primary metagenome ERZ1740065 (study PRJEB43018, sample SAMN04849749) | marine metagenome | isolation source: floating plastic debris | place: Pacific Ocean | collected 2008-09-01 | study: EMG produced TPA metagenomics...
GCCGCACCTATCGCACTCAAAAGTTTGGCAGCTGGGCCTATTCCCAGCAGTTAGACGCCCAAACTGTGCAGGCTACACAGCAGGACGGGTTGGTATGGCGCTACGACCTGATGACCACCACGCCCAACACCCTGCAGGCGCATCGCCTGACTGGGTTCGCGACTCAACAAGGCCAAGCCACCGCCATGGCAGAACGCTTGTTCCGCGCCTACTTTGCTGAGGGGGCCAATATCGCCGAGGTGGCAGTGCTAATTCGCCTTGCCGGTGAGGTTGGGCTCGACTCGGATGCCGTCAAGACGTTTTTGAACTCCGAGGCGGGCATCCCAGCGGTGCGCGAACAGGAACAGCAGGAGATCGCCCAGGGTGTACATGGGGTGCCCAATATTCGCATCGGCACCCAGGTTCTGTCGGGTGCCCAACCGCTGGCGGTGTTCGTCGAGGCCCTGCAAGCGGCAGTTGCAGATCTGACTTTACACACTTCCATGGGTGGTCAATCATGACACTGACTATCGAACAAACTCACCCTGGTCGAGCCATCGTCATTGGCGGCTCCTTAGGTGGGCTCTTTACCGGCATCCTGTTGCGATCGCTGGGCTGGCAAGTGGATATCTATGAGCGATCGCCCCACAACCTCAGCAGTCGGGGTGGCGGAATTGTCCTCCAGCCGGAAATTTTGACCGCCTTTCACCAGGCGGGTGTGGCCTATGAAGCGCCTTTAGGGGTGGTGGCTCGCGAACGGCTTTACCTCGATCAAGCCGGTGAGATTGCCCAGCGGCTGGCCATGCGCCAAACCTTGACTTCGTGGAATGTGCTGTATGGCACCATGCGGCGGCATTTTCCGACCGAGCATTATCACGCTGGCAAAACGCTGGTGTCAGTGCAGCAGGATGCGGATCACGTCACCGCTGAGTTTGGGGATGGCACGCAGGTGTCGGCTGATTTGCTGATTGGGGCTGATGGCGCTAGCTCGACGGTGCGGCAGCAGCTCTTGCCGAGTTATGAGCCCAGCTATGCTGGCTACGTGGCCTATCGTGGCTTAGTGCCGGAAGCCGATTTGCCTCCTGATGCCGCCAAATTGCTGACTGAACGCTTTGTCTTCTATCAGTTTCCCAATTCTCACATGCTGCAATATGTGATTCCGGGGGAAGATGAGTCGCTGGTGCCGGGTGAGCGTCGCTTTAACTGGGTCTGGTATGTCAACTACGATGAGCAGACAGAGTTACCTGCTCTCCTCACCGATAAAACGGGACGCGATCGCGCCTCTATTCCACCGGGCATGATGGCTCCAACCACTGAGCAGCGAATGCGCGCCTATGCCAATCAAGTGCTGCCTCCACCTTTGCCGCAACTGGTTGCCGCTACCCAGGAACCGTTTGTTCAACCCATTCTCGATTTAGGTGTACCCCAGATGGCGTTTGGTCGCATTGCTCTCGTCGGAGATGCCGCGTTTATTCCCCGTCCGCACACGGCTGCTGGAGTCTCTAAAGGGGCTGCCAATGCGATCGCCCTGGCCGATGCTTTAGTGAGTCACAACCACAATGTGCCCCAGGCGTTAGATGACTGGGAAATCGGTCAGTTGCGTTTGGGCATGCACTTGTGGCGTACTGGACAGGCGCTGGGCGATCGCTCTCAGTTCACCCATGGTCGACAGCGCTCAGACGGAGTACTTACTCCGAGATAACGATTGCGGTCGGCGGTGGTGGCAGATGCCCCCTTCACCTCAGTCAAGCGATGCAACTGCCCGCTACGTTGTGGACTGTGATGCCGTGCTATCTCTGCAGCATTGCGATTACTGTTCAATTGGTGCATGGGGCAGGCGACTCCACTCATTCCAGGAGCCATCGTAGTTGCGCACCTGGGGATAGCCGAGTAAATACGTCAACACAAACCAGGTATAGGCAGAGCGTCCCCCGATTGCACAATAGGGAAATACAACTTTGTCGGCGGTAATGCCTTGGCGACTGTAGAGCGTGTGTAATTCATCGGCTGACTTAAAGGTGCCATCTTCGTTGAGCGTGAGCGTATGCTCAAGATGGATGGCACCGGCAATATGTCCCCCCCGCTCCTCGCCTTCCGGTGGCTTCATCATAAAGATGTCGCCTCGATATTCTTCTGGGGTGCGCACGTCTAGCACTACGCAGTTGGGTTGTTCCAGAGCGGCCTGCACCTCTGGTTGTAGAACCCGCAAAGTTATGTCCGGGGAGTTTGCCGGGTACTGAGTCGGTGTAAAGCTGGCAAATTCAGCGGTGAGGGGCCGACCTTCTGCCACCCATTTTTGATGACCGCCATTGAGAACGGACACGTTGTCATGGCCAAAGAGTTTCAACAGCCAAAATATCCAAGCGCCGGTACCGGGATAGCTGCCATAGGCAATCACCGTGGTTTCGGGCGAAATCCCCGATCGCGAGAGGAGTTTTGCCATCGCAGTGGGGTCGAGATTCATACTGAGATCTGGCTGCAGCAGATCGGCGAAGATATTCCAGAAAATCGCCCCCGGAATGTGAGCATTTTGGTCAGGGTCTGGACTCATACCCACTTCCACCACTCGCACCTGTGGATCATCGAGGTGGGCCATTAGCCATGGGGTATCGACTAAAACTTCTGGGTGAGCATATTGAGACATCGGGCCTCTCCTGTGATTAGCACTAGGGCTAAGATTAGGAAACGCCTTTGCCGTCGCCTAGACCCCGATCGAGTACACTTTGCCTCAGCGCGACCATGCCCCGTTCTTTGCAATCTTTGTTTCAAGCCATCCATCAGGCTCCAGATGAGCCGTCGCTGCGATCGCATGTCGTTCCAGCGATCGGCGACCATTTTGAGGCCAAGCGATGGGGTATTTTTTTCTTCGAGTCTTTAGAAGAAATGCTCCGAAAACAGCTACCGCTGGCCGATGAAACCCTGCAAAAAGTGCTGCGACGGGGATTCTCGATCGAACACAATCCGGTAGTGCGCTATCTCGTTGAGCGTCATGCTCCCGTTCACGAAGCTGTGGTGACCTCGCCTAAGATTTGGACGATGATTTGTCCGCGCCCCGATCACTGGCATGTGATGGTCGGTCCCATTGTTAATCAAGGGCAGTTAATTGGGGTCGTGGGCTGCACCCGCGAGCAGTCAACGCCCGCCTTTGATACCCAAAATCTTGCGGACTTGAGTGCTGTGTGTTTGCATTTATCGGCTTGGGCGGCCACTGTGCGTTCACAAGTGGTGGCTGCTGACGTTGCCAGCCTGGAAAATCGGAGGCAGGAGACAACGCCATCCCTCAAGAGGGCGTGCTTAACGCCGCGTGAATTGCAAATAGCGGACTTAGTGGCCTTGGGTAAAACCAACGCTGCGATCGGTACTGAACTTTGGATCACTGAGAACTCGGTAAAACAGGCGCTCAAACGAATGTTTCGGAAGCTGGAAGTCTCGTCGCGGGCGGAAATGGTGGCGCAGCTGGCCGCCAACAATACTCTTGGCCCGGTGTGAAAGGCTTCCTGTCGTGTCACCTGAATACTGAGCGGTTAACCAGCCTCAAGGTTGCGATGCACAGGGGGCAAGTGCTGATTCTGTAACGTAGTTAACTGTAACGAATGATGATCGAAGGGTTTTGTTTAGAATTAGAAATTGATGGATTAAGCAGCAAAATTTTGCTGGCCAAAAACGATAAGTCTCAAGAGCAATGGACTAGTGAGTGTCATCTATAACGTCTGTATTGAGATGCTGAGAAATGTCATTGTCAGTTAATCGCTCTATAATCACGTCGCAGTTTTCGAGTTCAATCCCAATCCAATAACGGTGTCTAGCCTCACAGACAGCAAAGGTCGTGCCAGACCCACCGAAAGGATCGAGAACGATATCACCAGGACGGGTAGAAATTTCAATGACCCGCGAAAGCAGCTTGGTGGAAAGTTGGTTCGCCTGACGTTTTTTACTTTTGAATTTCCAATGACGAACAGGTGGAATATCGTTCCAAACATCAGTTAAATTGACGCCTTTGGGGTTCATTGCCGAGCGATGGCCGCCATAATCTTTGATGTCACCGCCACAATGGCGACAGGTTTCTATCGGCGTGCGGATTTTGCGAAAAGTTTTGGGTTTACTGCCCTTGCTGTAATAGATCAGGCTGTAGTGAGAGGGGTATAGTCGCCCACTAATTGGCATACTCATTTTGATGTTGACCGCGATCCAATGACGGAATGTTAGACCCAGTTCCAGAAGATAGGGGCCGAGCATAATGTTCCATTTCGGCAAGTTGTAAATGAAGAGTGAGCCGCCAGGACGGAGCACTCGCTCACATTCAGCGATCCACGCAGACATCCAATTGAGGTATTCAGTCTCTCCTAAACTGTCGTTAACTTTTTTGCCATAATGCTTGCCTAAATTAAAGGGTGGATCGGCAAAAACTGTGTCAATACTTTCACTTTCGATATGTTTGAGAATCTCTAGACAATCGCCCTGAAAAAGCACACCGTATTCTGTGTTGAGTATTGGTTGAGGACAACGCGATCGCAGAATGCTTTTTGCTGGCCACTGAGGTGCTTTGAACTCTAAAATTTGCGGTTGATCGGTATTCTCAGACATTAAAAGAGTGCTTGAACAACCTCAGAAGAGAGTTCGTTGAGCGCGATCGCGCTGTCTTGAACCGTAATGTGTACAGCCGCAGGTCCTCGTGAAGTCCTGCTGATTAATTTGAGTGCGATCGTGCTTCAGCAGAGTTGGGTGACATCGTTGCTCCTCTAGACCGATCTCGTAATGCCACCATCGACGCGAAGATTTTGCCCAGTGATATAGCTCGCACCCTCAGAAGCAAGAAACGCCACGACAGCGGCAATTTCTTCAGTTTTGCCATAGCGGCCCATCGGGATGCGTTGGAGAAACTGGGGTTTTTCCGGCAGGCTGTCGATAAAGCCTGGAAGAATGTTGTTCATGCGGATATTTTCTGCTGCATATCGATCGGCAAATAGTTTGGTGTAAGCAGCTAGACCAGCCCGAAAGACGCCAGAGGTTGGAAAGGCCGGGTCAGGTTCAAAAGCGGCAAAGGTCGAGATGTTAATGATGGTGCCAGATTGTTGTTGTTGCATGATGGGCGTAACCAAACGGGTTGGACGCACGACGTTGAGAAAATAGACTGCCATGCCCTGCTGCCAATCTTCGTCTGACAGATCTAGCAGCGCACCCTTAGGGCCGTGACCGGCACTGTTGACCAGAACATCAACGCGCCCCCATGCGGCCATCGTTTGATCAACGAGCTGCTGCAAATCTACATTCGATTGATTAGAGCCAGTGACACCCATGCCACCGAGTTCGCTCGCCAGGGCCTCGCCCTTGCCAGACGAAGACAGAATTGCCACGCGATATCCCTCTCCGGCTAACTTGCGTGCGGCACCCGCCCCCATCCCGCTGCCACCAGCGGTGATTATTGCGACTTTTTCATCAACCATTGAATTCGCCTGTGGTGATCAACAACAGCATCTCACCGAGTTTAATGGACTCTGTCCTGCTGCTGCAGAATTGTCGGTAATGTTCAAGACCTGTGGCTAGAGCCGCTAGAGTACTGTAAGCCCGCGCACTGCAGAAAGCGCATCGACCGATCTAGCGCACTACCCGTTTTTCTGCCCCCCTATAGGGTTGAACACTTTCAATCAGTGTCACTGGGCTAGCTTGGTTGACAAGCCAATGATGAACTCAGCTCCTTGCCCCGATGTCGACTGTAAAACCAGGGTGCCACCATGCCTTTCGGTCACAATTTGCTTGGCGATCGCCAAGCCCAACCCCGTCCCTTTGCCGCTTACCTTGGTCGTAAAAAAGTGATCGAACACCTTGTTTGTGTGTTTCTTTTTGATGCCCGCCCCATTGTCACGAATGCGAATCTCTACCTGCCCTGATTTATCCAATTGAGTTGTCAGATAAATGGTGGGAGTATAGTCTGTGTCAGATTGTTGCCGATCCAAGTCTTGGTCTGCGATCTTCTGATCCACTGCATCCACAGCATTGGCCAGCAGATTCATAAATACCTGATTTAGCTGCGCTGGGTAGCATTCCACTGGAGGCAGCTTGCCATAGGTTTTCACCACTTGGATTTCGGGGTGTTCGCCGCAGGCTTTAAGGCGATGGCCCAAAATTAGGAGCGTGCTGTCCAGCCCTGCGTGAATATCGACTGCTTTCCGTTCTGCCTCGTCTAAGCGAGAAAAATTCCGCAGTGATAGGACGATGTGGCGAATTCGCTCTGTTCCGATTCTCATTGAGTCTAGGGTCTTGGGCAAATCCTCCATAACAAAATCAAGGTCAATCTCCTCTGCTTGCGCTTGCAAGGCACTAAGGTTATCCCCCGAGTTCAGATCCTGAGTCTGATAGCCGTTGATCAGACTCAGGACATTGTCCACATAGCGATTGACGTGGGACAAATTGCCATAGATAAAATTGACAGGATTATTGATTTCGTGGGCAACCCCAGCCACCAACTGTCCTAGGCTAGCCATCTTCTCATTCTGAATCAGTTGGGCTTGGGACTGTTGCCGCTCGGTCAGAAGCTGTTTCAGCTCAGCGGATTGCGCTTGAATCTTTTGTACCGATTCGGCTTGCTGCAGGGCAATACCCAACTGTTCTCCGATCTGAGTCAGTAGTTCTACTTCATCGGCTTGCCAATGACGGGGGCCTGAGTTTTGGAAGGCGGCGAGCAATCCCCACAGACGATCGCCCTGAAAGATTGGGGCGATCGCATAAGCTCTGGCCTGAAATTGCTCTAACAAGGCCACATGGCAGTCAGTATGCCCAGCTTCGTAAATATCAGGAATCGCCAAGGTTTCGTTGTTGGCGTAACGGCCCCCCTGAGTTTCCATCAGGTGGGTATCTTCGATGGAGGGAGAGACACCCACCAGCGGTTCCCAACCCTTGGCGATCGATTCGACTCGAAAATCACCACTCCAATCCTCATTGAATTGGTAGATCGCCACCCGATCTGCGTCCAATAATTGGCGAACTTCGTCGGTGGCCGTTTGGCAAACTACCTGCCAATCTAAAGACTGGCGAATTCGATTGGTAATTTTGACTAGGGCTTTCTGACGATTGAGTTTGTGCGCTTGTTCAGTCGCTTGTTGCAGAACGATTCCTAATTGCCCACCAATCTGAGCCAAAAGTTCGACTTCATCCGCTTGCCATTGGCGGGGGCCTGAGTTTTGGAAGGCGGCGAGCAATCCCCATAAGCGATCACCCTGAAAAATGGGGGCGATCGCATAGGCTCTGGCCTGAAACTGCTCCAGCAAGTCCACATGGCAATCCGTATGACCCGCTTTGTAAATATCAGGAATCGCGAAGGTTTCGTTGGCGGCGTAGCGGCCACCCTGGGTTTCCATCAGATGAGTGTCTTCAATACAGGAGGATACCCCAACTAAAGGTTGCCAACCTTCAGTAATGGATTCAAAGAGAAAGTCACCGCTCCAGTCATCGTTAAAGCGATAAACAGTCACCCGATCAACCTCTAGCAACTGTCGCACCTCGACGGTGGCAGATTGGCAAATGGCTTCCCAGTCTAAAGATTGGCGAATGCGGTTGGTAATTTTAACCAGGGCTTTCTGGCGAGATAGAGCCTTTTCTTGAGCTTGGGCCTGTACTAAGAGGGCGGCTTTTTCTTGGATTTGCGATAAATAGTCGGCTTGTTGGAGGGCGATCGCAAAATGGTCAGCAATTTTGCGTACAAACTCAATTTCTGTCAATTGCCAGCGGCGGGCATTATTGCACTGGTGCACACAGAGTAGCCCCCAGAGATCTTCCCCTTTGAGCACTGGCACGATCAGGTTGGCCCGCACCTGAAATTGCTCCAAAATCTGAATGTGGCAGTTACTCAGCTCGGCGGCGTAAATATCAGCAACCGCTTGGATACGACCCTGGGTATAGTAGGCGGCAAACTGTGGCCCAAAGCAATGGTCATAAACTTTGGCGGCCAGGGCGGACACCACCCCAGGCGCGACATCTTCGGCGACAAATTCCCCTTCATCCCAACCCGTTTCTGGCGTGAACCGAAAAATGCCAACGCGATCGGCATTGAGTAACTGCCGAATCTCAGCTGCCGTTGTTTTAAAAATCGTCTCCAGGTCTAAAGAGGACCGGATGCGATCAGTGATGCTGGCTAAGGCTTGCTGCTGCTCCAGCTGCTGAAAGAGTTGATCAGTGCACGACGCGAGTTGATGCGCAGTTTGTTGGAGTGAATTAAAAGGTTTATTAGCCAGGGATAGTTCAGCCATAGGACACAGGTAAACAAGTTTATTTCGTTTGCAAGATACAGATCTCGTTCGACAAATCATTAAGATTTGTGTTGTAAATAATTGCGAATTAATGATCCCAAAACACACGAAACCAGCGGAAGAAGAAATCTTCTATGATTCTCAGCGAGTGTAATTTCGATGATGATTATTCCCCGAAGTTGGTAGCCCATCTCTCCGTAAGGCTATTGAAAGCCGTAGAAAAACACCGTAATTGCTTGAGAGATGTTTGCTCAAATCCAGGTTAATCATTCTGGTTGTGCGTGCTGCCGTCTATGCACAAGTCTTTTTCAGGTAGTTGTTAGAGTTTAGATCTCCCCCTAAAAAAGGTGGCAGTACAGTTTAAGTGTTGGCATAATCCCCTTTTTCTACGCGCAGCTATGCCCGAAGGGTTTTAGGGGACGACGATAGCGAGGGAGCGCTCAGTTTTGCCTGATGCCAAGATTATGTATAAGTAGTAGGTTTGTGCGTGAGAAGAGGGTGGGATCTATATTTATCAAGGCTTTCAGTTTGCCTATGGGGTGATCTCAAAGCCTCTACACACACGTGATTGGGCTATGGTTACAGGATTTCTCCCCTTTCCCTGATTCACGGCCTATTTGAGACATCTTATATAGCAATCCTGATAGTGCTTCTCTGCACCACTCGCTATCGCACCTGCTGGGAACGATGCAGTTGAGTTTGTTGCAGCCATACCACCGCCAACAGCGTGAGCAGCACCAGCGGCCAACTCAGGTGATTGAGCATCGCCCAGTCAAACCGATAAAAGACTCGTCCCGACAGCAGGGTGGCCAGCGCGACAAAGCTAAATACCAAAAAGTCATGGGCGGCTTGCACTTTGCCTTTTTCCGTTGCGGTGTGAGTGACTGTCAGTAGTGTCGTTGAGCCCACGTACATAAAATTCCAGCCGAGGCCCAGGAGTAGCAGAGCGATCGCAAAGTGGGCAAAACTGGTGCCCGCTAAATTCACGACCATACATCCCAAGGTTAGCAGCGCTCCTGTTTGGATCATTGTCAACACACCGAACCGCTGGATCAGCCAGCCGGTGACCAATGAGGGGCCAAACATCCCCAATACGTGCCACTGAATCACCGTTGCTGTCTGATTAAAGGAGTGGAGTTCTGCCGACATGGCGAGGGGTGTTGCCGTCATCACAAACACCATGATGCCGTAGCTAATCGTGCTACCAAGGGTCGCCACCAAAAATTTCGGCTGGGCCATGATTTTCAGCAGGGGACGGGTATGGTGTGCCGTCTGATCTGCCGCCGTCGGGGGAATGTGCAAACCCAGCAACAAAGCACTGGCGATTATCTGTAACCCCAAAACCGCTACCAGGGCCCCAATGTACAACTCGCTGTTGAACCAACCTTGCGACCCCGTCGCCAGCCACGGGCCAAGCATCGCGGCAACAATGCCCCCCGCAATCACCCAGGAAATTGCTTGGGAGCGAAAAGCCTCCGTCGCCACGTCTGCGGCGGCGAAGCGATAGTAACCCACAAAGCTGTTAGAGATACCCGATAACCCCATGGCCAGGGTGAACAGCCAAAAGTGGGCGATCGCTAAACTGTAAATGCCGACACCTGCCCCCGCAATGCCCACCAGGGTGCCCACCAGAAAGCCACCCCGTCGGCCAATGCGCTGCATCAATAATGACGCCGGAATCGTCGCCGCCATCGTCGCGATCTGCCGGACGGCCAAGGGCACGGTGGCCAAAGCTTTGTCGGCGGCCAGGGCATAGCCAATAAGGGCTGCAACCGTAATGAGCACGGTATTGGTCGTCATGGCCAGGGCTTGGCAAAGGGCCAGCAAGGTCACCTGAACTTTTGCAGCGGTCATCGCAAAGGAGCCTGAAAGATGTTTGAGCCTATCACGTCTCTCTGACTTTCCCTATGTAAGGAATGAATATCGACTATCGATAGGGGATTTGGTCGAAGTCAGATTGGATGAATTTCCCTCTTGAACTGGACAAAAGCCATCAACATGCAGTTGCGATCGCCATAGCACTGGCTGCTCTCAGCTATGGCATCTATGTTGCATCCAATCACTCGTTGATGACGGTAGAAGGAATAACTGAAAATACTGTGGCGGCACCTCATCCGTCAGCCATACCCCATTGTCTGAACAATAAAAACTGTACCCTTCTACGTTCATTTGCTTAGCCTCAATTGCTAAA
>ERZ1740065.3083-NODE-3083-length-10411-cov-10.669370_pt1 | contig 10411 bp, 11 predicted proteins | sample MGYA00581738_ERZ1740065 | MGnify/ENA primary metagenome ERZ1740065 (study PRJEB43018, sample SAMN04849749) | marine metagenome | isolation source: floating plastic debris | place: Pacific Ocean | collected 2008-09-01 | study: EMG produced TPA metagenomics...
CTACGATCAGCCGTATAGCCGTGTACGGCTCTGACTACGATCGGCATACCACGATTGGCATGCGGCATTGCGTCCGGGCTTTCCATATAGTTGTGAAATGGTACACGCTGTCATAGCTTGTGGACTATAATTTAATAGCCAATAGTGGCAGTGGTAGTGTCCTGCTGGGACAAAATCTAGCCAGTCAATTTCATGTTCACATACATCTGGGAGTAGCTCACCAGCTAGGTAGGATTTATGTGAATGCTTAGCTAGACGGCGTGAGCCATCATGAGCTAAATCAGACAAGCTCAACTTACTGAAGGTTTCTTGCGATAGCAAGATGATGGCGCACTCAGCTATGACACAAGGTAATGCCACAGTGGGATCAACAGCACTCTGCTCGCAGTAGCTCGCTGGCATGGAAGCATGCTATATCTATGTGAACCGGGCTTTACTACCAAACCAACTGTTTCTATTTCACCATATTGAACTGCATGTCAATGAGGGCACCGCAGCCATCGCTAGACCTATTTCCGCTAGCTATGATCCACTGACCTCCTCACCAACCCTAACTACTAGCCAAGGTTTAATGGTCAACCGGAGGTCAAGGTCGTTTAACACACCTTAGGATCATGAGTTGAAATGTTCGTGATGAGTCTGTCTGGGCGCCTGGTTAGCCAGCTGACCACCACCCGATGCTAGAGAGCGGGCCATCTGCTGCGGTGCTCGCGTTGACTGCTGGATTCCCTGGAATGGGGCCGGGTGGCTGGGTTCCACGGGAGCGGTGGGAGGCTGTTGGGGACGGGCGCCTGAGTTGGCTTCCATCCGATTCATGAGTCCCTCCAACGCTTGTTCCATCGCACGGACCTGTTCCGCCTTGGCTGTCAGATACTGCATGTACATGAGCTTCACGCCAGCTGTTATCGACATCCTGAAGAGAAAATATGTGTGGTCACATAATGTCTAGCTCGAGCTATATGCTTGAGAATGATGACATCACTTTAGGTGGGACAAGGTGGGTGAGGCAGTGCAAAAACTCCGAATATCAGAGGCAGGCTGATAGCCAGTTGACACATGTAACGAGGGAAGTCATCAAGATGCAAAAAATTGGTTTACAACACAGCCGTCTACTAGTGACTAGTGCGTAGCGTAAACGGCAAAAAATAGGCTTTATTTCAACATATAGCCCTGACACACTCATCTTGTGAAGCATAAAGACGGGCGCCCAGTCAACCCCCGAAAGAATGGCTGAGAATGAAACTTGGAGCTATGTGTCATCACGGACTAAATGCGTCCTGTTTCACCACAGATGAAATGGCCATGTCATCCAAAACAAACTAGGAGTCCTATGATAGTAGTACAACAAAAATAGAGGTTTTCCATTTGGCAATCCCATAAAGAAGAGTTCAGAATGCTTGACAAGTCAGAACATCCTGTATTTATCAACATTCGTCCAGTTATCAAAATCTAGCAGCTTAGGCGAACACGAACAAGATGGAACTAACAACTTCAGTTTCTTATGATCACTAACTCAGGTGTAAACCTAAGATTTTGGTACCTTAATTCACACATCTTCAACAGACTGCAATGACCATAACCAGCAGACCATGGTCACAATAAGGAAAGGGTTCAGAGTGCCACATGAATGATCTTTGTCTGTCGACTGTGCTGGGGTTGTCGACTTAATCTTAGACTTTGCTTCGCAACTCATATCACTAAGATAAAGTTGTGTTGGACTCTTATTTCGCGCATGACACAGCTAGAAACTAAACGAACTAGGCTTTCAAGCTATTGGGGGTGTCCTTCTCGAGGAGTCAAATGGGTGACAATAAGAATAGTAGGAGGAACTCACCTCATCCTGAGATGATATCTGAATGAATTCTTCTTGTTGGTGGAGGCTCTCTTGTAACGCTGGTTAAGATCTCTAAGTTTTATGTCGATCAACTTTATCTGAGATATCGTTCGCCCGAGTTTACCTCGCACATCCTCGAGACGTTCATTCAGAGTTTCTATTTCCATCGTATTCATCTTGAATACCTATCGTAACTTCCTCAATCAGCTGTAAGAATGTTGAAAAACTAACCAGCAGTGGTGATAATTTGCTTAGTGAACAGATACCAGCCTGACCAACCGACAAACACTGTCTAGAACTATACTAAAGCCGATAGACGGAGAGATGATGATCGCAAGCAATCTACGGAGATAGTAGTAGAACGTCAATGGGAAACTCACTCTATATAGCGCCACCTAGCGGCAGGGAGCTTTCGTTTCGTTGTTAAGCAGTTGTCTTCTCATCTTGCGTTACGAGCCACCAAAAGTGGGCGTTGCTTGATCAATCCAATGCGCAAAATCCAGTGTACAACTGATTTCCGTGTTTCTCGCCATATTGATCGTTTTCTATGACGGCCGAGTCACTATTCTTATTTTCGGCTTACTATTAGCTAGTCATCTGGCTCCCTAGTTAATCATCATGTCTGGAAATCTGGGCATGGAACACTTGATTCCTATTGTGAACAAACTACAAGATGCATTTGCTATTTGTGGCACATCCATCACCTTAGATCTTCCTCAAATTGCTGTCATCGGCTCCCAATCTGCTGGAAAGTCGAGTGTGTTGGAGAACTTTGTTGGCAGGTAGCGTATTGTCTCTAGACATACCTGTTGTCGTTCAGTACCCTTAATTATTCATATTGAGTTAATTTTGCAAGAACTTACCTCCTTCGGAGTGGTTTTGCCCGCGTAACTGTTTTTGAAATTGTGTTCGTTTTTAACAGCTGAGCTGAACACTACTTGATATCGATATGACCTAGGCAGTACGCAGACACTCTAACATGTGTGTTGCTTCAGGAGTGTTTAAAGCTGCTCAATGCTTGTATTTTTCATGGTATGAGTAGAATTATATATACCACCCGTATCCGGGGACCATTTCAATCATGAAAATGAATGAGTGATCTCAGAATGAAGTTGGCGTTTTATTCAAGAATGGTATCCAAGCAAATTATGTCGGGAACCGCCTTATTTTGTCATGGAAATATCATCCCTACGAACTACATGAACATGTTTGGTATGAGTCATTGTCATAGCTTCATGTGATGTTTTCTGTTGCTGACTCGTGTTTTGTCCTTGGGATTCCCTAGTTATTCCCCATGCAGATCGCACTCAATGAGTCATCATATTCCCTAGTCTGTGCTATTTTACTACGACTTGGTTGGCCGTATATAGGGATCTTTCTTGCACTCGATGGAGTCAGTGAGTTATCAGTCACTGTATACCCATTGTAAATCACACTGATACTGCACCTGGCTGATAACTATTGCGTCATACAATGCCCTCAAATCCCTGATTTCAAGTGGACATTTCCAGGCCCGCTATCCAGTCCACTCACGCTTCCTTCCTAAGTTCTGCAGCAGACGTGACCAATCAACATCCAGCTAGCCGTGTATCAGACTTCTATGCCCGGCTCATATTGATCACTTGTAGTGAACAGCCACTTAATCTATACTCAGTCTCTCCTGTCTCCAAGCATTTGCGCATATTGCACGACAGGCAATTTATGATATTGATCGGTCAGTAGTAGCTTGTTCTATACCGGCTTGAATTACGGACATCTCTCTCTCTTCTCTGTCGTATTTCGTCTCCATTTCCCATCCTGTCCCTCCCTTAATCATTCTCATTGCCCTCTTGTTTCTCTCCTTCCCCTCCTCCCGTTTCTCTTTTCCTTTCTGGCCTCAGGTTTTGCCTCCCTCTCCCTCTCCCCCTCCCCTCTCCCTCTCCCTCTACCTCTACCTCTACCTCTCTATCTATGTTCTCCCTGTCTTACCTCCTCTCCCTCTCCCTTTACCATCATCTGCCTTCCTCTCGTCTTGTTTGTCTTTTCCTTCCTACCCTATCCTTTCTGCCCTTTTCCCACATCCCCTCTCTCCTCTGCTCCCTTCACCTCCCTCCGACGTTGTTTCTCTGGATCCCTCCCTTCGCCTACTTTGGAATCTAGATTTGTTTACTTAGCGTCCATTTATCTGGTGTCTACGCTACTGGAAAATCTCCTGCTGTCTACGTAGCGTAACTGGAGCACTATGAATTATGGATGTCAGTTAAGCAATGTAAGCCCACTCTTGTTTTCATTCACGGAGATCATACACTGAGAGCCTCGATACCGCCTGTCAGTTAGGAGCAAAGGATTGGCTCATGATCACATGATGTGCTGTATTTCCAGGGATTTCCTACCTCGAGGTTCAGGCATCGTCACCAGGCGTCCGCTAGTCCTTCAACTCAATAACTCACAGAATGGTAAGTACCCGCCCATTCCTTCGCTCTATCGGCACTAGATAAGGAGAGTCAATAAAAGGCTGTTAGTTGTGCAGCATTAGTAATCTCTATGTCTGTGGTGTAACCCTTCTCCATCAGTGATAGAGCTTCATATCACTATGGTCTGCCGAAACTGTCAATCCAACCTATTTCCTGACAGCTGATATGCATCCTCACTCAAGCTTCCTCGTCAGCCATCTGTTTTCCTGCTGTTTATTGTTGTCTGCTATTCCGCTGCTTTTAGAATATGCGGAGTTCCTACATGCCAAGGGCCGCGTCTTCACCGACTTTGACGAGGTGCGACGAGAGATCGAAGCGGAGACAGACAGAGTCACAGGTTCCAATAAAGGCATTTCTAACATACCCATAAATCTCCGCGTCTACTCGCCACACGGTACGTCCTGTCTCACCATCCACTTATCATTCCCTTACCTCAAGTCTCCTCTGGCGCTGTCGCGAAAATAGGCATGGAAAATGATTGGTATCATATTGAATCCTTGCTGAGTTTGAAGAAACCAGTTCACATTTACATCTCTGTCAAATTTGGTTATACAGTTCCAGGAGTTGTTCTACCTTTGGAGTATGTACTGCCCGCGATGTCTGGATATGATGGGAAACTGGCGCGACATTTGCTTGTTGCTCGTTTGTGTGATTTGTCCTTATCACGCAGTGAAGTGAGCTGTGGCAATTAATGGCATGGAATATCTCCGTTTTATGCAAATTTAAGCTGGGATTTCAATCTCACTCCTCTGATCAAAAAGCGAGCAAGAAGTTTGATAAAAAAAAGGACAACTCTCATGAGAATAGCGTGGATATATCAGTAGCATTCATCCTGTAAGCTTTCTCTCAGCTAGCTCTTACAGCTATTGTGGCTATTGTCATTCATTGCCATGTTCTTCTGTTCCGTTCAGGACTGAAACACTGCAGAATATACTGGACTATATTTTCATGAGAGTTGTCCTCTCTTTTCTCAGACGAATGATATTGAAAGTCCTGCTTAGCCTTGCATACAAACCGCAGTGTTCTATTCCATTAAATTATGAGAGCTCATCTCCTTGTGGCATAAGGACAGAATAAAGATATTCAAAGACAGAATACTAGGATATGAACACACAGCAAGGAAGTCAGGAACACGCAAATATCGCACCGGATTTCCATAAGGCGCCCATCAGGATGTGTAATTGTGACGATTTTCTGTCTCAATCTGCTGCTATGATATTTTTGTATTGATATTTCTATCATGTCATGTTTCCTCACTGCGATAGTTAATATCAGGAGTTGTCTTTCCTTTGCCGTACATATTATAGACGCAGTAGCATCCACTAATCCAATGATTGTATATGAGGTTATTTATATCGACCGCGCTGATATCGTTACAGTGCTGAATCTGACGCTGATTGATTTACCTGGAATGACGCGAGTGGCGGTCGGTGACCAGCCTCCAGACATTGAGGTGCAGATCCGTAACATGCTGCTCGAGTTTGTCACCAAAGACAACTGCCTCATCCTCGCCGTCAGTCCAGCAAACACTGACCTCGCCAACTCAGACGCCCTCAAACTAGCCAAGGAAGTGGACCCCACAGGTAGCCGGACCACCCAGTCTGCTGTCAATATGTCACTTAATGACCACACACACTGTCAACATCTACTTCTGTATAAGAAGTCTGCCGTGTGTTGCAACTTCTGCGATAAATAGGCGTGTGAATTGGGTTACTCAATGGAATTCTCAACTTCTGATGACCGCATTCAGTATGGCTGCCAGTTTTTGCTACAAAGTGATTATCATGCACCTCAAATGGCTGGATAAGGGGAATGCTGAGAGTTGATCCTTCCAAATGAGGCAAAATCCTTGATTGATCATGAATACCGCTTGCCTGACAACTACATTGTCATGTCAAGTAGTTCCCACAGTCTTAGGGTGTGGTACTGAAGGATGGTATACCTGTGTTATAACTCAGTATATGTTACCTGCTGTGTAGGTGCCAGGACTATCGGTGTGATCACCAAGCTAGATCTGATGGACCAAGGCACAGATGCGAGGGACATTCTGGAGAACAAGCTGCTTCCTCTCAGGCGTGGTTACATCGGTCAGTAGTTTATCTGGTAGTGACGTGGCCGGGGAGAGAGAGGGAGGGAGAAGGAGGAAGCAGGAGGGAAGAGAGGGAAGGGAGAGATAGGGGAAGCAGGGAGAGTTAGGGGAAGCAGGGAGAGGTGGAGAGATGGGAAGGAGATGGTGAAGGGAGGGAGAGAACAAAGAGAGAGGTGGAAGAAGGGAGAGACGGGGAGCGAGAGGGTAAGAGGAAAGGAGGGAGGGTGAAAGGGAAGGAAGGAGGGGAGGGAGAGAGGCAGCAAGGAGGGAGGCAGTGTGGAAGAGAGGAAGAGTTCCCAGAATCTGAATCCTGCTGCGTTCGTAGGTGTTGTTAACCGCAGCCAAAAAGACATCGACGGCCGTAAGGACATCCGCGCGGCCATGCAAGCTGAGCGTCAGTTCTTTATGAGACACCCATCCTATACGCACATGGCTGACCGCATGGGCACGCCCTTTCTCCAGAAAATACTTAACCAGCAGCTAACCAATCACATCAGGTATGCCAGCAGTCGTAGCCAATCAGGTATCCTGGTTATCGAAGAGCAACCAATGATAACGCATGTGTGTTTACAGAGACACATTGCCGCAGCTCAGAAACTCCCTTCAGACACAACTTCTCTCCATGGAGAAGGAGGTGGCTGAATACAAGAACTTTCGACCAGACGATAAGAGTATGAAGGCCAAGGCCATGATGCAGTAGGTCCCTCTCTCCAGTCACAACCGACTGCATAAACCCAACCGTAAACCTAGAATTACTTTCCTATCTCTCCCTCAGCCGATACTGTGGAATCAGATTTGATAGCGACAGTCTAAATGCAGTAAAAACAGTAACCAGCCATCATGACCAGCATTATTGTACCTTATATAGGAGTTGTATTGTCATTCGTAAGGTCGCTACCATTTTGATTTTTGGATGAGTTGGAAGAAAGCGCCAACATTTCAATTGCTCTCAGATGCAGCTCTATAGTACCACAAGACTTTGTGCATAGGGAAAATGGTTTCACTATGTCGGACACCTCGGACTTTTATTCGCAAACCATTTCAGAAAAGGTGTTTAAGTTAGAAATGTCGGTGAAGTGATGAACATCTTATAGATTGTACTACTCGTAGGATTTTCCACTATTTTCCACTACTGTTTCTTCATCATCGGCTTGTATTTGATTTCATTGTCATCTTTTTTTGCTCAATGACAGTTATGTCGACATAGCCATATCGGTATCAATGGCAGTTATATCGACATAGCTATATCGGTATCAATGCTGTTGTTATCTTTGATAAAAAACTGTCTGCCTTTAGTAGCTGTGAGAATCTACTTCATGTTAGTATGATGGCTAGACGATTAACGTTGAATATGAGGCATCTTCACTACTCATTATGTGTAGTGGGGATCAGCACCACCAAAGTCATTTTAAACATGGTTATTGTGGTCTAACGCTAACGGGCTTAGTGATGAAAAGAGATAGGAGTTGAGATGATAGCGAAATCAGATGAATGGTGCAGTAGAAGACGAATCCGAATTACTGTAAATGTAGAAATTTTAGCGGGCGAACTATTTTGATGTTTTTCCAAAATAAGCATGATATCGAGAATACATGGTAGCGAGAATACAAGATAGTGAGAAGAAATGTTAGCTTCTTGATGTAGTACATTTAAAAAATAGAGCAGAAGTACCTCCCCACCAAAAAAATCAGCATCTATTAAATCACAGAAGTTCCTACAATCGTGGTAGTGATGTTGAGATGACAACTCCCAAAAGTTCTCATGATGCGACCACTCTGGTAGAGGAATTAGCTGGATTTGTCATCAGCATCCTGCAGATCGCTATATTCCCTACGTATCTTTCCATGCTGGTGTTTCGCTGCTGTTTTGTTTCGATAGCGTTGCTTAGCAACTTGTTATATGTAAATCCTCGTTATAAATGAAGAATTGAAGGTAGCTCGTACTACTGTGATGTCGGCCATTCTCATTGGTATGACCATGACCCTGAGATTGCTGCTGTAGGATGATACGGACGTTTGGCTCTGAGCTAGAACAGGTCATAGAGGGCGCCGGTGATAATGTATCGACGAAGGAACTCTCGGGTGGAGCCAAAATCAACAGGATATTCTTCGAACGGTATCCGTTCGCGCTCGTCAAGGTAGAGCAAGTGTTTCACAATGTGCGATGTTGGGGGAAAGCTGAGGTGAACACACTGGAATTTGTCTGAGCTGAAAATACTTGCAACAATGCCAGGAAACTTGACTGAAGAGATGTGTGCTGGAAATTCACGGATCAGTTGCACAAAAATTCCCTCGCAAACAAGTTCCAGTATACAGCCAGTCAGCTCGCTTATCCTCTCTAAACGCTAGGCCACATGTTTCCCTCCATCAATCAGAGACAGAGGGCGCTCTTTTCCATGTTTAGCAGACAGCCAGAAATTTATCAACGGTTTCATGAAACACCCACAGTTCACATACAATATTCAATATTGATGTTTGCTGTTCCAAGCAGCTATAGGAAGGTCGCAGGGAACTCTGAGAAAATTCTCGCGTCGCTTCTGAAATCTTTGTTCACACGCCATTATAGGCAGAGCACTGCTTCCATTCAGGGTGAATCATCATCCGTTACTAACAGATAGAACTTATCTGACTCGGCCCCACCTCTCAATGTAATTCCCGGTTTGGGCCATCAACATACGTAGAGCCCAAAATATCTATGAGATACCAATCTCCCTCCCTTTACACGACTCTGTTCAGAAAGCCTAATTTCTGTTGACTCCACGGGTTGGTGGAGGGGAGTGTATTGACCCTCACTCTTATCGCAGGAACCATGTCAGATATTTTAGCTCGTGTGTCAATGATTTTTAAGGAATGTCGCTCGCTCTTACCTGAGCCTAAGAACGGTGTAAGTTGCTTCCACTACTAATGGCTTGTTGGCTCCGTCTGTTGATCCAGCGTTAGGCCCCGTCTCCCATCCATCCCGTCTCAACATCGCTCTTATGTCTGACTCTCCTAGCGGGTCCACTATCGACACTTTCTCGAGATCTGAGCTCTCGGCTGTGTCCCACATTCCTATCAGACCTGTAAGGGAATGACTGATTATGGATTGCCATATAGCTTTCAGAAGGGGGCGGGAGGAAGGGTTATGTATGAGATACACTGGTTGGGTGAAATTTGGTCTGCTGTAGAACCGGATTTGATAGCGATGCTCTAACTGTAGCGGCAAATCAACCATCACCATCATTACATTTCGGTATATGAGTTACGCTCATTATAAATTATGTCGGAGTTGTCTTCTCATTTTTGGGGTTGCCATTGTTTTTGATTTGTTGATTAATTTGGAAGAAACGCAAACTCATCCCTATCAAACCCTGTTCTACAGTACCGAGCCTCAGTACTACTCTACAGTACCGAGCCTTCCTCTTCAGTACTAGAAGCTCAGCTAGCTGTAATGTCCGATCCTTGTCTCGTGAGACGTACTGCGAAACGATGGGGAATGGGGATACCACATGTTTTTTTCAGATTGATTTCGTAAATTCTAGTTCTGGAAACAACAATCGCCATTCTCCCGTCACTACTAACTCGGTCTTTGTATTCATCCTGCAACTAAGAGGGTTGGGTAGCATGCGATTTATTCCTCATTGAATTCCCTCTAGCTAGGCTCGTGAGGAGTTGCGTTCTCCTGGGCCCATGAATTTTTACTGAGCTTAGGAATGGATAGATGCTGTGGCATTGCCGGCTCATGTTCAACTGTTTTCAATCACTGAGTGAAGCTGTGCTTTGTATGCATGGTTTGGGTATGGCTCGCTGTACAATCCCATGCATCTTATCTTAGTGTAGCCAACTCCCCATCACATCCTGTATACCAGCGAGCCTCCACACAGCCCATAGTGTGTCTAGTACAAGTTCTATCGGCATCTCTTTGTCTGTAGATCACTTTTGACGAAAGGAAACTGAGAGACGAGATAGCCACAGTCATCCAGAACATCCACGGTATCAGGTCTGTCCATAACTCTCCCTCCCCCTCCCTCCCTCTCTCCCTCTCTCCCTCCCCCTC
>ERZ1740065.3085-NODE-3085-length-10409-cov-11.749276_pt1 | contig 10409 bp, 8 predicted proteins | sample MGYA00581738_ERZ1740065 | MGnify/ENA primary metagenome ERZ1740065 (study PRJEB43018, sample SAMN04849749) | marine metagenome | isolation source: floating plastic debris | place: Pacific Ocean | collected 2008-09-01 | study: EMG produced TPA metagenomics...
AAAACTGGTTCACAAATTGTTGTTACTGTACCTCACTTGAGTGAGAAACGCTGTACTCGTTTTTATTGTTTTTGGCTTGCTAGCAACAAATGTTATTCAGAGAAAAGTCTCTAAAGACTCGCATGAGTTTGAGAACTTGAGAATTCTGAGACTTTTTTTTCAGACAATAGGAGGAACTAACTTTAGTGGCGCTAATCTTGCTTGCATTAGCTTCTCTTATGCTTGTCTTGGAAGTACTAACTTTTCAGATTCTCGTCATAACTCCACTAATCTGACAAACATCCGCTGGCACAATGCCCAAGGGCTCGATCGCGCCCGTCTCGGCACCAGCAACCTGCAAAATCCTCGCGTTCGCCATCTGCTGGTCACCCTCAACGGTGTTAACCAAGACCTTACCAACGCCGACCTGCGGGGCGCAAACTTAGCGGGGGCAAACCTCCACCGCATCCATCTCAAGGGGACTAACCTCAATGGGGCAACACTAGCGGACGCAGAATTGCACGGCGCGAATCTCACCGAGGCGCAGTGCATCGGCACGGACTTCACCGGGGCACGCCTCACGGGAGCCTGCCTCGAAGCGTGGAACATCGATGAGACGACCATTCTTAAAGACATCGACTGTGAGTACGTCTTCCTCAAAGCCGAGCCTGATCGCTACGGCAACCGGGAGCGTCGGCCCCACAACCCCAACAAGATTTTCCAACCTGGTGACTTCGAGAAGTTCTTCAAAGAAATGCTCGACACGGTTCAGATTCTTATCCGTAACGGAGTCGATCCCCAGGCATTCCAGGCAGCCTTTGACAAAGTCATGGCCGAGAACCCCGATATTACCCGCGAGTCCATTCAAGGAATCGAAAAACAAGGCCATGACGTATTGCTGACCTTGCAAGTCCCCGAAGGCACTGACAAAGCTAAAGTCGAGCGTACCTGGGATGAGGGGTACCAAGCTGGACTCAAAGCAGGCTACACCAGTGGGTTGCTAGAAGGTCAAACTCAACGGGCCAATGATGTGAGAGAAATCGCTTTGGGCTTTGGCCAAGCGTTGTCTTCGATGCAGATTAGTAATCAAATTACCAACATGAACAATCCCATCAACGCTGGCGACGGTGGCTTCATCAACACGGGCCACATGGAGGGCAACGTCGTCAACCTGGGCGAACTCAGTGGCCAAGTTACCGTGCAGATTAATCAACTGCCCGATGCTGCCCCCAGTGCCGATCAGCCCAGCCTCAAAGATCTGCTCACCCAGCTCCAGGCAGCGGTTGAAGCCGATACTGAACTCAGCGAGGTCGAGAAGAAAGAAGCGCTGGGCGAAGTCGGCAAGCTGGCAGAGGCCGGAACCAAGTCCCAGGAAAATGCGATGCAGCGGATGGCCAAACGGGCGGCGGCTAATTTGAAGTCGATTACCGAGCCGCTATCAGAGGCGTCGAAGCTGGCGACGGTATGCCAGTCGCTGCTGCCAATGATTATGGTGCTGTTTTAAGCAATCTATGAACTGGCCGATCAGCCAGTCGTTTCTGCTGCAGCCTTACAGCCTCAGGCGTTGCTGAATCAAATATGAATCTATCTGAGTTGCCAGTGATCTTGCCCCCTAAATCCCCCAATTCTGGGGGACTTTGAGAAATCCGGCTCCCCCAGAATTGGGGGCTGGGGGGCGAATTCATGCCGTAATTCAGCAACGCCCAGCCTCAATCTATAGTCATTCGACATAAGTTTGAGAATAAAGAGAACGGCATATCAAGGCTTACAACGGCATTCTGTCCTCATTCTCAACTGGAATCACTATAGAGCGCCTCCAAGAAATTCACCCAAATGCTCAGAGTGCCAGCCTCTAGCCCGACACTGGCTTAGCAATGTGAACCAGGGCATCGCCTTGGTGGATTAACGGATTTTGAGTGTGGCTGATCACCCAGCCCGCAATCGGACTCCGCACCAGAATTGGCTGATCGCCAAAGGCATCCGTAATGTAGCCCAGGGTCGCTTTGGGGGCGATCGCCTGTCCCAATTCGACACTGCGATGCCAAAAGCCCCCGCGCGATGCCCTCACCCACTGCGTTTTGTGCGATTCCAGCGGGGGCGGGGTCGGTGGCGGCGTATCGAGGTCCAGCATGTCGAGATATGCCAGACTGCGGCGAATTCCCTCGACGCCAATTTGAATCGCCGCTTCACTAAAGCGGAGGGCTTCGCCCGCTTCATACAGCAGTGTGGGGATGTGCCGCTTTGCCGCCGCTTCTCGCAGGGAGCCATCGCGCGTACCGGCGTGAATCATCATCGGAGCACCAAAGGCCTTGGCAAAATCGTAGGTGGTCGGGTCCTGCAGGTTGGCCCGAATTTGCGGAAAATTGTCGCGGTGCACGGCTGCCGTGTGCAGATCAATGCCATGGGTGCAGTGGCTGACCACTTCCTGCATGAAGATATTGGCCAGCCGCGCCGCCAACGACCCGCGCGCCGACCCTGGAAAAGAGCGATTGAGATCGCGGCGATCGGGCAGATACCGCGATTGCTCTAGCAGGCCAAACATGTTCACCACCGGCACGGCTAAAACGGTACCTCGCAGCGCTGCCGGTTTGAGCGTGCGGACAATCCGACGGATAATCTCAATGCCGTTGAGTTCATCGCCGTGAATCGCCGCGCTGAGCCAGAGACACGGCCCCGGATGACGCCCTCGCACCACCGCCACCGACAATGACAGCGGCGTGCCCGTCGGCAATCGCGCGACGGGAATTTCGACATCAACATGCTTCCCTGGCAGAATGCTCATGCCCCCAATCGTTAAGGGCGATCGCTCAGTGGGAGATGCAGCCTGACGATTGGCGACGATCGCCGATTCTGCGTTCAGTTCAGACAAGCCTTTACCCAATTCGTCAGCACAGGTTACCAAATTCTGAGAATGACAGAAGTCAGATCACCCAACCACTGGCTTCAAGGTTGATACAGCGCTAGCTCCAGTCTTCGCGGTTGCGGCCTAAGTTTTCATAAATGCCGCCTTGGGCGTGCAGATCGCGAGCTTTGGCATAAAGCTCCTCTTCCGTCAGACCAACCTGCTTGAGTGCCTTAGCCAAATCGCGCTGAATATCGCGGGCCCCCGGAAACCCCTTGTAGCGAATGGTGAGTCGGGCCAGTTCCGCCAAATTGTAGTCCGTTGCTTCGGACGACAGGATCTGATTAACGGCAGCGCGGTCTTTGCGATACTGCGGATGTTCTTGATCGTCTGGGGTAGCTTGATAATTCATAGGGATCGCTAAAACCGGGCCTCTTAGGGCAACGCTCAACTGTGTGGGATTGTCTCACAAGAAGCCCGGTGCGAATCATGAAGACGTTGCTTAGAAACGACCTGATCACCGGGGTTTAGAAACGCCAAACCCTTGCAGACCATGGCCTGCAAGGGCTGGTGATTGAAGCCATGAACCCTTAGACCTTAGCCGGAGCCTTAGTCCATTCGGTGTGGAAGGTGCCTTCCTTATCGACCCGCTCATAGGTGTGCGCACCAAAGTAGTCGCGCTGGGCCTGAGTCAGGTTTTGGGGTAGGCGAGCGCGGCGATAGCTATCGAAGTAATCTAACGACGCGCTAAAGGCCGGGACGGGAATGCCCAGTTCAGCCGCCATTGCGACCACCTCACGCCAAGCCGATTGGCGATCCAAAATGGTTTGCTTGAACTCGGGAGCCAGCAGCAGATTAGCGAGACTCGGATTCTCGTCATAGGCCTGCTTGATCTTGTTCAAGAAGCGCGCTCGAATGATACAGCCCCCTTTCCAGATGCGGGCCGTTTCACCCAAGTCAATGCCATAGTCGTAGGTTTGCGAGGCCTTGCCAATCAGCGCCATGCCCTGGGCATAGGAGCAAATTTTGGAGCAATAGAGCGCATCGCGGATTTTGCCCACGGTCGCTTGAATATCGCCTTCAAACTTCTGGCTCGGGCCACTGAGTTCCTTCGACGCGGCCACCCGTTCTGGCTTGATCGAAGACATGATGCGAGCATTCACCGCTGCCGTAATGGTGGGAATGGCTACGCCCATTTCGAGGGCGCTCATGACGGTCCAGCGGCCAGTGCCCTTTTGACCCGCCGCATCCACAATCATTTCGACCAGGGGCTTACCCGTGTCGGCATCCAAGTTGGTGAAGATATCCGTGCTGATTTCAATCAGAAAGGAATCCAGCTCTTCGGTCAAATTCCACTCGGCAAACACTTCGTGGAGCTGCTCGTGGTTGAGGCCCAAGACGTTTTTCATCAGATCGTAGGCTTCGGCAATGAGCTGCATGTCGCCATACTCAATACCGTTGTGCACCATCTTGACGTAGTGACCAGCGCCACCGGGGCCAATGTAGGTTACACAGGGGCCGTCATCGACCTGGGCGGCAATTTTGGTGACGATATGCTCGATTTCGGCATAGGCGGCACGAGTGCCTCCCGGCATCAAGCTGGGGCCGTTGAGCGCGCCCTCTTCACCGCCGCTGACGCCCATCCCAATAAAGCCCAAACCGGTCGGTTCCAGCTCTTTGACGCGGCGCTCAGTGTCTTCGTATAGCGAGTTGCCGCCGTCAATAATCATGTCGTCTTTATCAAGCAGCGGCTTGAGCTGGCTGATCACGGCATCCACTGGACCACCGGCTTTCACCATTACCAAAATGCGCCGAGGCCGCTCTAGAGAAGCGACGAACTCTTCTAGGGAGTAGGCGGCTTTGACGTTTTTGCCACCGGCTCGTTCAGCCATGAATTTATCGGTTTTTTCGCGCGAGCGATTGTAAACCGCGACAGGAAAGCCATTGCGTTCGACGTTTAAGGCCAGGTTTTCACCCATGACCGCCAGGCCGATAACCCCAAAACTCTGTGCCATAAAAAGTCTCTCTGAATTTGCCTAAGCGAACAATCTGGAGGCTGATAGCAGGCTGGCCCTGAAATGACACGCGGGGTGACTCTGGGGCCGTGCATCACAGCTGGATGTGTTTAGGGTAATCAACTTTTTCGGCAGGCGATTTATCCCAAAGGTTTTCTTTGGAATACAGCGAAGAATATCTATCAAAGGGAGGAATTTGTCATCAATTCGTGAAAATCCGAGGAAATCATCGTCCGGTGCCTGCGGCGAAACGGCGGGCGATCATGCCGACAGCCCCTAATATCTGAGCCGTAGATGCCTATGCTGAGATGAGGACGTGGCGTGAGAAAGAGACCATGATGCAGCTAACAACAGCGCGACTGCTGATTCGTGACTGGGAACCGGAGCAAGATGCAGCCGCCGCGATCGCCATCTATGGCAATCCCGCTGTAACGCAATGGATTGGCGATAAATCGCTGGATACAACCGTGGCTGCCGTGCAGGCTCGGCTAAAGCGATATTGCGATCGCGCCACGGCCTTTCCGGGACTCGGGTGCTGGGCCGTGCTGAGCCAGCAAACCATTGTGGGCACGGTGCTGCTGATGCCTCTGCCGAATCGCGAGAACGCCCCCAGCGGCAAGGTCGAAATTGGCTGGCACTTTCGGCCCGAAAGTTGGGGCCAGGGCTATGCGACGGAAGCAGCTCAGGCGATGATGACCTATGGCTTTGAGACCCTGCAACTGCCAGAAATTTATGCCGTAACGCTGCTCGACAACGATCGCTCGGTCAAGGTGACGCAGCGGTTGGACATGAAGGCTTTGGGCATCAGTCACGACTACTACGGGGGGCACGAACTGCGGCTGTTTTGTCGCCAAGCACCCGCTGAGTCGTGACAGTGATAGGGCAAACAGTGCTGGTTTTAGCGTTCCGATGCTTAACAAATTAGAAAAATTCCACAAAATCTCCCCATGCAGGAGATTTTCAAGCTACTCTAGGTGGAGAGTTGGCTCTGATGCTTTGAAGGCAGGCAAAAAGCCGCTGCCCTGTCTGTTCAGGCGTGTATTGGGAGTTCAATCACTGAGGGTGGGTGTTAGGGAGTTAGCCTGATCGTGCTGATCTTGGCTGACCCGCGTAAAGCAGCTTCTTACAACTTTTTAACAGCGTTTCATACGAACCTCGCCCGTCAGAAAGATCTTTTTCTGACGGGTATTTTTTAAGTCAGTTGGCGGCCTCCCGCACGAGCGGGTGTCAGCGTCATAATGACGAGGGGGCTGACCCGAGCCCGAGATGAATTTTGCAGCAGTATGAAGCGGTTTACAGAGCTTTTTCAGGCGATCGACGCCACCACCTCGACGAACGCTAAGGTCGAGGCCATGCGCCAGTACTTTGCCACAGAACCCCCAGCCAATGCCGTTTGGGCGCTGTACTTGCTGCTGAATAAAACACGGCGGCGACTGGTCACCTCGCGGGTGTTGCGCGACGTTTATCTCAGCATTTCAAACCTGCCGGAATGGCTATTTAAAGACTGCTACGCTCATGTGGGTGACTCGGCTGAGGTGATTGCCCTGCTGCTGCGCGATACGCCGCTATCGGGGAGTTCCGCCGCTGATGTGCCCTTGCATGAGTGGATGGAGCAGATTATTCCCCTGGTGAAGCAAGTCGAATCGGAGGCTGAGCGCCATGAGCTGATTGTGTCGTGGTGGCGATCGCTCGACGATGCCGAAATTTTTGTCCTCAACAAGATGCTGACCGGCGCTTTTCGAGTGGGAGCGTCGGCCAAGCTGGTGATCAAAGGGCTGGCTGCTGCTGCCGAGATTCCCGAGGCGGTGTTGGCCCACCGTTTGATGGGCGACTTTGAGCCCACGGTCGAGTTTTACGCTAATTTGCTCAGTCAGGAGGCGATTGAAACCGCTCCCAGCCAGCCCTATCCGTTCTTTTTGGCCTCGCAAATTGACGAAGCAAAATTCCGTGAGGAGGAGATGTCTCACTGGCTGGCGGAGTGGAAGTGGGACGGCATTCGCGCCCAGGTGATCAAACGGGCCGATGAGGTGTTTATTTGGTCGCGGGGGGAAGATTTGGTCACCGAACAGTTTCCTGAGGTGGTGGAATCGTTCCAGGCCTTCCCCAATGGTCACGTTTTAGATGGCGAGATTCTCTGCTGGCAGGGCGATCACCCCCTCAGCTTTAACCATTTGCAAAAGCGCCTAGGCCGCAAGCGCGTCACCAAAAAGGTGATGGCTGAGAGCCCCGCCCACTTTGTCGCCTACGACCTGCTGGAGCAGGCGGGCCATGATATTCGCGAGCAGCCGCTGCGCGATCGCAAAACCCTGCTGACCGATCTGCTGGTCGATCATGCCGATGATCGCATTGGGCGATCGCAGCCATTAACGTTTGACTCGTTTGAAGATTTGGTAGCGCTGCGGGCGCGATCGCGGGAGACCGGGGCTGAGGGGCTAGTGCTCAAAGCCTGGGACAGTCCTTATTTGGTGGGCCGCAAGCGCGGCTACTGGTGGAAATATAAGGTTGATCCGATGACGCTGGATGCCGTACTGATCTACGCTCAGGCGGGTAGTGGTAAACGCGCCAATCTCTTCACCGACTACACCTTTGCCTTGTGGAAAGAAGATGAACTGGTACCCTTTGCGAAGGCCTATTCCGGCTTAGACAATCAAGAAATTGACAAGCTCGACCAGTGGATTCGCCGCCACACCATCGAGCGCTTTGGCCCCGTTCGCTCTGTGCAGCCGCTTCATGTATTTGAAATTGGTTTTGAAGGCATTGCTGAGTCCAAGCGTCACAAGTCGGGCATCTCCGTACGCTTTCCCCGCATTTTGCGCTGGCGTGACGATAAACCCGTCGCCGAAGCCGACACCCTCGAAACCGCCCAGGCATTGCTAAACGCTTATCAATAAAATTGCGCTTTCGCTGGTGACGACAGCCTGGATATAAGGCAAACACTGATTTGTGATGTTGCCCACAACGCTGCAGAAAAGTGGCGGCACCATCATGAAATTGTGTTGGGCGATCGCCTTGATTTTTTGATAAATCAAGACCCGATGGAAAAGCCACTTTGCCTTTGGAAACAGCCGATTGGGAGAAAATGCCTGCAGTTAGAGATGGGGCCAGATTCGTAAAAACTGGACAGTTTTCCACACCTTTAGGGCGATTCCGATTGCTTGTATGCGCTTTTGTCGAATCTTAAGATTTGCTTGAACTAATGCAAATGGTCAAATGAAATACTGTTGAATAATCAAGCAAACGTGCGCGATATGGAGATTGCCAGAATTTTGGGTTCTGCATTCGCAGATTTGAGGCGTTATCTCTAGGGTCTGCCGTTAATTTAGATTTTGTCTGGCCGGCCACACTTCGTTTCCAGCTTCTGGTTGATGGTGTGGATGCAGCGCAAGAATGCCTAAATTCCCAACGTTTGGCCGCTAATGGATAACCTGCCCTAGAGGCAATTGACCCCAGAATATCAGGTGGTTTCTACCAGCTCTTGCAACTTTGCTGGATTTCCCTGGAGCGGCAAATTTCAAAGCACAAGTTAAAAAACAAGGAGTTTACAGAATGATTATCGGATTCCTGATTACGGTCGTGGTACTCGCCGTCAGTCTCTGGCTGATTTCTCTATTGCCTACAGGGGTAGAGGTTGATAGCCCGGCCAAAGCTTTGATGGGCGGTGCCATCATTGGTGTCTTAAATGGTATTTACCACTTTTTGCCCCAGGGCCTGCGCACCTTTGGTGCTGTTATTAGTTTGGGGTTGATTCCTTTGACGATCAGCATCATCGTCTTTGGTTTGGCAGCCATGCTAGTTGAAGGGTTCCGCCTCCGTTGGGGCATCATGAGTGCCATCATTGGGGCCTTGGCGCTGACGTTCGTCAACAGCATTTTGACTTGGATTCTCCAGGCGATCGGGCTAGTGCCAAGCTTTTCCTAGGGCTGTCGCTTATCAATTCAAACCGAATACCTATTGTCCATGACGCCGCAGCCCTACCCCAAGGCTGAAAACGGACAGGGAGTTTCGGTTTCTGGCTTCAATCCGGAAAGGAGCCGATTTCTCCGATTACTATCGAGGCAATCGGCTCTGTGTTCTAAGGCAATTATTCATGATGGGGATACAGTACAGAAAGGTGTGGCCAGACATTGGCTGGCAGCCGTGGATTGGCGATTGCCCCTCACTGCAGTTCTTCAGCTAATGCCGCTTGGTAGACCGCTTGGAGATGCGGCGTCATGCTGTTGTCTTCAATGCCATAGCCGAGGCTAGTCCACGTACCTGATAGCAGATACAGTACGTCTTCCAGCTGTCCCTGTCGCAACAGTTCAGGAATGTCTGCATTCCACGCGGCGGGGTCACTCAGCCAACGATAGACCACTTCATCCTGATAGATCGGCTCAAAGCTGTAGTTGGCCCACCAGGAATACCACCGAGGTGGCTCAGGATGATAGGCATCGGCTTTCTCTTGCCAGGTGGTGGTTAAAAACTGATAGCGGCCAGCAGCAGTAGTGCAGTCCCCGGTGTTGGGGCCAACGACAATCGTGACGCACTGGTCGGGGTGGTGGGTCAGGTCATTGACTAAGTCGCCACCATACAGGGTGTGATAGGGCGCAGCGGTGTGCGATTCGGCCACGGAAATGGTGCGCATCAGCGCTCGCACATAGGGATCCCCCGCTTCCATCGCCAGCGGCACCGCGACCAGATCCGACTCGGCAGGCCACCAGCTGAGCGATCGCCCCAGTTTAAAGGGATTTTCGGCGGAGATTAGCCAAGCCACCCCTAGCAGCATAAAAGCAGTCCACAAAATCGGGCCGCGATCGCGGTTCGCGATGCGGGGGGAGGGTGTAATAGGGCGATCGTAGGGGGGCAAAGAGTCCACGGAACTTGACACCAAGTTAGGGGGCAATCACTAGGCTAGGAGCGGTCATTATTTACATTTGATCTGGTTGTAATGTCTCATTTTCAGCCGCTAGCGAATAGCGTTAGGGCAGACATAGTCGGGGCTAACCTTAACGGTTTTTGCCGTTAATTTCGGGCCTGTGCCTGAGAGCGATTATTTTGTGCTCATCGTAGCTTAAGCGCAGTGAATGACAAGTGATTGATGTCGACATCTTGACGTGATCAAGCACTGACCGATTTGGTGACAAGGTGACGCTGACACGAAGCCCGAGGTTCCACAGCCTGATCGACAGTCCCTCGACTACGGGCGAACAAGCTTGAGAAACTTCGATAAGTTTTAACCCAGCGGCAATCGCAGCCACGGCACCGGCCTTTAAAATGCAAGCATCTCAAATTTAGAGACGTCGCCAACGTCATTGGCGATGCGGTTGGCAATAGCCTGATGGTCAAGGTCGTTCTGCAGCATTGACCGACTGTTCAAGCTATTTAGAAGGCTGAGAATGGGGCACCATCGATTTCAGCCATGCGTAGGGGTGAGAGATCGACCGATCATCACCATCGCTGGGCGATCGCCAACCGTGACGAAACGAATGCTGGGGGAGAACTATGAGCACGCTGCATGTATCACCGGAGTCGGTCACGGCGATGACCCAAGAGTCCGTCGAAGAGCTGGCCAAACGTCTAGAGCAAGATGCCTA
>ERZ1740065.3086-NODE-3086-length-10407-cov-11.897604_pt1 | contig 10407 bp, 9 predicted proteins | sample MGYA00581738_ERZ1740065 | MGnify/ENA primary metagenome ERZ1740065 (study PRJEB43018, sample SAMN04849749) | marine metagenome | isolation source: floating plastic debris | place: Pacific Ocean | collected 2008-09-01 | study: EMG produced TPA metagenomics...
CTCTCTAATACCCTCCCTCTCTCTCCCGCTCTTTCTCTCTCTCTCTCTACCTCTCTCCCTCTCTCCTTCCCTCGCTCCTTCTCTCCCTCCCTCCCTCCTCCTCCTCTCTCTCTCTCCCTCCTCCCTCCCTCCACGGCTTTCCACTTCTCTAGGGTGCTTTACTTCTCTCCGCTCCCTTTCCCTCCTCTCACTCAACTTCCTCTCCTCCCTCATCTTCCTCCCCTTTCCTTCTCCTTCCTCCCCTTTCCTTCTCCTTCATCTTCCTTTCCCTTCCACTCTCCCTCCTCTACCCCTACTGCATATTTCTATTCTCCCCATCCCTCTGCCCACTCTCACTCACAATCACCCGCAGGCGCGATAGATGGAGACCAGCTAGATGTCAACATTTACCTGCATAATAAACTTCACCATCTCCATGAACTTTTTGAGCTTTGAGATTTGATAGACAGCCCAGTTAGACTCGTCCAGGTTGAACCAACCTTTGCCAACATCTCTGAGGCTGGTTCGGATAGCGGCTCGCAATGTCGATATCCACGTGTCTTTGAGGAACAGGGACACCTGGCAGCAAAGGGCATACAAGATTCATCCATCTATTGACAACGTAATGGACAGGCTCAATAGCAATCATCAACATAAGCAGAGCAGCTCTATTACTCTATAGTCAGAATTATACTCGCCTATTTGCAACAAAAAGAAGGAAGAAAATTCCATCATGACGGATGATTAAAAATAGATGAAATGGATGCGACGGAATAGCTTCATTATTGCTGCCTATATCATAGGGCTTGCATAATAGTGAATTGTCATGTGACTGCCTCTAGCTGCCTACGTAAGTAAGAGTGAGACAGTCACAGTATAGACCCATATTTCCCATTGGACTGATGTCTCGTTGAGAGCGAATGAAATTCCTCCACTGGGAATAACGGTGCTTATAGCCTTGTGTTAATACACACCGTCATAAGTTGGCAGGCAGTCCAGCGCCTGAGTGCATTCCTTACACATTTTCATGTTGTTAAGTAAGTACAACCATCTTTACACATGCATCAGCGAGTTTGGGTGATCAGGGCACCAAAAACCACCTGCTCTAACGCTAAATATCTACTGGAACCAATTACAAGCGTAAGACATTTTTCTCGCATGTGACGTTTGTTGCTCGACTCAGTCAAACGGAATTTTGTTGCAGGAACTCAGCAAGACTATCGCTACCAGATTTTACACTTACGCCAAAACTTACTCCCATGGTAAGTACCGCTCACTTACTGAGAGAGATAGGTACATACCTGGCTGGTAGCCTGTGTCTGGTGCTGGTCGAATTCCTCCAGTCTCACGGATTTCGGCATTGGCACGTGGAACAGTGACATAGCTGCCACGCGGTTACACTCTGTCCTCACTTTACTGATGGCGTTGATTGACTCAACACGAGTCAGCAGTGATGTAAACGCAAACTTCTCAAACTGATCGTCGTAGTCATAGTCTGGCATGTCGTCTATCGTACCTGCAACCAATGTCAAGGTCACTCGACAAGTTGACTATCTGTTGTACGAATTCATGTCACCGACTGATTGGCTTACCACACTCTGGTACCACCTCCTCCTCCTTCTCCGGCAGCTGGACGAAGGCAAATGTCTCCGGGTCGTTGGTGACAGTCTTGTCGAAGACGATCTTGTTCATCGAGCGACGGAAGTCAATGTTCACTTCTTTCTCAAGAACATGAACATAGTCGTCGAGCCTGCGAGCAAGCAGCCGTATGAACAGTATTTCTCGTTGGTTTCTTTTCAAAGGCTGAGGGGCGAGACCTACATTTTGTCCTTGGACAGGTGGGCTGGCCCCTTGGCCCAGCTGACCATCTTCTTGAACGACATCTGATCCACTTCTCCCATGCCGTCCATCGGCATACAGTCGACGTAGAAGTGGTAGCGTAGCAGAGCCTCCGTCTGCTGCCTGGAGTAGTAGGCCTCTGCTACTCTGTCAGCGAACACCACCGGGTCCTCGGCCATGAACATCAGTCTCACTCTCGGCACCCAGAACTGGTTCGGCATCCACAGTCTCTTGCCTGGAACAAAGTCGCCGGCAGTCAGACAATTCTTTGAGATTTCCCGAGATCGGTGACAGTATCATCATTGCTCATTTGGGTCATCAAGGTTTACAGTTATGCTAACCACAGGCTGGCCACCGGTAACTATCGAGCCTAATTTCTGGGTCAGCTTTGCGGCTGGGCCAATTTTTTATTGTTGACTCTTGAAGGAATTTATTTGCATCACGACTAAAACAACAGCAACATGTGTTATGAAAAGCGGCAGGTAACAATCAGTGTTGATAGTTGAGTTTGTACAGATCTGTCCAAAGTCGACACGACACAGGCAAGCAGGTGAGTGCTGGTGCCTGCACAGCTTGTGACAATGATCCTGCAGGATTGTTTAGAAAGGCTATACAATAGCTCAGCCCTCATCACTGATCGGCAGTCCTCGACCTTAGCTGCCTGTAGCTCAGGTTCTGTATTTCTGTTTGTAGCTCAGGCTCTGTATTTCTGTTTGTAGCTCAGGTTCTGTATTACTGTTTGTAGCTCAGGTTCTGTATTTCTGTTTGGCAGCTGATGAGACACTGACAGAACTTAATCAAACTAGCCATGAGGTAACAGCTCAACAACAACCGCCTCACATATCTCCGCCTCGCATATCTGCACGTAGACGATGATGTCAAACTTGTGACTATGGTCATCAATGACAGCAGGATGAATACAACTGTGATAGCGCCATCTACGATGGCAGCCAATACCACCATCACGGACTCTCCTACTATACAGACCGCGAAGGAAATCGCCATGTGGATTAACGGACTAATCATCATCCTTGGATTTATCACCAACAGCCTGATTCTGGTGATTCTGAGCAGGAGGAGAATAGGAAGTAAGTACATGCATTGTACCGTTGCTATCGGATACGGAACGACAGTTGGGAAGTAGCTGCAGCAGTTTCTGGACCGGATATCAACTCTGGCTGAAATGTCTAGTGATAGCAATAGGAGATAAGCAAGACATCTATAAGTGAAGCAAAGGAGAATCTGTCATGAGAGAAAACTGGAGAGAGAACATAGTAGACTAGGCTGTTTCTTTGTAAGTTTCTGCAGTGACACACCTTAGTTCCCGGGTGAATAGTTGTGAATAGTGGTTTGCTGAGTGTGGGGTACTAGCGGACAAGTTCTCAATTGTATGCTCCGCTTCATATGAAACAAAGACAGTACATTTGTTTTTATTACTGGATCAGATAGGATTAAATCTAACCGAACCAGTGCAGTGAGTAAAGTCTGTGATTGATAGCTTGTACTAAGGAGACAGCTGCTACCGTACCATCATAGCACACACACAAATGCCTACGTCCATTCTCTACTGTATCTCATGCCCTTTTCCAAAGGAGTGATTGCCCAGATGAAAGCCCAGCCAGCATGTAATGGATTGATGAGACTGATTGATCAATTATGTGTGCGTGTATAGGTCAGACTACGAGAGTGATACTCATGTTCCTGGCAGCGACAGACCTGGTGATTATGCTCATCGAGCTGCTCATACACTACGTGCCCCAGTACACCAGATGGTTCCCCATATTCTACACGGATCTCGGCTGTGGCTTTGGCTTCTTCTTCCAGGCGTCACTGCTCACGGTGTCGTCATGGTACCTCATGCTGATGACGATGGAGAGGTTCACCGTCGTTTGGTTCCCAATGAAGGTCAGACCACCCGCCCTACCACCACTCAACTTCTTATGTTCATCCTTGAGAAGTATTATTTGCCAATCAGATGTCAAGGTCAATATACACTGTTGAACCTCTTCGGTAGTCTGTGCTGATGTAATTACTAGGGTCATTTAATGAGAACGTACTCTAGATAGCCAGACTGTGACTGTGACTATGACGCATTAGTCACACTGGACCTGTCATATGTCACATATTTTACAGGCCAAGTTTATATGCACACAGAAGAAGGTACTGGTGGCATGTATACTTGTGCCTATCATATCCATGGTAAGCTATTACTACCTGGTCACAGACATTGGTATGGACGCTAGCCGTGACTATACCACCTGCAGACCGAAGGAAATTATTCTTAAAGACGGAACGGCGCAGGACTTCCGATCCCGAATTCGCATATGGATCGTCGTCTACTTCTTCATACCAGCTGCTTTCATTGTTTTGCTCAACACAACTATAGTCATTAGGCTAGCTAAAGCACAGAAACTACAAAACAGGATGTCTATGAGACGGTCGCTTAAACGATCGAGGAAGTTATCTCGCACTACGTCGACTACATCTGCTGGCTCAAACAGCATCAAGTACGCTTACAATGCTGCCGCGTCAGACATCAACTCCATCTCGTATGGCTGTAGCCCTAGATCTTGCTGTGTTTCAGAAAGGCTACTACGCTGGTGGTGGTGGCATCGGTGACATTCGTAATACTAATGATACCGCGAGGAGTCTCTACTATGATATCGCTGGACGCCAGCTGGGACTACAGCCAGGATGCCGAGGAGCTTCTAGACATCATTGCCTACCTATTACAGTACCTAAACCACGCCATCAACTTCTTCCTCTACATACTGAGCAACAACAGTTTCAGGTAACAAACGCTAGGCAACCTATGAGGTGTTGGATTTGTCCGCTCTTGACACTATGCTATCATTACAGGAATGAGATGACTCGTATGTGGCGGTGTCAGTCAAGAAAGAAGAATAACCACAGGCAGATGCGGCTGAAGAGCCTTGCTGATACTGAGATGACGCAGATGACGTATGTACCTCCTCCACATGGCTAGAAGATCGCGACGTTGGGTCGTTAGCCGAGCCGCTGCCGCATGTATATGTAACCGAGGCGACACCTCATGTATCTAAGCATCATATCCCGCTCAAGACTGTTGCGTAATACAACAAGTTTGCTTCAAGTTTTTTTTCAAGTTTTTTTCAATGCTGTGTGCCTGCTTGTTGATGCACCAGACTTCATTAAATATAACTTGTATCAAGAGCTGCCTAATCCCTGCGCTCTGTTTCTTTCCAGGAAAAAACAGCGAGGAAAGGTTGTAATTCAGGTAGTTCACGTACAGTAATTTCCAGTCAAGCTTGCGTACAACTATCTCGTTACGCTACTTTCGTGTACTACCGCACTCCCTATCTAGATAGTGTTAGAGTAACTCATTTCAGCTTTCACCTCACGCCAGAGGATGTTTCATGTGTGAGATGGTCAGTTCATCGCATGCTGCACACGTTCACAGCTAAAACTCACCATTGACGATGTAGCCGTTGACCACAGGCTTGCCTTGCTCATCAATGATACGATTCTTTTTGTTCACCTTCTGCACCAGGTATAGCTTGGAATCTGGGTCGTAGTCAAGCACACCCGCACTGCACCAAGCCCATGTGATACTAGGATCTCTGCCATCAACTGCAACACAACTCTGACATTCAAAGTCAAAAAATATAAACATAAAATATAAAATATATAATATAAATGATAAAATATAACACGATACTCCAAAAATAAAGAAGAAAACATCCAATATTATTGCCACCTCATCAGCGCCGACGATACACACACCAGCTGGATGCAGTTAGTAAACCTTACACTCAGGAAAGGAAGGGTTCTGCACTGGTAGCAGCGACCGGGCGGGTACGGGTTTCCTCACGCCGTTCTCTTCACCCAACTCTAGCCACTCTTGTGGTGTGCGGATGTCATACTCGGTGTTGTCGAATGTGTCAAGGTCGAGGAAGGCAGGGAATGGTGCCGGATTGTCCGGATCCATATTCAGCAGCACAGGCTGATGAAATAAAACCAGCTCTCTCTGATTGTCGCTATTGTATCATTGAATCTCTGTGTTACAACTACCTTATCTTTTCCCTCCTCTTCGTCAGTTGGCATCATACTCTCTGTCTGTATTCCTCTTTCTGCGAGCAGCGCTTCCAGCTCTAGAGACTGGTAATGGCGTTTCCTCCTGAATGAGCACAATGTTGCACGAATCCATCGTAAACAGCAGCTGGGATAAAATACTACACAATATTTACCTGTCGATCTCGATCTTCCTTGGGCATTGGCCAGGCTCGGTGTAGAATGGAAGCTGCACCTTTGGTTCATATGAGTGCAGAGGGAAGTCCTATAGGATGCAAGAAAACCCATCACTTTCGTGTAGATCATGATAGTGTGCAGACTAGAAGTGAACCTATATAATGGCGGCGCTCGTGTGTAAAATACTAAAAGTGGTGCGAGGGATAAAATGAATTGAAATCATATCAAAACTTAGACGTATAACATTAAGACACACTGTTTCAATTTCTCCATGTTCTGTAGCTGGTATTGTAACTCGGTATTTCTTATGATCCTTGCCTTGCTATCAAATCAATGGAAGACGTTTAATCAGAATGAAGTCATGAGTCATGAGCCGACTCAGTCAAAGGGTGAACTTACAGATACATCAACAGCTTTGGTGGTCTTGCCATGTTTGCCAACTTTGACCTGCTCGTTGAAGTTCACAGCATCAGAATTGAATGAGGTGGATTGAGGCATGTGATCATTCTTCACGATTTGCCAGAGAGTATCCTGCTGAGTTTGTTCCGGTCCCTGCAATGGATCTCCCAATCGTTCTTCTGCCTGCAGACTCAGTATGTCTAAAAATTAACTTGATGCTTACTCGATGCTTAAAATATCTTCACATAAAAATCAGAGGAATGCTAGCAGTTACTCACCTGAATAGTAGCCCCTCTGTTTGATCTCTGGGTACTTTCTTCCGCCTCTGGAGGGCGGGTCACGACCACATCTGGTCCTATTTGCTGAGAATGAACGGCCAGTGCCGTTGGCTGCGCCACCACGGCTACTGGACATCGTTCACAACCAACCTACGGTCTAAAAATCAGATAATATTGTGAAATACATGACGGAAAACACGATGGACTCCGCGCACTGACGCAGACGATAAGCATTTGAAAAGAGTCTCTGGCATGTTTTTGTACATCAAAACTTGATTCAATCAAATCACGATCAACTTAATCACATGACAGCTATTAGGCATACCGTATGAGATGCAATAAATAAAACTCGAGTTCAAACTTTTTCAGACGATAACGTAATACGAGCAACCTCGCTTTTGCTAGGTTGCTAGGTTACTGCGCATGCTCTGAAACCGGATAGAGCGAACATGAGTTTTCAAACGAATCGCTACCAAAGACCTTGAAGGTGAAGGTGTTTGTCGTTACAAGGTAGAGGTTTTCCAGGTTCAACAGCGCTATGAAGGATGAGCTTCCCTACAATGTGCTGAAATCATCAAGCTTTTCACTCAAGTTTTTGTGTGCATTGCAGCTGTTATTATGAGTTTTTTCAGATCAAAAGGTTTGCCATGATATTTTTGTTTCTCCACATAACCTGCATTGATTTACTTGCCTGCTACATCAAGACTTGGTGTGTCCATAGCTGTAAATTCGTTTCAGCATCGCCTATCAACTTCAGATCACCGTTTCTCGTTTTCAGACACGGTGTCCTATAATATGCTGATGAGAAGATTTCGTGTGGTTCGATCATATTTATCACGTAACTTTTTGTATCACCAGAGCCAGACGTCTCTCAAGTCTCCCGTGAGAAGAGAGTCAAAGAGAACATAGTTGTACAGTTTTCAGCAGTCCTAAAGTCCATACAGGCAACTCAGCATAATCGTCCTGGTGAACCGATATACACCAGTGACTCGGCCAATCAACTATGCTGTATATTCGAGGCTGTCTTTTTACACGGTCACAAGTCAACCCAAAGAGTCAGAAATGTGAATGGAGACCGGTCTCTCTATCAAGCTTGTGTAAGCGCAACAAGCCACCAAAGTATGTTTGATGCCTCCTAGACCTGTGAATCAATCGATGTATCTTGTTTTATTAGAATTATTGGTCCTACGTACAAAAATTCTCCCACAAGGACACCATCTACCAGCTGAAGCGACTGGCCAACATCAACACGGAAGTGGGGATGTGCCGGGCGTGGGTTAAGCTTGCCATTAATGATGGTCTTATGGAGAGCTACATTACAGCCATGTTAGCTCAGCCAAAAGTCATACAACGGTACTATGATGAGACAGGTAATGTCTGCTCCGCATGTTTCTTAGTTTCATTTCCTGGCGCGCCGTTGACGGCGTGTCATTCTCCCTTCAAGCCATGCTGAGAGACTTGGAGCAGCCTGGTATCTTGCTCAAGCTCATGCAAGTTCTTGCCAACTATGAGTTCCAGCTGGTGTACAATTTAACACAGCTGAACACATGGACAGTGAAGACGTTGGCAATGGCAGGATTTATAGACATGCCTCTTTTAGCTCAATCTACTACTGGTAATGCTCCCACCATCAGCTCTCCAAATGACCCTCATATATGTAGCAAAAACACATGCTTACCTCCACCTGTAGATGTTCCAGATTTCACCCCCAGCAATAGTTCACAGCGATCGCGTACATCAACTCTGGACATGGAAGACTTCCCAAACGCTGGTGACCAGGCATCAGTCTGTGAGCTCTCGGAGGGCGACGGAGACTCGGCTAGCCTGAGTAGTGACCTCTCACTGCCCAAACCCAGAGCATCCAGTCTGTCTAAAACTCATGTGATACACGGTACCCAGTAGTAGAGGCTATAGCTGTCATTTCTCCGGCTGTTATCTACAGCGCATACATTGAATTCTAACAGATAAACTGCTGACCCTCGAGGATGAGAAGTCTTCGGCGACGTCTGCTGAGAGTAGTGCCATAACAACTCCTGGTGGCCAGTTCAGTGGCAGCAATGCAATGGTTGATGAGGCTGCCAGGGAACTGGAACGGCTACGTACCCTCAGCTACGACGTCAGCGACATCCTAAATGTGAATGAAGTACCTGTGATCCAAACGCCCACGGTAAGCTACTAAACCGGAGCAGCGTCTGCCGTGGCAGCGTCTGCTGTGACATCATCTGTCGTGACAACGTCTGCTGTGACAGACTCCCTTTTTACACTTACATCCTGTTGTTTGAGCAGAAAGATGCTGAACAGAATCCAAGCAGTTCTGGTGCAGAAATCCTAGCCAGTTCAGAAAGCTCTCTGGTGCAGAAGGGGCGGAGCTCATCAAAGAACAGTATAAAGTCATTGAGCCAGCCCCATCCTGATGGAGAGAAGTCTGACAGCCAGCTATGTATGTCGCCGGATTTCACATCCGAGGAGCCGGAGTCACTGTATTGTGATGCCAACAAGCCCTACTGTAGTGAGTGTGGGAGACAACCACTCATCTGATTTATCACTGACTATTGATGCAGCTGCGGTATTTTAGTGCCAATGGCTGAACCGGTCCATAATGAAGAGGATGCTGAAGAACAAGGAATGATGAATGGTAAAGAAAAAGTCAACTTCCGTATCGGCACTCCGCTATCAGACTGCATGGCCGGCTTCAGTGGTGAACATTCCAGTAAACATCCCTCTGTCCAATCAAATGTTAGAATCGATGACGCTTCCTGATTCTAACATGTGATTTTCAAGCATTTTCTTACTGTCATAAGTGTATACTATATTGATTGGGAAAGTCCACAGCGAAAGCGATGTAGCGTGTGTGTATTTGAAATCATGAGGAAGGTTTGATGGGGAAGATGCAGTAGAGCAGAAATAGATCAGAGTTGAGCCGGAAGGCATTTGAGAAGTCTGCCGTATATAGCCTGTCCCTTACGGGCACAGAGGAGTCTGTATAACTTTATAAGTAGTATAACCTTCTATACGCATTTCTTGTCTACCTGTACATTATTTCATACTGTTGGATGTTGATGATGTCACTTCCCATATAGACATATATGATATGAAGCCGAGGGATGAGGATGAGCTGAAGGTACCGAGAGAATTAGACATACAGGAGGACAGTGATGACGATGTCTATGGCGGATCATGTAAGGATTTATGACTAGTCAGACTATTGACCCAATTGGTTATGAGTGTTCTCATTGGTTGACTGTCTATGCAGACGTCGCCAAGAGCTATGGGTCGGGGAGTCCAGAAGTGCCTCTGTCTGCTGCACGCGCCATCTTGAATAAGAGAGTGTCGGCTGAGTCCTCAAACACGGTCTCCAGTTTGATTCATGGTAATAGCCTGAGCTCTCTAACCGGATGGGGTTCTGCACCCAGGAACTCAGTCCATTCTGTTGCCAGCATGGAGAAAGGTAGGTAGTGTCACATGCAGGTTTTCTTCTCCCCCTGCGTTTCTCTGGCCTACTTCCTCTGTAATTACTGTTTGTAAAGCTGCAGAGATTGATGTAACAGACATGCCATGTGCTCATGTAACTAACTGTGACAACAAATACAGAAAACAGTCTCTAGTTTATGTTTGCATTTTTATTCCGTTTGTGGGGGGGGGGCGGGGGGGGGGGGGGGGGGGGGGGGGGGGGGGGGGGGGGGGG
>ERZ1740065.3087-NODE-3087-length-10407-cov-10.713389_pt1 | contig 10407 bp, 12 predicted proteins | sample MGYA00581738_ERZ1740065 | MGnify/ENA primary metagenome ERZ1740065 (study PRJEB43018, sample SAMN04849749) | marine metagenome | isolation source: floating plastic debris | place: Pacific Ocean | collected 2008-09-01 | study: EMG produced TPA metagenomics...
GGGTTCAGCTACAATCCACCTCTAGTGACAATAACTGGTCAGGATAGGTTTATTTTTTGCTCTGATGACTTGTAACTGCAGGTAATGGATGCACAGGGCAATCAATGGTGTAAGCCCACTGGGAAGACGACCAAAATATAAACCATAGTATCCTAGGGTAGGCAGAAGAAGTGTTGCTGGACACCCCCCCCCCTCCCCTGCCAGTAGCAAAACACACCACTGAATCCTGGCAGCCAATGATCACCAGCGATAAAAACCGTACATTTTTTACTCTTCTATCGGTAGGCACACCAGCCTCATGAACCCAGTATTAAGCATTAGTTAAAGCACGCTTAATTGTTGCGAAATTTTAATGAAGGTAGAAAAAATCCAGCGTAAGACAGGCGTACCACCGGCACACAACGATACCAGAGTAAGAAATTCCCAGAGCCGGACATACTGAGGACACTGTGACTGTTTTGAGTTGCAGGTATTGGCAAACCTTTTCTGTAAACGTTTAGCTTGCTGATAGCCTCATTTGTTACTTCTGCCTGCTTCTTCGCGTCTCTCATTTTTCCTATCTGGACTGCATCCGCTATTTCATTGATAAGTTTCTGGGTATAGGCAACTCCCATATGCTTGGCTAGTTTCTCAATCTCAGAGCAGGGGTCCTGTGATGGTAGAAGTGGTACAATTAGTCAGACTAGCAAATTTTTACATATATTAACCCAAAGTTATGATTACCAAAACACCTACCACTTTCATGTTCTCATAGAAAACTATGTGAACATTTTCACTGCTCTTGGCAGCTTGCCAACTGTCAGCGAATAAATCAAAATGATTTCCATATATCACTGTAACAGCAGAGACTTGAGTTATGACTAAATCCATCATTCCCATTTGTCATTTGGTAATATCTCGCTGCTCACCGTGTTCGCTGTACATCAAAGTCTTGAATCGGTTGTTCCAATAGTCTACAACAGGTGGCGAGAGGTGCGGGTAGAATGCTCCTCTGACAGACTTCATAAAGCAGTGATACGACACGAAAGTGTCTTTGAGATTTCTCGTTGTCACAATGACCTTTGTATCGGGCCGTCTAAACATTATGTAGATGTCAGTTAGCCAGAATCAAGACTAGATGGTATGACCACTAAGCCAAGGAGTTACATGTGAGCATCCATAAGTCAGTTGCCTCATATTAGGTTTAATGTATAAATGTCCCAGCAAGCACCACCGGTTGCCAATTTCGCAGATGATACGGTGAACAACTCCGACAACTTTGCAGCTTTTACTCAAAGACATATCATCTCTCATGAGGCTGATAGTATAGTAATTAGCATGGACATTTTTCATTGCCTATCACTTGGATCAGGATGAGTAGCTATCATCAGATGATTTGCTGATAAGTTATTTGATACTCGATTTCTTGCTACTGGTTGTGCAGTTGGCGAGTTGCAGAACCAAAATCTATGGAGATTCATAAAGAACTCTTAGCGTATTTTACTCCCTGGTAGCTGCAACTAACAGTCTGGTGTTTTTGAGCTCAGCTGAGCAATATACAGCCATTAAGCCACAGAAAAAAATTTAGAAAAAAATAATCAATATTTAGCCATCCACTCAACCCACTGCTATACTGGATGGCGCCACAAAATTCTGTCATTCTGCCGTAGATATTCACGTATCAGCGCATGTGGGAGTAAGCGCCAGTAAGCAGGAGTGAGCTGGAGTGAGCATGGGTATGCGCAGGAGTGAGCGCGAAAATCGAGAGGAGAATGACAAAAACTCTTTTTCCCTATAATCAGACATAGAGCTTGACGCTAAATATGCATTAGTCTCTCATGACCCACATATCTGCTTATGCAAGCGTCCAAAGTCGAAGTGACCTCACTTATGCCATGAACACTGAGTGTCTATATGGGGTTCTTCACAAAGAATAACAATCTGCCTTTAACTTATCATGCGTGACCACACATACAAGTACTTTTTGACATTCTACTTGACATAGATATTTTCTAACTTACAGAAACTGCCCAGGTAGCCATCCCGGTGCTATGTGCGTACATAACACTCTCGGTTTCTTGTGCTCCTCATAGATTTTCTCCATTGGAGCAATGTCCACCCACGAGGCTTCCTTTCCATGTGCCACGTACTTGGCTTCTCCAGATAGCAGCATGTTCATTATCTCGTACACCCAGTGCTGGCCTGTCTTCATCGGGCAGCTCAGCAGAAAGTCTCCCTCCTCCATAGTGAGATGAGTCAAGCTCTCAAACGCATCGCATTTGGTGTTGAATTGACCAGGGCTAGCAAACGGATGCCTCAAAATGTCCACAATGAATCCTCGTCCCTCATCATACAACGGCACACCTGCTCAACCAATAAATTTTACATTATACCTGGAACCTACACACGGTTTAACAGACACAGAACATGTTTACCTAATTCCTTATCCTCAGTGACCAGCTTGTACTTTCCCGAGTAGCAGTGGGCCTTCAGATCATCAGGAAAATTGTCCGCCATCCTTACCACAAGCCCTCTCTGGATGAGAATGCATCTGCATCGTGAGGCCACATAAATCTATTCTCATAGCTTTATGAACAATTTCATTGGTGCAGCCTGTGCTCCATGGTGATTATGGGCTGAGGTCAGTGACCATTCCGTTTGACTGAATATCATACCTCATTACAGTGACTGGATCGATATATTACAGCACACCGTGATACATGATGGACCTACATTTTTGATCACATGAACATGAAAATCTAGCACTTTAATTATTTCCATGCATACTGTTATAGATATAGAATTGACAAATTGTAGCTATGTGTGGTACAGCTGAGAGCAGGGCAGAAATGAGAGCCTGCAGATTCCACAACAGCCTCGTTCAGAACAATGGTTGGGAAATGTTTAGTGTATTTGATAGCTGTGCAAAAAGGCTGACAGTGCTGATAGAACTAAGGAAGCCATTAGCATTAGGGAGGTTTAGTAAAGGCACGCCGTAGCTACGTCAACAGCAGATTACTCACGTAATGTCCATCAAATTGTTCAATGTTTAGCTACTCGGTAAACCCTGGTTGATTTTTTGACCACTGAATTTTCGTCCTCATAGGGCACGTAAATAGCTGAAACGTCACAGAAGTATGCAAGAAATATTACTTGTGAAATGAATGAAAAAATTAAGCAGTGGCAGTTGATTTTATTTCACTTCTGATGTGCCGGATGAGCATACGTGAAAGAAGCTCTTCTCACGTAGGTTTTCGCCGTAGGTTACGTCGATTTGTGATCACGTGATCAAATTGGCGTTCACGTACGGCTTTCCTGTAGCTTGCTAAACCTCCCTATTGATAGAATAGCATTACTGCAGCACGGATAGCAGCGACGATTCAAATAGCGTCGGCAATACCAACGCATTGGTCCTGGCACACTGACTACGCCGACAATACTTGTACATCAGTAGTACTGACTACACTAAATAATGGAACCACGCTGTTAGCATTGACTGCACCAACATTATTATCACGTCAGTAGTGCTGACTGCACCAACAATACTACTATATCAGTAGTACTGTCTGCGCTGATAATATTGTCACATCGGTAGCACTGACTGTACCAACAATACCACACTGATAGCATTGACTGCACTGACAATATTATTGCGTCAGTAGTGCTGACTGCGCCGACAATACTTCTATATCAGTAGCACTGACTGCATTGATAGAGTTGCGTTTCCATTGTATTTGATTGTACTGAGCCCCGGCAACTGCAAATTCGAACGAAGAGTCATTCCTCCATTCACAAGAGATGGTATCCTCGATCGTATGGTGTCAGCGTAGTCAACAAAGATTCGCCCCCATCCTATACTCTGGAGTTGTGAGAGTCAGTGAACTTCGGCTGTACTGAGTTCCAGAGGTGCACGGTCAAAGAGAGTGGCGCTTCCTCTCTGGTCATCTACTTAAGCATGGTTACTCTGCTACAAAGGCCAGGGGAATTGTTGTGACAGAGTTGGTGTCTCCTCTCTACTGGCAGTGGCAGCGTTTACATATCTGCTGCATTTCCATCCAGCAGTGTTCCGACTCTGAGTGCGCTGTCTAAGAGTTGTGTCCTCTCTCATCTCTCGCGGCAGCATACAGTGCGGTTCCATGACTGAATAAGTACCTTCAAGATTGAGGGGAGATCAACAGAAGCTGATAACTCTAAGTGGCACGGCTACTTCGCTTTTTTCTTTTGCATCAAGTTTCCATTGAAGGCGTGCAGCTGATTGATTGAGTAAGGTAATACATATTTACAATCACTTTTCTCAGATGTAGTTAGTCTGACACCTTGCACCATTTCTATGACTATCTACAACTGCTATCATGACCGCTACTAATCAGCAGATGAGGATTCCCTGTCACGTTTCCTGTCGCTATGCTCATGGAATCCTTGAACCGTCTTAGCTGGATCTCACTGTGGAATAAGGTGAATTCTATGAACACTTGCACAGGCTAATGGATTCTTACATGTTCTCAGGTGTTCTAGCATCCAATTTCACAGGAAGACCACTGAATGTTTCGATTATCATAGTTATCAAGTTTGGAGCATATTTTTTCCCACCTATTGGTTGTTTTAGATCGATCTGATTCATCGTCTGAGTGAGATTTTCCAAGACTATTTCTGAGCATGAGAGTTGGAATAAAAACTACTATTTCGATAAGCCATGAGTATTCCTCCTGATTTGGCCTTAAACTCGAATGGTTTTTACACCTCTCTTGTAGGGTTCTCATTAGACTAGCTCTGTGACAAAAGCTGCTGCTGTTGCTATGCCACAGGTTAGTTTCGCTAAAGCTTGATCCCCACTTGAACAATGACAATGCAATACTGTAATTATGGTGGTACCCAGTTGCTACAGCATGACCATAGTTGGTTGCGTGATCATCGTCACGGCATAAAGACTTGAGAAAGTTGCTGTTGGTTCAGTTAGATAATGGTAGGCAGTAGTTGTACCATGTCACACCACTGTAATACAAGCTTGATGCACATTGTATTACAGCTGTTCATTTTCACAAGTGTTCTGCTTACATTCCCATAATCTTCTTGACACAGCTGCCTCGTCGAAGCTAGCTAGTAGAATGCTTTTCACTAGCCTTATGAGCTATAGTTGGAGATGTGTTGTATGCCACAATTTATGATGTTTATTGCAATCTAGTTCTAAAAACAAATAAGAAGGATCATGCTAGAAGATTCCAGATCACTTCGACAGGCATAACTCATAAAAACATTGGAAAGTTTTAGTCTAAAGTATTTGGTTCTAAACGAAGTATCAGAGGATTAATAGAACAAGATTCCTGCACCGCCACCAAATTTTAAACCTTGACATCTCTTGGACCTAGCTGCCATGAAATTCATTCGAACAACATTGGGATTTGTCTTTCCTTGTTCCACTCATCAAACTTCCTGTGGAATTCCTCATTCTGTGCCACAGTAAACCAGTTCTTCCAGTCCCCGACTTCACCTAGAGTTACAGAGCTCACGTGAATACGAAGGAGAAATATGATATGACTAATTACAGGGCGTGAAAAAAATATGATGTTTGAACAGCTGCAGTTGTTCTCAAGTTAAAAATTTGCAAACCTTTTCTGTAGACATTCAGCTGTTTAAGCTCATCGATCGACATTGAGGAGTGTTTCTTTCCTTCCTTCATTTTTCCCATCTGAACTGCTTCGGCTATTTCAGAGATGAGTTCCTGCGTGTAGGCTACTCCCATGAACTTGGCTAGCTTCTCGATTTCTGGGCAGGGATCCTGTAAAGCATCCCACAATTTTGGGAAATCTCGCTGAATCCAACCGATCATTGGTCGCCATGACAACCTATATTCTTACCATCTTCAGGTTTTCGTAGAAAACTATGTGGAAATTTTCACTGTGCTCTGCGGCATCCCAGCTGTCAGCAAATACGTCAAACAAATTTCCATAGTATACTGAAACACAATGGCTCTTAGATGACATTACTGGAAGGCTGGTGAAATTTAAATGCTGTCTTCTTTTAATGGTGAAGATCTTACCATGTTTGCTGTACATCAAAGTCTTGAATCGAGTTGCCCAGTAGTGTGGCTCTTCGGGTGGAGGCGGTGATCGGGGACAGTAGGTCGATCTGATTGATTTCAGGAAGCAGTGATATGACACGAAAGTGTCCTTGAGGTTTCTCATGGTGACAACGGCTTTGGTATCAGGTCTCCTGAAAATAAATACCAACAACTTGGGTGATGCACAGTACACAACCCCGGTCATCATTGCTCTGCGTATGTGTAACAAGGTACATGTTTCAAGTCGATATTTATACCGATGCTAACTGCTAAATGAACTCATGCCACTGACTACCCATTTACTACTTTCAGTAGCTTTTGCGAATCACACATCGCCACGCACTCCTGCACATATGCGTTCACACTCCCGCAAGTGAACTCATGTGCTCATATGTGCTCACATCAACGGGAAAGTCACAAAAGTCCTATCAGATTTGCTAGTCATTTTGAACAGGAGCTGTACCTGCCAATCACCCAATATTTCCGGGAACCCTTAAGTATTTAAGAGGCAAAATAGTCAGATCGAAAATACCATCATGGATTTCCTAATTTTCTCCTGGGGTCTAGTAGTTAGATATGGCTGCGCTGAGCTCAAATACAGTAGAATCATAGCTTCAGGGCATAATGTTTTTGAGCTATAACCTCTCCAGGTTCAAGAAATATGAATATCCCGTATTGTTAGCTCATCATCTCCATGTCAATAGTGGCTGTAATCATGACTGACTAAACCAATGGGGCCAGATGACTGCTAGCAGGCTACTTCCCCAGTATTTCAAAACTCTATTCCTTCCCACAGCAAATACTGGACTTTGGATGAATTAACGGCTCTACTTTTATCAGTCACATATTAAGGATCTGGTTAAATAGTCTTTAGGAAAACTGATTCTCAATGTCGACCTTTTTTTCGTAGAAAGTCCTAAGCTTCTTTCAGTGTTCATGTAGTTTTTGGCCTATACTATGGGTATATAAGGCATCGCAATTGTAACAGTTTTCGATACTTGATACATGAACTTCTGGATTATTCTAGTTTAGATACCAGTTCTGTGATACTTGTGATATTTGCTAGGCTGAAATAATTTTGGTACTTTCTCACCATGAATTCATCACCCATAGACATCATTCTGCATCATTCAGCACAAGTTGACGGTATTAAGTTGAATTGATAGGTATTGAAACTCTATGGTAATGGTATTGAGTAGCTAAACTATCTGTTCTTTTCACTTTGGCATCCATATCGATCCCGCTCCTGGTAGTCGTTGAGTGTCACCTTGACGCATGACTGACCCAGTGAGTGTTCCCTGACATGTGAAGGGACGCAAATATTTTAACTTACAAAAGACCCTCAGGCAGCCACCCAGGTGTGATGTGCGTGCACAGCACTCTCGGCTTCTTGTGTTCTTTGTAGAGTTTTTCAGTTGGGGCGATGTCGAACCAAGAAGCTTCCTTACCATGTGCCACATACTTGGCTTCCCCTGCTAAAAGCATACTCATGATCTCGAATGCCCAGTGCTGGCCTGTCTTCATTGGACAGCTCAGTAGGTAGTCCCCCTCCTCCATCGTATGATGACTCAGATTCTCAAAGGCATCATAGTCTGAGTTGAACAGATGTGGACTCAGGAATGGATGCCTAAGGGCGTCCACAACAAACCCTCGTCCTTCGTCATACAATGGCACTCCTGCTCAACAAAATTGCACAGGTAAATCCTCAATTTCTCATGCCATACTACCATATGCAGTATTTGCTTACCTAGTTCCTTGTCTTCAGTGACTAATTGGTATTTACCAGTGTAGCCATGTGCTTTCAGATCGTCGGGTATGTTGCTATCCATCGTCACTGCAGCAGGCACACTTCAGATAGACTGATGCGGGTCGGTATCTATGTATGCTGATATATATATGAGCTGTGCCAGTGCTGGGCTCTGACTACTATCTAGGGTCATGACCTCTTGGCAGAACTGATAAAACTTTTATTAACACAGTTGCTGCATTGAGTACAAGGACACAGTCTGCCATAATTCCAGGCTAGAGGTTCCCGTGATCAACTTCTTTAGTGATGTTTGTCTGTAAGTCATATCTTCATTGACTTGATGGCGATGGGAATGAGGACAATATTTTAGGTACACGTTCTGCATTGGCATAGATGCTAACGCATACACTGATAGTAATACTCGAACAACCACGGATCAACTCTATCATCGCTCTGGTCATGTGATCACAGCGATTGCTGATCAAAGTAGTGCCCCTATCTACTTGACAGGAATGATAAGGCTACTGGCCATGCTGATGGCATTGAAAGCAATGACAGAAGATAATCGCTTTCAATGCTGTCAGCGATAGAAGGCTGATTATTGATACCGATATCGCAATTAAATTTACTGAACTATGTTAGCATTGACAACCAGAATAGTTCTGTAAAGCATGAATGGTCAGTTTCATCCACTTCCGTTTGAGGAGGATCAAATGAAGAACGTATAAACTCAGAGAGGCTCACAAGGTGGCAGATCAGAGGTAGATTCAAAGGGGGCTTGTGAGGGGTGCGGGCACCCCCTTGTTGAACCATGTATTCGCACTGGAGGTCATATGTGTATCCATACTTTGTCTACAACTCAGTTCATACTGAGCAATAGCAGTCACATTGATATGAGTTTCATCTATATAAACTGACAGCACATTCACTATGGAGGCATTTTCCTTAATTTTTTCGAGGGTTGGCTTCATATTGGTTCACTATCACTCTAATCACCCACTCGTAAGATGAAATATTTTATCAAATGCAGTTGTTACATAGCGTAACAGCAAAGTCTGGTCAAACTCCCGCATGTGCTTTTTAATTTATGAGTGGAGATAACTCCTAACTTTTCCTACCACCCCCTCCCCGTTCCTATACCTGATATCATGGACATACAGCTAATACTGCATGAAAGCAGAGGTCATATCTCAAAGGTGGCCTTGAAAGTTTGGCGAATAATTCCATCAGCGATTGCTCTCATGCAGCAGCTCAGCTGGCTAAGATAAAATTTGTTTATACTAGGTTATAAACAGTGATAAGGCAGTACTCACTCATTCACTCATTCTAACGCCTGACTTTGTATATCTACTTCAGAGCAAGCTATAGTTTGAAGTTACCCGCATTCCATGTAAACCATGTCTTTACTGAGAACATCTGGAATCATACTGAGCCGTCAGCATATGAAGGAGCGTATAAGAATGTTTGCCAGGAGGACAGTCATATTACGATCTTTGTTAAAAAAAATCACGAGACTGTCTCACGTGCTTGCGCACTGAGAAATATTATGCCTCAAGGGTAAGACTGCATATAAGACACCATCTTGCTCTCGGTTTTAAGCAGATTGGAACACAACTGTGGCACAAGGGTCCAGTAGGAGGACTCAGTTGGATTCGAACCCACGAGTTTTCAATGCTTGTGTCTCGAGGTTTAAGCCCTACCACTGAGCTATGTCCTACTCCTTCGTAGCAGATCTTATTGATATGGTTGCTCTCCTGAGTTTATGACACTACGCGAATTGTAAATCTCTATTTTGCATCGCGTACAAATAGTATTACTCAAATATCATTGGGATTTGTCTTTCCTTGTTCCATTCGTCAAACTTTCGGTGGAATTCCTCATTCTGAGAAACAGTAAACCAGTTCTTCCAGTCTCCAACAGTACCTACATCACAGTGATTCATAGAAATGATAAAAATCTAGTTAGGACAGACATTGTTGTTGGCATCGGCGATAGGGAAATACTGGAGGAGCAACTGAATGTACCTTTTCTGTAAACATTCAGTTTTCCAATAGCTCCATTTTTTGCAGAAGGTGATTGTTTCCCATCTCTCATTTTCCCTATCTGGACCGCGTCCGCTATTTCATTGATAAGTTTCTGGGTATAGGCAACTCCCATATGCTTGGCTAGTTTCTCAATCTCAGAGCAGGTGTCCTGTGATGGTAGAAGGTGTCATGGAGTATCAACGAACAAAGACAAAATTTTGATTCCAGATTCCCACCGATTTCAAGTTCTCATAGAAGACTATATGGACATTCTTATTGCTCTTGGCGACATCCCAGCTATCAGCATATACATCAAACAAGTTTCCATACATAACTGTAAAAGAGAGGAATCTGTAAGGGAATACGTGGATGATGTAATGTTATCACGATTGAAAATATCCATAAACTATCGGACATCACTTTCTCTGCTAATTAGGCACTCTGGTCTACATTGATTCATTCGCTCCAGTAATGTCAGCGTATGTACAGACATAAAACAGCATTTTTCACTCTTCTACCAGCAAATACATCATCTCAAACGTGCCCAGTGATGAACATGTGTTATGCCGGTGCAACAAAGGTGCTACGCTGGTGCTACG
>ERZ1740065.3088-NODE-3088-length-10405-cov-3.947729_pt1 | contig 10405 bp, 8 predicted proteins | sample MGYA00581738_ERZ1740065 | MGnify/ENA primary metagenome ERZ1740065 (study PRJEB43018, sample SAMN04849749) | marine metagenome | isolation source: floating plastic debris | place: Pacific Ocean | collected 2008-09-01 | study: EMG produced TPA metagenomics...
GCCTATGAAACACCAGTCAATGGGATAAGGGGACTGTTGTATTTCTCGCCCGTCACTGGAGCCGTTGCCTTCCACTTCCAACTGAAAATCAATTCCTGATTCCGCGGCCAACTGAATTATGCGATCTGTAAATAGTTTTCGCGGAATATTTCTATCGCGAATTGATATCGCTACGCCCATACCTGGTAGTACGCCATCTGTTACCCAAGTTATGTCTGAAATCAGGGCTTTTTTTATGCGCCATTTTTCATACATGTATTTGATGAGGAAGGGCACCGACCCTCCTCCATGTTCCTCCCAGGTGCTGAATACAATTACACCATCTGTTAACGTTTCAGCTACCTTAAGAGCATTATAAACACCAAGCCTATTATCTAAATAGCAACTGGTGATCTCATCTTTCGATTCTATAAAGTTGCATTTAAAGGCGAGGGGTGTTCCTCTGTCAATAGGTCTCCCAAAATTATGGTACAGCCTATTTCCCTCATCTTTTTGAAGTGTGCACTCAATTTCTCCAAGGCTATCCCTACCAACTAATCTATACCCGTCTTCTATCTGTGGCCCACCAATTGGAACGAGCTGATTTTCGTACCTTGTGGTAAAACCTATGGTGTCGATATGTGCAAAGATGGCGGTTTTAGGATGTCCGAATTCTAGAATAATGCAATTTTGAAAGTCATCGCCATGATAAACGGTAGGAGCTGTGACCCAAGAACTTTTATTTTCACGTATGTACTTTAAAATGAACTCTTTAGCTGGTTCCTCATCTCCGGAAGGTCCATGTACTGTACATAAATTTCGTAATAATTCAATGTCTATTTTCATTCGGTATTGAAAGATGTAGTTAATTTAACTTGATAGAATAGTTGTACTTGTTTTTATGCCTGTTATCAACTTTCTTTAGTTTCTATTCGCCAAAAAACCTGATGATCAATAATCTCTCGGAAACTAGTTCATTTGCAAATCAAATTCTTTTTGAACTTAGAAATAAGAACATTCAAACTGACCGTGGCAAATTTCGGAGAAATATGGAGAAGCTAGGTATTATTATGGCTTATGAACTGTCAAAGAAATTGGTTTACACTTCTAAAGAATTCGAAACGCCATTGGCTAAAATGGAGTTGCCTTTACCCGAACCGCCATTGATCATCGGGGTGTTGAGAGCAGCGCTGCCGTTTATGAATGGGTTTCTCTCCATTTTTGATCACGCTGATTCCGGGTTTATCGGAGCCTACAGAAAGGAGGGAACAGCCGATGTGCAGATAGACCTAAATTATGCGGCTTTGCCATCAATAGAAAGGAAGGTCGTAGCCGTTGTGGACCCAATGCTGGCTACAGGTAAGTCCTTTGTCAAAACAATAGAAGAACTCTCTAAATTTGGGCAAGCAAGTCATTTTCATTTGGTCTGTGCTATTGCTACCCCCGAGGGAATTCAGTATATTTCGAATCATTTGAAAAAAAATAAATACACAATTTGGGCTGCGGCAGTAGATAGCCATTTGGACGAGCATTCTTACATAGTTCCTGGGTTAGGTGATGCAGGAGATTTAAGTTACGGTGAAAAAATAGTGCGATAGGGAATGCTTTTTAACATAATTCTTCTCATAGCAGGCCTTTTTATTTTGATCCTTGGAGGGGATGCTCTTGTTCGTGGCGCATCTAATATAGCCTTGAGAGCGCATATTTCCCCCTTAGTGGTTGGGCTTACCATCGTAGCTTTTGGCACTTCCGCTCCGGAACTATTGATCAGTATTAAGGCGGCAATATCCGGGAGTCCGGATATGACTATGGGTAATGTTGTGGGATCGAATATTTGCAACCTGGCTTTAGTGCTGGGTGTTACTGCACTCATCGGTGTCATAAAAGTTCAACCTGATAGCATTAAGATTGATTGGCCTGTCACTATGGGTAGCTCACTACTACTTTATTTTGTTATAAAGGGGGATGAAGCGATGATAAGCACGTATGAAGGGATTTTTTTTGTGATACTTCTGGCTATTTATACTTTCTTAATTATCCGTAAATCAAGAAAAGAAAATAAGGCGCTCCGTGAATTAGAAGAGGACCTTAACGTGCCGGAAACCAAGGTGGGAGTTTGGAAAGATGTGGCTTTTATCATTGCAGGATTAGCAGGACTATATTACGGTTCTGATTGGTTTGTTGGTGGAGCAAAAGAGTTGGCCATGTACCTGGGTGTAAGTGAAAGAGTAATCGGAATTACGGTTTTAGCTCTTAGTACCAGTTTGCCGGAACTTGTAACGGCCATAGTTGCATCCATTAAGAAAGAAACTGATTTGGCGCTTGGTAATCTTATGGGCTCAAATATCTTTAACATACTTTCTATTTTAGGCATAACCAGTATTATTCAGGATATTCATGTAAGCGAAGCAATAATTAATCACGACGTTACCGTTATGCTGGCAATTACTTTGCTGATCTTTCCATTGATGTTATATAAACGCTCTTTAGGTCGCCTTTCGGGTGCGATTTTGTTAATATCTTATCTTGTGTACACCTATTCCGTTATTACTTAAATGGAGGGAGAGATATTAAAGGGAATAAGTATTTTCCTTTTAACAATGTTGAAGTTTATAGCAGGCCCCACTCTTGGGTATGCTGCAGGATTCAGTTTTTTAACTACTGTGCTGATAACAATAAGCGGTATGATGGCCAGCGTTGTCCTTTTCACTTATCTGGGCGCTTATTTAAGAGAAAGGGTGCTCAGAAGATTCTTTAGAAGGAAAAGGGTCTTTTCACCTAAGACACGCAGGTTTGTAACCATTTGGAAAAATTACGTAATAAGCTGTAACTCCATTCTAACGCCGCTTATATTATCACCCATAGGAGGGACCATTGTTCTTACCAGTTTTTGTAGTCCCCGGAGAGCCATACTTATGACTATGCTGTTCAGCGCCGTAATTTGGTCGTTGGTGTTTGTGTCACTCATTTATGCCTTTGGCACAGTATTTTTAGAAGGTATAATTAATTAGGCTGATTCATCATCTGGCAGCGCTTCAATATCATTGATCAATATTTTTTTTGAGATTTGCTGACCGGTCTTGGTAGCCGCTAATCCACCTAGTGCAGTTTCCTTGTAACGGTCTTCCATACTTTGTCCTACTTCGCCCATAGCTTCAATGCATTCATCTACTGGAATAACACCACTTACATTGGCTATGGCAATTTGGGCAGAAGAGTTAGCAATGGCTGCGGCGCTGGCGTTACGCACCACACAAGGAACTTCAACTAAACCTGCTACCGGGTCACAAATCAGGCCTAGCATACATTGGATAGTAATGGCTACAGCATTAAAGATTTGATCCACAGATCCTCCAAGGCAGTAAACAATAGCCCCTGAAGCCATCGCCGCTGCACTACCGGTTTCTGCCTGGCATCCTCCAACGGCGCCTGCCAAAGAAGCTCGTTGTTCAATAATAAGCGCGATGCCGGCTCCTATAAGAAGTCCTTCGTAAATCTTTTTGTCCTCCAAACCGTGAATTTCCTGAAGTGTATAGAGTGTGCCAGGAAGTATTCCGGATGCTCCGGCGGTTGGCGCAGCCACTATCCGACCCATGCAAGAGTTCACTTCTTTAGCTGCAAGCGCTCTTGATATTAGCTTCTGAAATTCCTTGGAAAGTACGGTAGTTGAATGGTTGAATACTTTTTTTGCACCATTGTTTATCAGCTCGGATCTTGAAGTCATCTCTTCAGTAAGACCCGTATTTACTGCATCTTTCATTACACTATATGCACGGCTTATACCATTCCATATAGCGTCATCATCATTCCCTTTTTGATCTCTTTCATATTCTAAAACACACTCAAAAAGAGACATATCGTTTTTATGACAATATTCTTTCCAACCTTTGAAGCTTTCAAAAAGATAACTCATGGCTATTTTTTTTGTAAAGCTAGTGAATTGACGCTTATATCATTTTAAACGATTAAAGCTGGGCATAAAAAAACAGCTACCCCTTAGAGCAGCTGTTTTTTACATTGGGCTAGAATGGTACTATCCATTCATCGAAATCAGAAATTCCTGGTTGTTTCTTGTTCCTTTCATTTTCGAAAGTAAAAATTCCATAGCTTCAATAGAGTTCATATCTGACATATACTTTCGAAGTATCCATACACGTTGAAGTTCTTCCTCAGTAAGCAGCAGATCTTCTCTTCGGGTACCTGATGCGGGAACATCAATAGCAGGATATACCCGCTTATTGGAAAGTTTTCTATCCAATTGAAGTTCCATATTACCTGTGCCTTTGAATTCTTCAAAGATCACTTCATCCATTTTAGAACCGGTTTCAATGAGAGCGGTAGCTATGATCGTCAATGAGCCCCCATTCTCTACATTTCTTGCCGCTCCAAAGAATCTTTTGGGTTTGTGTAGCGCATTGGCGTCTACACCACCGCTCAATATCTTACCTGATGAAGGAACCACGGTGTTATAGGCCCGGGCTAGACGGGTGATTGAGTCCAGAAGGATAACAACATCATGGCCACACTCTACCATACGCTTGGCTTTTTCCAATACCATACTGGAAACTTTTACATGGCGGTCTGCTTGCTCATCGAAAGTTGAAGATATGACTTCAGCTTTTACACTGCGCGCCATATCTGTTACCTCTTCAGGTCGTTCATCAATAAGCAAAATTATGAGGTAGCACTCCGGATGGTTTTCAGCGATGGCGTTCGCTACGTTTTTAAGGAGAACGGTTTTACCTGTTTTAGGTTGAGCTACAATCATTCCTCTTTGCCCTTTACCGATAGGTGAAAATAAATCTAATACTCTGGTGGAATAATTATCAGGTTTAGAACTGAGGCTTATTTTTTCTTCAGGGAATAAGGGAGTCAGGTATTCAAAAGGTACACGGTCTCTGATCTCTTCCGTCGTCTTTCCATTTACAAGCGCAACCCTCAATAAAGCAAAATACTTTTCGCCCTCTTTAGGAGGTCTTATTTGTCCTTGTACAGTATCTCCGGTTTTAAGTCCAAAAAGTTTGATCTGAGATGGTGAAACATAAATATCATCCGGGCTAGCAAGGTAGTTGTAGTCAGACGAACGAAGGAAGCCATAACCATCTTGCATTATTTCAAGAACACCTTCATTCTCGATGACTCCGTCAAAATCCTTGACATTGCTTTCTTTTTTCTGAGGGCGCTCTCTCTCCCGATCACCACGACCTTTATCGCTATCATCCCTGCGCCGGTCACTATCTCTTCTGCTTTCTTCTTTACTTTCTGCGGGTTGCTTTTCCAGCTCCTTCTCAGACTTGCCTATTTCGTCAAGCTCAATGTTAAACGACTCTAAAAGCTCGTCGGCAGACGGTTCTTTCTCTTCTTTTTTAGCCGCTACATTTTGCCTTCTTCTAGGCTTTGTAGCTTTCTTTTCAGTCGCTTTAGGTTTTTCCTTAGATTCCGCTTTTTCGCCTTCTTTTTTCTTAGGCAAGTCTTTTTCCGGTATTACCGCCTGCTGATCTAAAATTTTGTAGATCAAGTCTTCTTTGCTAAGCCTCTTGTAGTTTTTCAGGCCTAATTCCTCAGCTATTTCTTTCAGTTCTGAAAGAAGCCTGACATTCAGTTCTTCTTTGTTGTACATAAAAATGGGAAGTCGTTCAAGACTATACTAGATAGGTTATTTTTTTATTCAATTGGTTAGTGACAAAGATTGTTCACTACTTAAAAAATTCTGTTGTGTGATTGTTATGGTGTAAGCTATTGGCAATCGGAATAATCTCCAACGCTTTATTATCATTTGACATTGCAATAATATATGAACCCCTTTCAATTGGCAAACATTTAGCGGTAAAATATCAATCTTGATAATGATAGCACAGCTTTTACTTCCAAAATGGCTTATTTTGCAGATCTTAAAATTAAGAACAGAAATGTTACAGATAGCCCAGCTTAGGGATAACAAGGATAAAATAGTTGAAGCGCTAATTAAGCGAAATTTTAAAGAGGCTGAAGAAGAAGTAAACCGGGTGATTGATCTGGACAAAGAAAGAAGAAACCTGGTGCAAGACCTGGAGAATACCCAGTCCGAGTCGAACAACCTTTCTAAGCAAATTGGTATGCTAATGCGAGCGGGTAATAAGGATGAAGCTGAGAGAGTGAAATCACAAACCACCAGCCTGAAGGAAAAGGTAAAGGGACTTTCAGAAAAGCTGAATATAGTGGAAGTTGATTTAAAAACTGAATTATACAAAATACCCAATGTACCCAATGATGATGTGCCAGCAGGAACTACAGAAACAGATAATGAAGTAGTCCATGAGCATGGTGAAGCGCCGGAGTTACCCGACGAAGCATTACCACATTGGGAGCTTATAAAAAAGTATGACATTATTGACTTTGAGCTTGGTGTAAAAATAACGGGCGCAGGCTTTCCAATTTACAAGGGGAAAGGTGCACGGCTTCAGCGTGCGCTAGTTAACTTTTTTTTGGATGAGGCTTTGAACGCAGGATACACAGAGGTGCAACCGCCTATTGTTATTAATGAGAGTTCAGGGTATGGTACTGGACAATTACCCGACAAGGACGGTCAGATGTATCATGTAGGTGAAGAAAATTTCTTTCTGATCCCTACAGCAGAAGTCCCGATAACAAATATGTATCGTGATGTGATTCTTAAAGAAACTGAGCTACCCGTTAAAAATGTGGGATACACGCCATGTTTTAGACGAGAGGCTGGAAGCTGGGGTGCTCATGTACGCGGATTAAACCGACTGCATCAGTTTGACAAGGTCGAGATTGTTCAGATTGATCATCCTGACAATTCCTACAACACCCTGAAAGCTATGTGCAAACATGTTCAGGGATTGCTTGAGAAACTACAACTAAAGTATCGTGTATTAAATCTTTGTGGCGGAGACCTTGGGTTTACGTCAGCTCAGACGTTTGACATGGAAGTTTACTCAGCGGCTCAGGAGAAGTGGCTGGAGGTAAGTTCAGTAAGCAATTTTGAAACGTACCAGGCTAATAGGCTGAAACTCAGGTTTGAGAATACCGATAAAAAGAAACGGCTTTTACATACTCTCAATGGAAGCGCCCTGGCATTACCGAGAATTATCGCTGCCATTTTAGAAAACAACCAAACAAAAGACGGCATTATAATACCGGAAGTACTCAGGCCTTATACCGGATTTGACAAAATTGACTGATTTCTTGCCTTATACAAGGTAAAACCAAGTGTGAATAAAATAGCCAGGCATGCGGCTATCACAATTTCATTTTTGGTAGGTTCAGTGGTGGCTCTTTTTATAACGATGCCAATAAGAGCCCATGTTATAACTAATGAATAGGTCCAGTTTACCTTCCTGATATTTACAAACCAAACTAATAATTGGGTGACCAAGATAAGAATAATCGTGATCAGCCCTGGGAAGGGCAAGTCGATATTCCAGTGAACTAGTAGTGCAGTCACGTTGGCAATGGTAGCTACACAGATCCATGCGAAATAAATATTCATTGGAATAAACACCAGCCAGAATTCAAGCCTGCCGGATGGATTCGTTGGTAAGTTTAGTTTGATCATTACCAGCATAAACATGAGCATTATAAAAAGTGAAACTTCAATTTGTTGATAATGCCAGGCAAATACCCATGACATATTTAAAATACAAGTAGCCACGAAAAGCAGGTTAAATTGGAGGCCTAACGATTTTTTGGTTATGAACGGGTAGAGTACAAACCCAATTAAACTGAGGTAGATAATTGACCAAATGGAGAATGTTATCCCGGCTGGAACGAACAGGTTTGGGTACAAAGCCGATATTTCACCAGTATTCATGCCATTTATCGGTAGCGCATTAGCTAATGCATTTACCGCGATAACAGCGCTTATCATTATTACATTAATCCACTTCATATGTAGGTATTTAAATCATTGATTTACCATCTATCAATAACTTGATGGATGATATTAATCCGCTAATTATATTAACCGACTAAACAAAACTTAAGCATGAAATGAACACAAACTTTAGAGTTCCTTCACGCAGAGAATTACCTGCAAAAGAATTATTGACTAATTTCGTGCAACCGTCGAAAACAAAACTTCTTATGAAACAGTTAGTCATTCCTTTATGTTTGTTGGCCTTGGCTATGTCATGTTCCGAGCCCAAAGAAAAAGAGACTTTTGATTACCCTGAAACAGCTAAAGTGGACACAATAGATACTTATTTTGGTACGGATGTACCTGATCCATACCGATGGTTGGAAGACGATAACTCGGAGCAAACGGCGCAATGGGTTACGGCTCAAAACAAGGTAACCAGGGGCTATCTTGATAACATACCTTATAAAGGCAATATTAAAAAAAGGCTTGAGGAGCTCTTTGATTATGAAAGAGTATCAGCTCCAAATAAGGAGGGTAACTACTACTATTTTTATAAAAATGATGGTTTGCAAAATCAAAGTGTGCTGTATCGCAAAAAATCTATTGATGATGAACCTGAGGTATTCATCGATCCTAATAAATTCAAGGAGGACGGTACTATTTCATTGGCGGGTTCCAGTTTCTCGCAAGATGGGAGCTTATTTGCCTATTTGATTTCGGAAGGTGGGTCAGATTGGCGTAAAGCCATTGTAATAGACACTGAAACTAAGGATGAGCAGGGTGATACACTTCGAAATATTAAATTCAGTGGCATCTCTTGGAAGGGCAACGAGGGATTTTATTATACACGCTATGAAAAGCCTGAAGAAGGAATGGAGTTGTCCGGCATTGTCACCAACGGCAAACTATATTACCACAAGCTTGGCACCCCGCAAGCGTCGGATGAGCTTGTTTTTTCACCCGATAAAGAAAAGGCCAGAGCGGGTGGTTATCTCACAGAGGATAACCGCTTTCTGGTAATTACGGTGTCTGAAGGTACTTCAGGCAATAAGCTTTATGCAATAGATCTGCAAAGCGGCAGCGAGATCATCAGTATTGTTGATGACCTTGAAAATGATCAGTTTGTGATTGATAATAAAGGCGCCAAGCTATTGGTCTACACCAATATTGATGCGCCTAATTATAAGGTAGTAGAGGTTGACCCGACCAACCCAGGTCGTGAGAATTGGATAGATATTATTCCTGAAACAGAAAATGTGCTAAGCGCCAATACAGCAGGAGGTTACATTTTTGCTACGTATTTGGAAGATGCTAAAACCGCCGTTAAGCAGCTGGATTATGATGGAGAGCTTATCAGGGATGTAGAGCTACCGGGGATAGGTACAGCCAATGGTTTTGGAGGTAAAGCAAGTGAAAAAGAGCTCTATTACAACTTCACTTCATTTACCTATCCTTCTACTATCTTTAAATATGACATTGAAAGTGGTGAATCCGAGCTTTATGAAAAGCCTGAAGTAGATTTTAATCCTGAAAACTTTGAAACCAAACAGGTATTTTATGAAAGTAAAGATGGTACAAGAGTACCGATGTTCATCGTGCATAAAAAAGGTATTGAGCTAAATGGAAAGAACCCAACATATCTATATGCCTATGGAGGGTTTAATATCAGTTTAAGACCTTCATTCAGCACTTCCAGAATTGTATGGTTAGAAAATGGCGGTATATATGCACAGCCGAATATTCGTGGTGGCGGTGAGTATGGGGAAGCATGGCATAAGGCAGGCACTAAAATGCAAAAGCAAAATGTGTTCGATGATTTCATTGCGGCGGGTGAATACTTGATCAATAATAAGTATACCTCATCGGATTATTTGGCTATAGCCGGAGGTTCAAATGGTGGGCTTTTGGTAGGCGCCACTATGACTCAACGCCCTGAACTTGCAAAGATAGCCTTCCCGGCAGTGGGCGTAATGGACATGTTGCGTTATCACAAATTTACCATAGGTTATGCCTGGGCGTCTGATTACGGTACTTCGGAGGATTCTAAGGAGATGTTTGAATACCTGAAAGGTTATTCACCGGTTCATAACCTCAATCCAGGTACGGCCTACCCGGCTACTATGGTTACCACAGCGGATCATGATGATCGCGTTGTTCCTGCACACTCATTTAAGTTTGCGGCCACATTACAGGAGAATCATCAGGGGGATAATCCTGTGTTGATAAGAATTGAAACGGATGCCGGTCATGGAGCCGGAACCCCAATCTCTAAAACCATAGATCAGCAAGCGGATAGATATGCTTTTGCCTGGTACAATATGGGAGTTATACCACCTATTGCCAAATCAGATCAGTAATTAATGACAATAAGAAAAGGAGTAAAGCAAGACCTACCCCGGGTGTTAGAATTGATTAAGGAACTTGCAGAGTATGAAAAAGGACTTCATAAGGTTTCGAATACGGTAGAAATGATGGAGGAGGATGGTTTTGGCGACCATCCTATCTTTGACTTTTTTGTTGCAGAAGAAAAAGACATAGTGGGCATATCGCTGTATTACTATCGCT
>ERZ1740065.3089-NODE-3089-length-10404-cov-12.189584_pt1 | contig 10404 bp, 10 predicted proteins | sample MGYA00581738_ERZ1740065 | MGnify/ENA primary metagenome ERZ1740065 (study PRJEB43018, sample SAMN04849749) | marine metagenome | isolation source: floating plastic debris | place: Pacific Ocean | collected 2008-09-01 | study: EMG produced TPA metagenomics...
AATGGTGACCAATTACCATCAACTGGAATAATACAGGAAAATCAACCGTGTGACTGAGCGTATTTTAAGTACAATAACGAACATCATCAGATCAAGGGGGGTTTTTAGTATTATGGATCAAGCCATATAAGGTTGATTGAACTTTAGAAATTATTCTACGGTAACTACGACTGGGGTCAGTAGGCAATCTTCTAGGCCGACTCCTATCCTGTGCACAACTACCCACCTGGGCAAGCGTCCAGCTGACAGGTTTCTGTGGTGGTAGCAGAACCTGCGCAGTCAGCTCCACCGTTAGCTGGAGCTGGGTCATTGCACTCCCTGGTTCTGGTGAGAACTCCAGTGCCACAAGTCACGGAGCAGGTACCATTGTCGAAAGGTGACCAGTTACCGTCAACTGTAAGAAACCATATAACTGTTGTAAAGGCCGAATATTGTATAGTTTGCAGAAGCCGCCACGTAGCTGTATATACAACCATACTTGCCAGCCTGTGAGACTGGTAATACTGGAGATTCAGCTTTTCTTCACTTGAAGAAGCTGTAGCTCAAAACTCCTATACTCTACCTCTCAGACTCTAGCACATTTGAGCTCAGCTCAGCTCAGCTCAGCATGATCTATCTAATGAGCCAGGATGAAATTGGGAAACCCATAGTTATAATTTTGAGCCTAGATCCTGACAGCTAAAATCTGGGAGTATCCCAAGAAGTCCGACAGGGTTGACAGGTACATATACAAAAAAAAGTCTCTTAACCCACTTTCTAATCCACTGTCCTGTTATGGTCGCAAGTGTTTGAAAATTCTACAGGGAATTATACATGCAACAAGTACCATGGTCTGAGTTCATAGCGCAACAGATCAAATAAATTTTGTATCCGTGCTAACGTTCATCCCTCATATTCACTCATTATTACATGGTCCAAGCCTTGCATTGAGCTCTCTAAAATATAACTTTTAATATTTTCTAGCCTATCTAATCTTCTAATTTCTATAACAAGACTCTTATTCACATTCTCATAAGGAAGCGCTATTTTGTTAACATTCTGATGTGAGGTAGATAGATTGTGTTCAAGGTAATTTGGGACGAAACTAAGCACAATTTACCTGGACAAGGAGATTCACTACAAGGTCTGGTTTCAGAGCGATCTCCCCTGCAGAGGTTCTGCTTCACGTGTGACACAGAGTCAAACTTGCACACTCTTGATCTGCTCTCCACTCCATCACCACATGTCACGCTGCATGATGACCACTCGCTCCAAGGCAAGTATCCGTTGTCCGTTGTTGGTACTGAATAATACAAATATGGATGAATTTAATTCCTAGTCAATCTAACACAGCTATTCAAAGCTGAAAAGTTCCAAACTCACAAAATTTGCCATTGCCCTTCTTCACATAGGTGCTTGTGGCCAAACCAATTCCTGTCAGAAGCAAGACTGCTGCGAGCTTGAATGCTAAAATGTTGAAATAAAGCCGCAATGGATCATGAAGTATTGTTGATCGTTCTGGAACACCAACTCTACTTACCCATGATTGCTCCTTCCTTTGAGACTGTGCACAAGGAGAATGACCATCAACATTGAACGCCAGCCTTAAATACTCACTCGGGACGGCTAACCACCTGGTACGAGACTGCCCACAGGCGGTTTCATTTCCCTCACCAGTGATTGAAGAGTGCTTACCACAGCTCATTGCCTCACTTCCACATCGAGGCATCCCTATATTTAGCTAAAGTTCTGTAAAAATCAGAATGATAGTCGGCGTGTTATCCTGATCACACAGCTCTGTGTCTCACAGGGATTTAACTAGGGAGGTAGACTTGGCAAGTATGTTATCCAGGCAGGTCAGGGTCCGGATGCTGCCTAGACCCTGGTGAGGTCCAGGGGAACGGCCCTGGTCAGGGGGCTAGGAGGCAAAGTGCCCTGAAAAATTTTCTATGTATAGTACATGAAAAGTGTTGCGATATGCTGGAAAATGGATAGCCAGTCTTGTACCAACTACCCTTTGCCCCACAGAAACTCACACTACTCACAGAATGAAATGAACATAAACGGGCTAATATAAAGACTAGTATTCCAGGCATCATGAGAAGTGGATGTGGCACTATCATTGGTAGCGGCCAATGTCAACCATCTAGGGCTACATGCATTGCACTGAGAAGGAAACCTAGTAGATCCAGCCCATCTCTTTACTGAAGAAAATGCAATGAGATAACCCTAGAGGTTCTGCTGGTGCTCATACAAAAATACTGGAGAAAAATTTAGTTTCCTCACCGTTGGTAATTCAAACCTTGAGCCCCTACAGCGTCTGCCTACCACAATTGAACTCAGCGCAGTAAAATTGGACTAACAAGACCTCAAAAGAACAATAGGAAACCAAGAAATAATTCCAGTTCTCAATTCTGACTGCTAACATACTAGCAAGTGCCTGGAAGAAATACTATAGTGTTGAAAAACCTACATGTGCTCTAGATATAACCTCTTCCTGAACAGGTGGCTGTTCATCCCCAATTGCTCAGCAGCGGTTTACTTACATCTAGACCGGCAGTGAGAACACTGATCGTACCGCCGAGAAAATTAGACTGTTCTCAGTTAACCTTCACCTGGTTCATCAATTGACCTCTAACCACTTGTCAATGATTATTTTGCGTGCAGTCGGTTTTCTATCACAAAGTCTATTCCTAATAGATAGTGCCGAAGAAACATATAACCAAAAGATAACAATCAGGAAAGCCACAAAGTTTTTTTGGGTTTGGAGCAATGCCACCCGGCAGTACCCGGCTACCGTAGGCAAGTATAAAGCCCTGGGTATACCAAATCCTCATTCCTGTTTGTATGTTCCACCTTGCTACCTGATGCAGGCTTTTCTTAATCCGTTGGTGTCTTGTTGCCGCAGGCTGTAGAGAACTCATAATGCTGTTTCCTCCTCTTTCTCTCCCTACATGTTGGATTCAACCTGCTTCTGTAGCTTTGGTGTCAGAACACACCAGTCACGGCGAGGTCTTCCTTTTACATCTCCTCCTACATCTGCTAATCCTGACTGGAGTTCAATTACTGCTCACGGATGCTTCGAAAACACTCATTGACAGTGGTGGTTCACCCAGCTACATGGTAGGTGATGTGAATGGAATTCAAAGTACGTCACTGACTCACCGTCATTGTCTTGTTGTGTAAGTCTGCAAAAAGCGAATGAGAATTTTGAGAAAGCAATGAATGTTTGAGGCCTACTATGATTATGGATTTCCAGCCTGTTTAGTTGCCAACATTTCGTAGTCACAGGTATGAAAGACAAATTATGATTAATTACACCACAGCTTAAAATGATTCCTCAATTCTAGTACTGCGTTTGCTTCCCTCCTGTCCTAACAGCTTTTAAAATCAGACAGGTCTATTGGAAAAAGAGAATTAACTGATAAAACCCTTTCTCAGCAATCGCGTGGTAAAATACAATGGAGGTCCTTGCTTCAGTAACTGAGCGTATAACTAACTTCACCATTATTTCACAACTGCTGGACACTAGGAGTATCGACCTAGTTTTGCTTGCAGCTAGAACAGAGATAATACTAATGCTAGGAAGCCAAATTGTGCTTCCCAGATGTGATACTCATATAAATGCTATATGTAGCGTATGTTTCATGAACAAAAGGGGTTCTTCATTCGTTGGTGCTTATCAAAAAGCAGACTATCTTGCAATATTCCTCATGATGGATGTATCTATTCTCCCTTCCAATGGAAAATATGTTCAGGTACAGAATAGATGGAATCTGACCCAGTGTGACTCATAGCTGACGTTTAGGTGACAAGAAGTACCTGGAATGTCAAAATAGCTAAAATAGCTAGGGTGTGGAAGTCTAGATGTCATTCCTTGGCCACATAATCCCTAAACTTGTTACTTTAGCAATTTACGACCTCTGGTTGGGTGAGAATGGCTGAAACACCTCTTTCTCTATAATAATCTTATGACCGGCTTACCGCACTCCTTTGAGGATGATATTTGCTGCCCATCTACTCTGTGTTTATCCTTCAATTATGTCACAATCAGCCATCACTTCGTGATAAGTCACATGACAATTATTCACATCTTGCCTCTATATTATGAATTTTATGACTGGCTTCCCATGTTCCTTCTAGCCTATTCTTGAATTTCCAACTAATTTGGGTACATCGTTAAATTAGGCAGCAAATAGCTATCACTTTGCGGTTTGTCACGCATGAGCTTGCAAGCATTGGTTTTATTCTCTGCCAGAGAGAGGATTTTAGACAAGTGCAAGGATAAGAACTGATCTCTGAGGACAGCTGAATTCTTATAGGGTCATACTATCAGAATAAGACTTGCAATGCTTTTGAAAAGACTGTGCCTCAAATGAATGAACAAGAATATTTAGTTGTCAAACTACACGCACGTTTCAGTAGCGTTCTTATTCTTAGTGAAACAACGTTGCTTCTATGAGGGCATAATGTGATGGTATCAAATAAACGGACAAAGATTAATTGAGTTTGTACAGCTATTGGTCTCTGTAAACGGTGTCAAATGATCAGCTTTCCTGAACTCACTCTTTATAAGGAACAACATCATTCCATTCATGTTGATATTAATCATCAATCCTCTGTCATTGCTGATGGGCATTCACTAATGTGCTCAACCAAAGCTGCTGCACGCAGCCTTGTATGATCTGAGTTGGGTAGCGATGACATTGGCTTAGACTGACTGATTCCAAGCAGCTTATGATCGCTCCGTGTGCATTGTGGAGTTTCCAATTCTGACTGATCCACTAAAGTAGCTGGACCGGAGGCTCTCTGGATCTCATCGCGGTGTATCGGTACGTATAGAACTGATTATTCCTCTCTTGAATCCTACATGAGCCACCTTACTGCAGACTGAACTAGATTATGGAGATTATGATTCTTTGATCCCTAAGGAACCGGCAGACTCTACCAGCATTTACCAGTTATGCTTAGCGATAAATATAGCACAGATAATCTCATAATCAGAACTGAAACGGAAAAGCGCAAGATATATACATCTTGTTGATTAGCATCTACCTTCATATTCCATAATGTGAGGTTTTGTGTTTGCACTGTTGAGTATGTAAGGGAGTAACCAATACTATGACTCATACATGTGCGCAGCCTTCTACTGTCAGTTGCCTGGTAATCAAGATGATTGGTGATGAAAGCTGACAGACATATGACAGGTATTAGACAAGCGTGTCCACCCCACACTAACCAATGAAACAAAAGGTATGACCAGTAAAAACAGCTCATACAATGCATCTCGTATCAGCCAAGCCGTAAGGATAATCCTTCTACACAGACTGGTACTTGTGAATCAGATGACAGTTGCTAAATTTCCGCAGGGTAGTAAGCTTAATCCTCTACATTCAAGACCGTTAGCAATGGCTTGTTTCCTTTCATATGTCGCCTAAATCACTCGGACCTGCGCAGCTGCTTGAAGATTCATTCCATTGGGTTTTCCTTGTCTTGTACACTGCCAAGACAGATCATACTCCGATGTTCTTCCACGTTGTCTTTTGCTCCGTCCAACAAATCTAATTTACATATCGTTTACATATCTTGGCACATTACCAGTTCCCTGAATTTTCCTACGCTGCTTTGCCTTGGGGCTGCAAATAGACACCTGCTCCCAAATCAGTTGTACTGGTCTACTCGACTTCGTCTGAGATGTGATGTGATGAGCAGCTACACACATTTTGAGCTGCATCAGCTGTGTTGGCTATTATACAGCTTATCATTTGTATTGCTAGCTTTCTTGGTTAAATCTACACCTGCTTCACTACTCCAGCTATATAGCAGCTCTAATATTTAAGCACAGTGTTGTAAGTAATAAATGGACTTGGTTAAGAGACTAGCTAGAGGATAGTGCTGATTAGGTGTCTGTGTCTTCTTGTGTCTACTCTGCCTGTGAGCTAGTCTGTAGGTCCTGGGTACTGGATATCTATCTGATGTGGATTGAAGTAGCTGTTATCAGAAGCTGCTTCTAGGATCTGCAGTGGGTATCCCTGGTATCTCTCTGCAAGAACTGTGTTGCTCAAGGCACTTGGTTGCATTGGCATATTGTTTTCCGTCGCTGTTTTCTGTGACTATCTGTAGAAGGCAGCTAGCACTTCTGTGCAAACGATCCCTGTTTGTTGTAATACGCTGGTACGCACTACCTTTCCGCATCAACCAGACGAAACTGGCCGGTGTCATTACATGATACCGTCGTTAATGATCGATTTCATGGCAATTATTAGTGCTGCGGTTTCATCAAGTAATCTAGCGATTAACTATGATAAATATATCGAACGATCTACTACAACGAAATAATTCCCTCTGAACTAGTCATGCTCTTGAAACGGCTCATCAGTGAATATGTTCAGCATAATTCATGGCTGCAGAACAGCCAGTCACCATAGATATAAACTTGCCCATATTTATCAAAAGCCTCCAGCATTTTTGCGGTAAGAACTTGGAGGTAAAATCACCATTGCTTGTTGCCTAGTGTTTCCTGTTACCTTGTGCTGATCTTAATATTGCATAGGTTTAGCTGCAGAGGTCAGGGGTTCTGAACTTTGACTTCTAAGAGTTCAGAGAAACTGAAATATTCATGATCGCTCATGTTGCCACCTACTCTGGTCATGGCGAGGAAGGGTCCTGAGGTTAATGGTACTAGTCATCATACTGTACTGACGGCCACGTTTAGAATCATTGGGAATGAGCCTATGCATCCAGCTCACGAGAGTGAATTGAAGCACCATCACTGTAGTGTCACCTCAATCACACCCATCCATTTGGTAAGCAAATAGTATACTGATGTAAATGATATGGAGCAAGGCAGCATAATAAGGCTCATTCATGCTCCCTGAGGCAGTGGAGCACCACCCATCTATAAACTATTATGCACCAGATAAGCAAGAAACCTATGATACAAGATAGCATACAGTGTGCTGTGAATAGTGGTGCAACAATTGTGGTCACGCAGGAATGCAATCAGTGCTATAGTCAGCCTGCTAAGATTCTATGTACATGTCCAAAGGAGGTAAGAAGGACACTGAGTGTTGACAGGGTTGGAGGCGGAGATACCAGGAGGGAGGAAGCGAGGATGACCCAAGGGAAGGCTCAGTGACAACATCGGGGATGAGTTTAAAACTGTGGGGGCAACGATTGAAGATGAAACGAAAAGATATGGAAGGCATTAGTATAAGCACCAGTTACCTCACATAGCTGAGAGATTTTAGCAGAAGGCGAAGATGAAGGAGCAATCAGCACAAGAAAACACCTGGATATCAGCAAAGCTGTCTGAATGTGAGTGTCAGTGTAAAGGAGACCAGTTTTAAAGCCCTGTCAGATAAGCCAGAGAGCACCCCAAGTTTGAGCTCAAAAGAGAATAGACTAAACAATCTTGAAAAATAGTAAAAGCATAGTAAGTGCCGGCAACACCGGCAACACCGGCAACACCGGCAACACCGGCAACACCGGCAACACCGGCAGCACCGACAACACCGGCATAACACTTGCACACGATCCCAGCTTGCCTAGAGACAGAAGGCTGTAAACCATGCCGTCAAGGAATTTGGACTAGAGATGAGGTTCTCAAATTGCAAAATGACAGTTGATCACTTCCCGCACTTGGCTAGTAGGAAAGCAGCAGTAATCTGTGGAGCATAGTCACCCATTGAGGCTGGTCAGATCATTAATGGTGAGGGTTCATGAATAGTGTTCTGCTTCATCACTACCTTACTCTATCTTGTTGATCGCTCCCGTTTCATCTTCAACATATGACCACGCGATGGGGCCAGATTATCATGATAATCACTCGCCTGCTGTAGCATACAACTCTAATCGCAGCACACCTCTAAGATCAGCCTCAGCCTGAAGTTACCTGCGGAAGCTGAATAAAATGAGCCTCAATCACAAGCAAAAGCTGCTGGCATCTTGTGAAAGAGCTACCATAGGATATTTGGAGCAGAGGAACGCACTGAGAGGTTTTTCTACTGCCTCTATATTGTACCAAAAGGGAGATAAAGGTCAACCCTGATTACCCAGGCTGTATTCAGAGGTATCATGCCCTGCAGTAGACCATAACATACATTATGACCATCCATTGCACCTGTTCTCTCCTATTTCTCCACATTTAAGGCTGCTGTAGAGGTGCATTTACTGACCCCTATCGGACTTGGCATAGTATACACCGTCTGTTATCAATTGTCAACAGCTGTTAACTAGGCTCATGTGTTCGCCTACATGTAGACATTGGTGGTGGATGAACAAAGCAGAAGTGTAAATCTGGATATAAATGGTATTCGATATCCCAAGGTGTGGGATGTTATAGCTTGTGAATGGAAAAAAAATGATACGGATGAAGGTAGAGAACAGAGAGTTGTGATAAGGAGGAGACACACGTGGGAAGCGGATGCATAAGATAATAGAATGTAGGCATAAGAGGATAACAGAGGAGGGGAATAGAAATTGAAAGATTGGCTCCAATATTTGTACAATATGATGTTTTTTTTATGCCTCAGCTTGATCCGTCCTCCAATATTGCTTCTGGATTTGTCATCTCTTGAAATGGTATCAGCCCTCTCGCAGAGCCTGCATTGCACTGGGAGTCGTCCTCTCTTACGGCGATTTTATTCTAGATGTAATCCTGGCATAGAACTCTCTTGAACATCTGCTGTGCGGAGCTGGCTTACGAGGCTACCAAACTCGTTGTTACAGACTTCAAATTAAAACAGAAGATTTGTGCTAACCTAATCAAGAAAAGTTGGCTTAATGCCAATTAAACATCAACCAATTTTTTCATGGTTTTATAAAAAAAGCAATCAGTGGGGGTCAGTCATTGCTTCAAAAGTCATTTTTATTCCTAGGGATGGAGTGTACATTGATTTGGTAGTGTATGATTTGTGTATGACTGCGTATGACTTGTGGGATGAGAGAGGGCTTTATAATGTGATTAGACCGGGAATAAAATTTATGTAGGAGAGGAATACTCCCAATGCGAAGCAGGCCTGCCAGCCAGGTTAACATCACCGCAAGGGAGGAAAAATCCCAGTGCAATACCTACACTTCAAAAGACCCGAGAAAGTAAAATGCCTATGATTCAACTTTACGCTGCACTATTCTCTAATTATTCGTATTGTTGAGCTCCAGTAGCTTTGGTCCTCCTATCACACTGCTCAGCTTTCGGCAAGGTGAAGGGTATTATTTTCCGTAGTTTGTTAATAAGAATCCCCTTACCAAAAGCCAGGCTCAAAATAGGTACATTGGTAATAGTGAATAAATATACCTGCTGTAAGAGGAAAAAATTGAATGGAATGCTAAATATAAGCAACGAAAACCTCATTGTTGAAGACAACCAGGAGTGAAGAAAATGTCTGCCTATTTGACAAACTAAGCACTGTGCGGTACATAGCCAGACAATTCAAGTATTGTCATCCTAGTTGTGATTAAGTCTGACCGATTCCGCCTTGTGGGCATGAAAATCATTCCTGTTCTTGAACTTACAAGTTACATATGTGCAATTGACTGTGCATATGTGCAAGACTCAATATCATTTTCAAACTACCTGTCGTCCCAATCCTATACACGCGAGTTTGTGACATGTTTTTTCTTTCATTGTTCCATTTCTGTCTTTTGGCAAATCACGGAACTTTCTGTAAGGTTCTGTGGTATCAGGTTCACAGAAAGGATATTTTCTGCTTTTGTATTTGCCAGAGTTTGTATGCGTTTGTCAGATTTGCTAATTTGGCTCTTTGATACAACACATCAGTATGTACTAGTGGTGATATTAAAATGGGTGGCAGCATGCTTCCCTGTGTTCTCTTTGTACGAACGTTGAATTTCGGAACTAAAACGTACTTTTTACTTATCTGCACTATACTACAGTTGTAGTATAATATAGTATAGTGCAGATAGTAAAGTCTCCTTTCAGACCGATCTTGTTGGCAGAGGGCCGACTTCTCTTGCAAAAGACGTTCAAACTTCAATCTCTAGATCTCGTCTAGACTCCAGCACTGCATTTAATGCTGCATGTTGACCATTGGCTCCACCGCTGACATTCTTCACTAGTCTTGGGAGCTGGTTGGTATGTCATATCCATTATCCTTCGTGGTGGTCCAGACATACTGCGCTTTTCATGTTCAGTTTGACTCTGACACTGAGTGATAAGTAGTTTTGCCTTTTTGCCCAGGAATACAGAATTAGCTACACCATACAGCTTATTGAGTTCATGTGGTTTCACAATTACCTCCCATAATCTTTTGCATCTCACGTGCCTGCATCGTAGTCTAATCCTTAGCTGAGCTGGCTTTATATTTATTCTAATTCCAGTACCTGTGTCTAAATCAGGTTATTTGACCATGTTCACCAGCTGAGTCTTGGCTATCCTATGACAAACAGGCTTTCCTCAATGGA
>ERZ1740065.3090-NODE-3090-length-10403-cov-4.351855_pt1 | contig 10403 bp, 9 predicted proteins | sample MGYA00581738_ERZ1740065 | MGnify/ENA primary metagenome ERZ1740065 (study PRJEB43018, sample SAMN04849749) | marine metagenome | isolation source: floating plastic debris | place: Pacific Ocean | collected 2008-09-01 | study: EMG produced TPA metagenomics...
CGTGGTCAGGGGCCCGCCTGGGAACGAGCCGCGCGCTTGGGCAAAGGCATGAACCTCTCCTGGATGGAACAGTACTGGGAGGGCAGCCCCGATCTGCGCTATGCCGATTACCTCAATTGGGCCAAGCTCGACGGCCTGGCGGAGGACCTGGAGCTGATGCAACGCCTGGGCGTACAGACCCTCCGTTTGCCGGTTAGTTTTGAGTACTGGGCCGAGGAAGGGGCTCCCCACCAGCTCTTGCGTACGGATTATTTCACCGCCATCGACTCGCTCCTGCTGTGGTGCGAGCGCTACGATTTTAACCTGGTTTTGGACTACCAGCACGGCTGGTTGGAGGATTGCAGCTTTGGACCGTCTCAGCAACGCCTCCTCGCTCTGTGGCAACAAATCGCATTGCGCTATCGGGACAGCGATCCCGAACGGCTTTTCTTTGAACTGTACAACGAGCCCCACACCATCAGTGCGGAGCGTTGGCAAACGGTGGTGGAATGGCTGGTGGCCGAGCTACGGCCGCTGGTGCCCAAACATACCTTTATCATCGGTGGGGTGGATTACAACAGCATCGGGGGATTGCTCCAGTTGCAAGCCCTGTCGGACCCCAATATCATCTACACCTTTCATTTTTACGAACCCTTTCTCTTTACCCACCAGGGGGCCAATTGGGCCGGCCGTGCCGTGGCAACCACTCGGATTCCCTTTCCTTACGACCGAGAAACCATGCCGCCGCTGTCGCCCCGGGCGCGGGGCAGTACGGGCGAAAAACTCTACCGCTGGTACCGCGACGATGGGCAGGAGCACCGCATTCGGGAGTATTTGCAGGTGGCCAAACACTGGTCCCTGGAGCAGCAACGGCCCATTTGGTGTGGAGAGTGGGGCTCCCACGACCGGGCGGACCGCGAAAGCCGCTGTCGGTACGCGGCGGCCTTGCTACAAGCCTTTCAGGAGTTGGATATGCCCCATTGCTACTGGGAATGGGACCGAAATTTTAGCTTCTTTGAGTGGGAAGTGGGCTGGGAGTACATCCCGGATTGTATGATGGAGGCCTGGGATAGTACCATTCCCCAGACCCAGCCCAGCATGATGGCGGAGACGGATCCCCTCGTGATTGGCAATCCCTTTGGGGAGCATCTGGTGGTTCACTTTCCCCAGGCCGATCGCTTTGAGCGCTGTATCGTGTACCACAGCGACGGGCGTTTGGTGGGTATCTACTACCTCGGTGGAAGTTCCTGGACCCTGGATACCCAGCATTGGGGTGTGGGGACTTATTTGCTCCGGTTCGAAAACCTGACCAATGCGGAGCGCACGTTGCTAAAGGTTTTCAAAACCGTTGGTGGGGGAGAATGAGGGACATCTAAAAGCGCACGACCAATTCTTCCAACATTCCGATCAGCACTTTATTGAGTTGGGCAATGGCCAGATCCAGCCGCCAATTTTCTCGATTGCGGGCCTCCACGTAATTGGAAATGGCCCGAATTTCCAAAAACGGAACCCCTACTTGCAGACAGGCCAGGAAGAAGGCCGCGCCCTCCATGCTCTCGATATCCGAGCCGTACTTTTGCTGGATGGCGGCAATACTGGGGGGATAGCCGTGGACTTTATTGACCGATAGGCCGTGGACGGGCGTCAGAAAAGAACTTTCCTGCGTGGGGTTGTGTAGGACGCCAAATTGGAAAGGCGCCGCGTCGGGCGAGAGGAGCCCCAGTTGGTGGAGGTCGGTAAAACGGCCGTCGGCTTCCTCGACGCCCAAGTCGCCAAAGCGTTCGGTGACCACGTTGACCACCTGCCCCAGCTCTAGGTCGCGATGGAAGGCACCCGCCACTCCGGCATTGATGGCCAGCCCCGTACTTCCGGGCTGGAGTACACGCCCCAGGCTCAGTGCGGTGTGGGTAAGGCCCACGCCCGTGACCAGCAGGGCCACTTGCAATTGCTCCTTTTGATACACCTGCGTATCGAGTTGTTCAAAATGTTCTCGGAGGTAGTCTTGTAGGGGAGCGATCTCAAAGGGGGTAGCCGCTACGATTAAGATGCGAAAAGGTGGGTTTACTTGTTCCATTGGTAGGTGGCGCTAAAAGAGGGGGTGATGCCCAGGATTTCGTGGTAGGTGGCGGCGACGTCCAGTTGAACTTGTTCTTGAACGAGGTAGCCAAATCCCAGACTGACTTCGTTGGGTTGGGTTTGGGTGCCCAGGCGAATGGCCAGGGCTTCGATGATTTGGTATTCCAAGCCCAGGTGAATCTCGGCGGGAAAGTCGAGGTCTTTTTCCACTTCGAGGGCCAGCCGCAGTTTGGAGGAGGCGCGGTAGAATCCCCCCAATTTGAAGATGGTCGGGAGGCTTTCGCCGCCCACCGTCGTGACGCGAGCCGGGCTGTAGAGGTAAACGCCAAGGGTCAGTTGCTTGGAGACTTGCGATTGTAGCCCTGCCTCGAAGGTGACGAGGTTCTGGGAGTTAAAATCTTGAACTTGGAGTCGGAGAAAGTCGATTTGCGCGCCGATGGCGATGCGGTCGGAGAGTTTGCGGGCGTAGGCCAGTCCGACCTTTTGCTCGTTGTACTCCTCGATCCCAAAATACTGGAGGGCCAGCCCGAAGGTGCCCGCCGGGCCGGGGATGGCGGCGGCGGCGGCTACCGAACGCAGGTCAAAACCCACGAAGCGGTTCTCCGCGATGGCGGTAAAGGCGCTGCGCTTGAGGTGGGCCAGGCCCGCTTGGTTGGCAAAAATACTGTTGATGTCCTGAAAGCCCACCGTGGCGTTGCCCATGGCGGCTCCCCGCGCTCCGGCGATGGCGGGCAGCCCCGACTGGGCGTACAGCTGGCCACCAAATACCAAGGCGAAGAACAGGGAAATTGCTTTTTTCATGCGGCGCAAATTGTGCACCTAAAGCTAGTAAAATCCTACTGATAATTGTCCCCGTTTTTGTTTAATTTAGCCGCACGGCAGGATAAAGAGGCGCCTTTTTCACTCGTCAAAACGCCATCGTATCAATGACCAAACTGAGAAGAAATCACGAATCGCAGCGCTCCGCCGCCGGTGGAATGATTGCCCGGGTGGGCATTTTTTCCCTCCTCGCCGGAGGACTTTTTTGGATCTTTAACCAATTTGGAGGATCGGAGCCCGCGGGCAGTCCCGCCGTAGAAACCGACCCCACCTCCTTTGAAGAAAATTTTCTCCCCAGCTCCAGCACCGGAGAGGTGATTCACCACACCTATTATTCCCTTTCCTATTCCGAGGCCCACGAGCAAGCCGAATGGGTGGCCTACGAACTGAGCAAAAAAGACTTGCTGGTGCCCAACGTCGAACGGACGGGCGATTTTCGGCCCGACCCGCGGGTGCGCAAAGCCTCGGCCTCGACCCGGGATTACTCCGGCAGCGGTTACGATCGGGGCCACCTCGCCCCGGCGGGCGACATGGCCTTTTCCCGCGAGGCGATGTCCGAGTCTTTTTACATGAGCAATATGAGTCCCCAAATCCGCAATTTTAACGGTGGGGCCTGGCGAGAATTGGAGGAGACGGTCCGCGACTGGACCTACGAATTTGGCCGGCTTTACGTCATCACCGGTCCGGTGTTGAGCCGGGGGATTCGGGAAAAAATTGGGGATAATGGGGTATCGGTACCCGACGAATACTTCAAGGTCATTCTCGATGCCGAGAGCGAAGTTCCCAAGGCCATCGCTTATCTGCTGCCCAACGAAATCATCCAACTGCCCCTCCACGACTACGCCCTGAGTGTGGATGAGGTAGAGGAAATTACGGGGCTTGATTTTTTCAATGATCTCTTTCCCGATAAACTGGAGGAACAGCTCGAATCGACTTATCGCGTGAACCAGTGGCCCGTAAAGGAAAATCGTTTTAAGCGACGGTTGGAAGAGTGGAACCGCCGTCGCTGAGAAGATAAAATGCTGATGCTGGTGCTATTCTCGTCCCTTAAGGAGTTGGGTGCTGTTCATGGGAATGTAGCTGCTGCGGTAGATGTCCCAGGGGGTATTGAGGTATTGGTTTTCACCAAAATAAGTGATGATCTTTTCAAAGCTATCGGGATCCTTGTACCCGGTGATGGGCTGGATCACTTCCAAAGATTCGTCGAGAAAAACAATGCCGGGGGTACCCAAGCCGCCACTGGTCATGGTGGCGGCCAATTCGTGATAGCCACTCCCATCGGAGCGCACGTACTTGTAGGTTCGATCCCGAAATTCGATCGGTTCCCGTTGTTCGGCATTGAGCTTAACGGCGTAAAAGTTCTTGTTGATGTAGTCGATGAGGTGGGTTTCTCGGTAGGTCGTACGGTCCATGTAGCTGCACCAGCTGCACTGGGTCTTGTAAATGTTGACCAAAACCTTACGGGGGTCTTGTTGGTGCAGTTGCATGGCATCCTCCCAGGATAACCAGCGGATTTGCTCATTGGTTGGAGTGGCTTCCAGCAGTGCGGTAGCGCGCTCGGTAGCGGGGTGGTCGTGGTGCTTAAACGAGAGCACGGAGAGGGCAAATACCAAAACCACCATTGGGACGAAAACCTTTTTCATTATTACAACTTTTCTCTGGAATTCAGTCTCGAAGTAAGCGTACTGCTCTTGGGACAAAATTAATAACTAATGAACAAAAAACAAGGCACTGCTAGGGTGTGGCCGCTTCACTTTAATAAATTATTAACGCCACCTTAACTTTGCGGCTCCCAACTTTACCCCGGTCCGCCTTGTTGATGCAGGCCTTAGCGCCGGTAGTAGTCGAGTTGATCTCCCGCCAATTCCAAGTGCTGACTGAGGTAGTGCGGGGGGAGCGAAGGAGCTGGGATTCCCCCACCCAGTGCCGCGCTAGCCGTAAAAACGCGCGCCTCATCCCAGAGCCCAGCTTCAATAAACGTGCCTAGCAACCGGGCGCCCCCCTCCACCATCACGACGTCGACCCCCCGTTCCAACAATGCGCCAAGGAGCCGGGGGAGTAGGGTCTGGTCGAAGGGCAAATGCAATACCTCGACGGCAGGGACCTCACTCCATTGCGCCGTCCACTCGGACCGCTCGGTCACCAAAAGTGTCGGATGTCCATCGGTAAAAAGGTGGAGCTTTGGGGACAAGCGCCTCCGTCGGTCGAGTACGATGCGGAGCGGGGAGGGGCCGGGGAAAAGGCGGGTCGTCAATCGCGGATTGTCGCAATGGGCGGTATTGGTTCCGATAAGGATGGCGTCGATCCTGCTGCGCCAGCGGTGAACGAGGCGTTTGGAGTAGGCATTGCTCAGCCAAACGGGGCGGTTGGGTAAGCCCATAAAACCATCGTGGGATTGGGCATACTTGAGCAGAACTTGGGGGCGTTTCTCCCGGTGTCGAAGGGCGAATCCGCCGAGCAGGTGCAGGGCTGGGCGAGGATCGGGAGCGACGACCACCATGACCCCCGCCGCGCGCAAGCGCGCGATCCCCCTACCCGCCACCAAGGGATTGGGGTCGATCGTACCCACAACGACACGGGGAATCCGGTGCTGGAGGAGGAGATCGACACCGGGGGGTGTTTGGTCATGGTGGGAGCTGGGCTCCAGGGAGACGTAGAGGGTGGAGTGGGGGAGCAGTTGGCGCTGGGAAGGGGAAAGCTGTTCGATACAGCGGGCCTCGGCGTGCGGCCCCCCGTAGCGCTCGTAGTGGGCTTCACTGAGGATGGTTTGGTGGTGCACCAAGAGGGCCCCAACCGGAGGATTGGGGTAAACAGCGCTTCCAGCACGGCGGGCCAGGTCGTAGCAGCGGTGAAGGTAGCGAAGGTCAGCAGGTGGGAGCATGCGGTGGATGGCTTGATCGGTGCGGGCCGGTTAGAGATAATAATATGGCCTTTGAGGGCCAAAAGAAAACAAGATTTTTGAATTTGCTGGCCCCAGCGAGTAAAAAAAATGCAAAAAAAGCCAACACATTGTTTCCAGTTCCGAAAGTTTTTCTATATTTGTTATACTATGGCTTTTCAAAGCTGTGATTTTATGGTTGATTTATAACAAATTATGGTTGATTTTTTATTTCTTCACTTAAACTAGAGAGAGCGTGTTATACAAAGTCAAACTTAAAAACGCCGATGACCACGTGTTGTTGGACGATAAGGTCTATGAATACCTTACAAACGATCCCTACCTTGTAAAAGTTGATTTCATCAACAATCTGCGTCGCCATTCCAGCGGCTGTGGGGTTTTCCAAAAAACCTGGCCCAAAGCTGGGGGAGGCTACAAAACGGAAACCATCTATTTGCACAAACTTATCGCGGAGAAGTTTTTACCCGACGAGCGAACCAAAGAGAAAAATCTCGTTGGTGCGCGCAACGGAAACAAACTCGATTGCCGATTGGAAAACATCGTTTGGCGCTCGCGCTCGGTGGCTAGTCGCCAACGCAAGACTTCGAGCAAATGTGGGTATACCGGCGTGTATAAAGAAAACAACCGCTACCGTGCGGTGATCTCCATCAACCGCAAATCCGTACACATTGGCATGTTTGCTACGGCTGAAGAAGCTGCACTGGCTTACAACAAAAAGTCACGGGAGCTTTACGGTGAGGATGGCAAGATCAATATCATCAGAAAACCCGAAGAAGAAACCAAAGGCAAGGGCGGTAAGAAAAAGTAAAATTCGCCGTTCTTGTGGTGTACTGGAATGCTCCATCCCCGAGTGTCACTGGGAATGGAGCATTTTTAGGTAAAATTCTGGTCAAGATAGCTGAATTCTCCCCCAAAGCTTGCACTTCTCCATTATCATTGCGCCATGAAAATCGAAAATGATCTCCTCTTGCGCGTTGCGCGTGGCGAAAAGGTAGAACGCCCCCCGGTGTGGCTGATGCGACAAGCCGGGCGAATCCTGCCACAGTACCGCGAACTCCGCGCCAGCGTAGCCGGTTTTAAGGCCCTCGTCAGCAACCCCGCCCTGGCGGCGGAGGTTACCCTCCAACCCGTCGACGAGCTCGACGTCGACGCCGCCATTATTTTCTCCGATATCCTGGTTATTCCCGAAGCCATGGGCCTGGATTACGACATGGTAGAAAAACGTGGCCCCTTGTTTCCTCGGACCGTTCAAACGGCTGCGGACCTGGCGGATTTGCGTTCGGGAGCCACGGCGGCACAGCACCTGGAGTACGTCTACGAAGCCCTGCGCCTCACCAAGGCGCAGTTGCAAAACCGCATTCCCCTCATTGGCTTTGCCGGAGCGCCCTGGACCATTTTCGCCTACATGGTGGAAGGCAGCGGTAGCAAGACCTTTTCCAAGGCCAAAAAGTTGCTTTACACCCAACCCGCCCTGGCCCACGAATTGCTCCAAAAAATCACCGACACCACCATCGCTTACCTGCGACTCAAACGCCAGGCGGGAGCCGATATCCTACAGGTGTTTGATTCCTGGGCTGGCATCCTCAGCCCCGCCCAGTACCGCGAATTTGCCCTGCCCTACCTCCGCCAGATTCGCACTGCGCTGGCCGATGACCTACTGATCCTCTTCGCGCGAGGAGCGGCGCACGCCTGGCCCGCCCTGGCCGAAATGGGAGCCAATGTCGTCGGTTTGGATTGGAATATTACTGCACCCGCCGCCCGTCAATTATTGGGTCCCGAGCAAGTGGTACAAGGCAACTTGGATCCTTGCGCCTTGTACGCGCAAGAAGCTGATATTCAGCATCTCACCACCACAATGTTAAATGATTTTGGTGGCCATCAGATCGCCAACTTGGGACACGGTGTTTACCCCGACACCCCCTTGGACAACGTTCGCTGCTTTGTGGAGACGGTCAAAAACTATCGTTACTCCTCTTAAGGGATTGATAGTCAATTTTTTATGCAAAAAATCAGCGAAGCATACGAAAAATATTTTTTAGTAAATTGAGTTTTGATTAGTACCTTTAGCGCTGCTAGAGAGCAACCAGTAGAAAACCAAGCTAAAAACAGACGTCTATGGGATGGTTTAAGCGGCTTAAAGATGGCATCATCACTTCCACCAAGGATAAGAAAGAGGCCCCCGATGGGCTTTGGTACAAATGCCAGCGCTGTAAGGCAGCCAGCACGCTCAAGGAGGTACGGGAAAACTTTCACAAGTGCACGCGGTGCAATTACCACATCCGCATCGGTTCGCACGATTACTTTGATCTGCTTTTCGATGGCGAGTATACCGAAATCGCCACTGATATCCAATCCGAAGACTTTCTCGAATTCACCGACCTAAAACCCTATAAAGACCGCCTCGAAGCGGCCCGTAAGAAAACCGACCTCGACGATGCCCTCTCGGTGGCGATAGGAACGGTGGAAGAAAAACCGCTCGTAGTGGCGGCCATGGATTTTTCCTTTATCGGTGGGTCGATGGGCTCGGTGGTGGGGGAGAAGATCGCCCGCGCCATTGACTACGCCCTGACGGAACGGACGCCCCTGATGATCATCTCCAAGTCCGGTGGGGCGCGCATGATGGAATCGGCTTTTTCTCTGATGCAAATGGCCAAAACCTCGGCCAAGCTGAGTCAACTGGCCAAGGCCGGTGTCCCTTACTTTTCGTTCATGACCGATCCCACGACGGGAGGGGTGACGGCGTCCTTCGCCATGTTGGGCGATATCAACTTTGCCGAACCCGAGGCCCTTATCGGTTTTGCTGGTCCTCGCGTCATCAAAGAGACGATCAAAAAGGACCTTCCCGAGGGCTTCCAGACCTCCGAATTCCTGCTCGATCACGGCTTCCTCGACTTTATCGTGGACCGTAAAGATTTGAAGACCCGCGTTGGAGAATTGCTGCGCTTGTTCTAGGCCGTCTCCATTCCAAGACTTAAGGCATCGTATTTTCAGAAGGCATCGCCCTTTTTGAATCGAAACTTTTCCTTTTTACCGACCAATAGCATCGATCCGCCTCTGGGAGGGGGCAGGCGCTCGGGTAGCTCTGACGCGTGCAACTCGCCATACGCATTGCTAATCGGGCTGATCTTCGATGATCACGAAACGTTTGTCGAGTGGGTCGAGCTTATCGTATAGGTGGTCGAAGAAGGCGGGGCCGTGTTTGAGGTAGTAGCCGATAAAATTATCGTGACGCTCCTGCAAGCCGTTGTCTGGGAAAAGTTTTTCGCGCAGGCTGCGCAATTGCTTGAGGGCGGTATCGTGTTTTTGTTTTTCCGCTCGGTGCAGGCGGCCCTCCAATTGGCCGAGGGCTTTTTCCTGTTTGGCGCGTTCGGCCAGTACGGTTTTTTCCAGACTCGGATCCACTTGTTTGGCGCTCCGTTGGTAAGCGGCAAAAAGCGCGACCAATTGCTGATGTTGTTCCGAAAAGTCGAGGGACTCTCCCGCGTGGCGTTGCACGTAGCGTTTGACCAGCTCCTCCGTATCCTCAAATAATTCTTCGATGCCAAAGCCCAATTTTTCCCGTCTCTTGGCGACGCTCTTGTCCATCCACAGCGCAGAGTTGCGACGAATCAGGATGGGGAAGTTGAGGCCAAAATGGTCGAATTGCCGTTGGCGCTCCATCCAGTAAGCCAGCTCGCCCCCACCGCCAATGTAGGCGAGGTTGGGAAGAATGCTTTCCTGGTACAGGGGCCGCATCACAACGTTGGGGCTAAAGCGCTCCGGATGGGCTTCCAACTCCGCCAGCATTTCCGCTCTAGTAAAGCGATAATCCGTATTTAGTACCCGAAACTGCCCCTCCTCTTCCACGATGCGTTCGCGCAGTTGGGCGCGCAGGTAAAACAGATTGATACGCCGGGGAGTAGCCTGGGGCTTAAAACCCGCTTCCGTAAGCGCCTCCACCGTTTCCTGGACCAAAGCCTCGGAAGCTTGTTCGAACAATTCCGTTCGCAGATGCGGCAAAAAGGCGCGCTTCAAACGAGGTTCGTTCATATTGAGCACCACCAAACCTCGATCGCCTAACAGGTGGTGGACCATGGCGATGGTAGCGGTGGAGTAGCGATCGTATTCCCGGTAGGGTTGAATGACTCTTTGGCGAATAAAATCCGCATGCTCTCCCGTTCCCTAGGATTCCTCCAGTTCGTTCAATACCGGTTCCAAACCCTCGGTTGTCATAGCGCCTACCGAACCACGTTGCTCCGTTTGCCATTGTATTAGGCGACCAAATACCCGGGCGTGGTTGGCCTCTTCAAAATCGTGATCTTCTCCCCCCGTCACGAAAACCGGAACGAAATGGTAATCGGGATAGGCTTCCCGCAGCCGCTCCGCCAGATTGATCGTGCTGATGATTTTGTAGATATAGTAGAGGGGTCCGGTAAACAGACTGGGTTGATGGGCGGTGGTGAGGGTAAAGGTCCGTTCGTCGCGCAATTTGGCGATGTTGTGGGTCAGTTCGGCACCCAGGGGTAGGGTGGCGTACTGGTCTTGTAGTACAGTGACCAGCAGCTCGCGGTCGATGGGGTCCTGGGGTGTGTCCTTAAGGGCAAGGGCAAAACTGTCGAGGGTGGGGGAGTAGCGGAACAAAGTCCGCTCG
>ERZ1740065.3091-NODE-3091-length-10402-cov-11.814246_pt1 | contig 10402 bp, 7 predicted proteins | sample MGYA00581738_ERZ1740065 | MGnify/ENA primary metagenome ERZ1740065 (study PRJEB43018, sample SAMN04849749) | marine metagenome | isolation source: floating plastic debris | place: Pacific Ocean | collected 2008-09-01 | study: EMG produced TPA metagenomics...
TACTGCGATTATATATATACCTGGGGGTATACTGCGATTATATATATACCTGGGGCTGGGGGTATACTGCGATTATATATATACCTGGGGGTATACTGCGATTATATATATACCTGGGGGTATACTGCGATCATATATATACCTGGGGGTATACTGCAATTTTCAATTAGCAGCGTTCGCTGCACTGGGCACGAATGGCTGTTCTGTGGCAGTGAACTGTACCTGATGCATGATCATATGGGCTGTTTCGGAAGTTTGATCAATTCAGAGGCAAAAATAATAATTTTTTTGCAAAATTAATATTGCGATTAATATTTAATTAACTCACTTAATTCGCAGCACTATTACTTATTGGTGAGCACAGCGGTAGCTTCTATCGCTATCCAATGAGTGTAGTCGGGTCAGTTGCGTTAGAATTAGTCTTCCTGCTTTGTGCCAGGAGTTGTCCTCTCTAATCCCAGGAGCATTCTGGAACTATTCCTGGTTTATAACCAACTGATATGCATGAGGAGTAAATCCAGTATTTCCATCCTCCTAATCTTTTGAGTTGGTTTTGGCCACTTGAGTTTTTATGCTCCTTCAATGACTGATATGTCTATCTACTCTACCTGCAGGAATATCTCATATAGAGTTACACCATTTTTTAGCAATATGTTACTATTTAATGCTATAGTATAGGATCACACAATGAACAGCTTTATTGAAATTTAAGGCCCACAAAATTGAGTGAAAGTGCATGTGTATCGAAAAAACCCGTCATACACACCAGAGGGCTACACGGTAGCACAGACTTTTTTTCTTGGGCAATGTGTGTTTTAGCACATAACAAAATTTGTACTTTCTTGGTTCAACCCTATTTATATACTGTAAAAGCAGAAAATGTGGTGTGGAAAAATATTTAGTTAAGGAAATCGCTGGCAATAAATACAACTGAGTTTCCATCAGAGTTGTCACATCATGACAACTTTTTGCATAGTTAATAGAAAACTCGCCAATGATCGTAGGCATGTTTATGACTTCATAGCTGCTGATTTTTTCCGTTGGCAAGGTATTTCTACTAAATTTTTGTATTAGGCTCCATACAAATTCTAACATTTTTCCTTACTATTTTGCTCATTTTGAGAAAACGTTAAATATTTCTACTCCTAATGATTCCACTTTAGCAGTATGGCGACCAAGTCGCAGTCGTCATCTACAAACGATTAACTATATCGTCAACACAGCCAAGCTTCTCTTTCAGCTATGATTATGAGTTGATCACTTCTGCCTCAAATGGCAAAATGACTGTATCTGCTGTTGCTACCACAAACAAACTTCATGGACCACCGAACCATTCGTACATGTACTCTTCGAATGCCTAATAAAGTCGGCATTTCAGTTTTTGACATTCCTTTTTCGCATATTAATGCCCTCCAAGGCTAACCTGAGTTTATCTGCTCATGAAAATTCCCATGAAGAGTGTTAACGACAGTTTTGTAAAAATGACATCTTATGAAATAAATGAGCAGGGGTGGTGGCTAGCCGCAATCTCATAGGAGTAGGAGATAGCTCAGTGGTAGATCCTGCATCTCAATACATACAAGTGTGGAGAGGTTGTGGGTTTGAATCCCACTGAGTCCTTCAGCTGGGCCCTCGTGCCACAGGTGTGCTCCGACCTGCCTAGAAACCGAGAGCAACATGGCGCCGTATATGGCAGCCTTGCACTAAAGGCACATTATTCCTTGGTGCGCAAGCACGTGGAAAGCCTCACGATTTTTTTAACAAAAGCACACACATGGCATCGGGCAATAACTCAAATTCCACAGCTCATAAATCTAATTTGCCACATGTTCACTTGTTTGCCGATCGAAGATTACATGTAGTTTAAGTTGTGCTAGTTTTTTGCTAATGACTTCAATGATGTGAAAGACTTTCTTCAGCTTGGGTCAACATATAGCCTATTAAAAAGATACTCTCTCTTTCAGATAGGCAAAGCGAACATTCTGGTCATAGCTGTTTGTGTCCCAATTCTGGGACAAATACTACTGAATTCTGAATATTCATAAGCAATTATTTCACAACTTCCAAACCAGTCACTGATGAAATTACCAGGTCTATTGCCGCAGCGAGTGAGGTTAAATTTGATTTAATTGAGAATACTGGGCAAGTTCTTACCATACCACATACAAGCATTCCCATGGAAGATTCCACCATCCTGATGCTTTCTAAGACTTTAGGAGTATGAGGCCCGATAACCAGACTTTTCCTTAAGTACCTGAGTGCTGAATTGTGGTCACCCTGTGCAAAATAGGTATCGCCAATGCGATGATATGCTCTGGAGATAGCAGGGTGGCTAGTTTCACCATAGAGTCCAAGTAACATGTTGAGACTCCTCTGGTACCAATCCAGTGCTGAACTATAGTCCCCCTGTGATTCATAGACATAACCGATGTTATTGTATGACGCAGCGATATCAGGATGGGGAGAGTCACCATAGACTCTCAGTCGCATGCTGAGACTCTTCTGGTGATAATTCAGTGCTGAGCTGTAGTCACCCTGTGATTGATAGACGACACCGATGTTATTATACAGTCCAGCGATTTCATAGACGGGGCAATCACCATAGATTTTGAGATACGTGTTGAGGCTCTTCAGATAAAAATCGAGTGCTGAACTGTATTCGCTCAGGGATTGAAGGACATTACCTAAGCTACTATATGAGTCAGCAATTTCAGGCTGGAGGGAGTCACCATAGATGTTGAGATTCATACTGCAACTACTCAGAAAATGATGCAGTGCTGAGCTGTTACAACCCTGAGATAGATAGACACCACCGATGTTATTATGCAGACGAGCGATATCAGGGTGGGGAGAGTCACCATGGATTCTGAGTTGCGTGTTTAGACACCGCTGAAAATAATCCAGTGCTGAGCTGTAGTCACCTCTGCGGAAGCATACCAGTCCCAGACTTTTGTTCAGATCAGCAATGTCCTCCTCACTGTCTGCCTGTCTAAGACTTTCTGCAATCAGCTCAGCTGCTCTGTTCAGATCATGGAGTTCTATAAGTGAATCTATAAAAATTTTTGCCGGTCTAATGACCCCTCCGCTTTCCCATCTATCCATGTCAGCCACAATTCTCTCATATTCCCCATACCTATAGAGGGTTGACAATAAAATCAAGTTGTCCACACCCGTGATATCGATACAATCTGGATACCCAGGTACAACCACTGCAGTATCACTACTGAATAATATTTTCAGAGGACCTGCGTGCAGGAAGTAGTGGATGAGCAGTTTACGAGGGAAGAACCATGGTGCTGTATTCAGTCTCTGTGAGGCTCTATGATAGTCATCCTGTCATCCTGAGAAGAGTGATAGCAGTAGGCTGAGAGACGGGCATAGATACTCATCGAGAGAGCTGCTCTCAATTCCTCATATGTGGTTAGAGAGAGAGCGCCCATCTCCCCAAGTTTGTCTAGTGTGTCCCAAACTGACGAGCTGGAAATACTGTGGCATATCTTTATGTCGAATATCACGAGGGATGGGAATCTGTAAAAGTCACCTTTCACATCCTTGATACGAGTCATCGTCCCATCTGGTAGGAAATCAAACTTCTTTATGTCACTCTCTAACATCTCCAGTGAAGCCTGCCTCCGAGAGTCAGAGGGCTCGATGGCAGAAACTTTTGATGTAAATTCATTGTACATGTGTTGGTCACCAAAAAGCAACACTGTACTTGACAACATGGCCGACAGATCTCCCATTTTCGACACTTCGCTGTCAGGATTTAACAGTACCTGTCTGTACTTCTCCACCATACTGCTGACTGTCTGTATGAACTTGTCCGTCTGCTCCTCTGTTCCATTTCCTGTAGGAATGTTACCAGCATTCTTCTGAAGGCCGTCGATCTTGAACCCACTGATAGACATATCGTCAAACCATCTCCCATCACCATTCAGCTCCTCTATGTTCATGTACTTTAGTTTCGTCTCCCCTAAGTTTCCAATGATGAAATACACAGTCATAGCCAGACGTCGGAAGTAAGTCATTGAGTCTGTGTTCTCGACGAGGAAAAAGAACTCCAGATCGCTGTACGGGGTTGTCTCTCCTCTGGCCATCGAGCCGATAGCCACTGCGGAGAACTGACAAGGAGGAGCGCCACAGATTGCGGTACCTTTCTCCATGATCTCAGCAGTAAATTTTACCACGTTTTTGTTGCAGCTATGTGAGAGAGACTGGATCTTGCTGATAAACTCTACCGTTGTCTGCTTGTTGCTCTCTGATCGCAGTGCCTCCATCTCGCAGTCGAACCTGTCGATGAGGGGAGATAACTCACCCAACTCATTGCCAACCGAATCTCTGATGCCTTGAAGTTTCTCCTTGAGAGCATCTGTGACTTTGACACTCTCCTCATAACTGAACGAGATGTTGTCATCCCAGTAGTGTGTCTGCACCTCGTAGGCTCGTCTTTTCCAATAGGAGTTGTAGTACCCTTGCAGCGCACGAGTTGTACAAGCTGTGTGCCTAATTATAATACACAAATGACCAAACATTCTATTGCCAATCCTAATAGCTATAGAATCATATGACATCACCCCACGGGTGGCTATTCCAATCACCTTGATGAGATGCACCCAGTCGTTTTCTGATGATACCCCTAGACTCTCGTAATGCTCGGCGAGTCGTGACAGGAAGGGCACCTGACTTTTCAAGTCATGGAGGCCGTTGTGGTCATATGCTAGCTTGAACTGCCTGATGAGCTCATCCTTCTCATCTGCGTCTAGTCCTGCAGCAGAAGTTAGCAAACAAGTGTGATGACATTAACAGATAATGAAGTGTAAAAAAATGCCACTGTTCTCAATGTGTTCAGATCCCAGAATTACCACCTCACTTCACACTATGAATTCAGGAGTTCAGGCATATTCAGTGCTTTAGCAGCCTGATTTTTCAGTGCACTCATGGAAGTTGATTATGCATGGAGTGCCATTTGTAAAATAATTATAAGCATCTGTTATATAATGGGATCGCTATCGATACAGCGAGTCCTGCAGGGAGTTTTCTGTTGGAGTTCGTGGCTACTAAAATATAAAATGTACGCACGTGACACCTGCTAGCTATCTCAAAGATATACAATTGAAACTACACAATAGCACATGGTGGCAGCAGTAAAAGTGAACAATGACACTGGATAATCCTCCAGCATCTCAAGGACAGGCAAGTACGCACGTGGTAGTGAGCTTTACGGCTTCATTGCCTAGCATTCAGCCACCGGCTCAACTTGCGCTTGATGGAGACAGAGAGGAGAGTTTTAATCACTTTACAAGCAGATGGGACTGGTTCGCAGTATTGTGTAGGCTAGAACGTGAGGGAGGAGTACCAGAGAGCACTTCCATACATGGCAAGCCTCCCGTATTTACCAGGAGCCTCCCATATTTTTGCTTTGATTTTGGAGCTAAAACTGCTATTACTGGTTTCCTAATGTTTAGCTGTGGCTTTTTTGTTAGAGCTTGCCAAGCTGAGCTCAAATATGGTAAGACCTTAGCTGTGGGGGCAGGGGTTCTGAGTTATGGCTTTTCAAAGTTTAGAAAAACTGAATCTCCAGTATTTCTGGTCCTACAACTTGTCATGTATGAGCACTTCTACTGCACGTAGCTGTACCGGAGGCAGCCAGAGTGGTGAAAACACCGATTTGATATGCCATGGATAAAAGCTGTGATAGCGTTATCGCTATCCTGCGACAGGACTGTATTGGGGATAGAAACATTATCCATGACAGATACCGATTCAACACACGGACTCAATCACCACAGAAGCATTCGATAACTTTTATACCAACTTGAGATTTTTAGCTAGCAAATGCAGCTACCATTATCAGCCAGCCAAGGAGGGCGATGCCTCGCCTGCAGATGAGATGCTGCGAGACAGCATTGTGTTGGGGGTGAGAGAGGACAGCATCAGAAAAAAGCTCATTTCTATGGGGGACGCTCTCACTCTGGCCGACGCAGTGAACACATACAGAACAGCAAAAATAACTACCTCGACCATCGTCGACCATCGTCGACCATCGTCGACCATCGTCTGCAATGTCAACGCAGTAGACATCAACATGAAGACTAACTTTCCGAATATCTTCAGAGGACTAGGATGCCTGAAGAACTTCTCGTACGACATCACATTGAAGGATGACCCTCAACCGACATGTATATATACACCTAGATCAGTTCCTCTCCCTCTGTGAGACAAAGTGAGAGAGAAACTAGAAGAAATGGATGAGATGGGAGTCATATCTCCAGTTCAAGGATCGACCAACTGGTGCAAAGGATTAGACGTTGTAAGTAAACCTAATGGCAGCATTCGTCTCTGTGTAGATCTTACTGGATTGAACAAAGCGGTGAAACGTGAAATCCACCCTATGGCTTCAGTGGAGGAGAGCTTGGCGCAGCTGAGAGATAGCAGAATTTCCTCGAAGTTGGACGCAAACAGTGGATTTTGGCAGCTGAAACTTGGCGAAAACGCACGACTACTGACGACCTTCCTCACACCATTTGGTAGGTACTGCTACAACAGGCTTCCCTTCGGAATCTCCTCAGCACCTGAAACCTTCCAGAGAACCATGACGAAGATCCTGACAGGACTACAAAATGTCAGCTGCCACATGGACGACATTTTGGTTCAAGGCAAGAGGCGTGAGAGTCACGATGAGGCACTGCGTCAAGTTCTGAGAAGACTCGAAGAGGCAGGAATGACACGGAACAAAGACAAGTGCTTGTTCCACCAGGAGTCGCTGACATTCTTGGGACACATAATAGATGCGCGAGATGTCAGCCTAGACACAAGGAAAACTGCAGCAATCAAAAACTATCCAGTACCAACCACCAAGAATGAGATCCGAAGACTGAATGGAATGTTGCAGCAGATGGTCAGATTCATTCCAAACTTGGCTACCCATAACTAGCTGTTATGTGAACTGCTGAAGAACGACGCCGAGTAGGCTTGGGGCCCACCACAACATGAGGCTTTCCAGAAGATCAAAGATATTCTCTTGCCTTCAGCTATGATGGCTCACTACAACCCGAAGCTGGAAACTGTTGTTAGCTGCGACGCTAGCAATGTTCGGTTAGGAGCGACGCTGTACCAGGTCCAGGAGGATGGTACTCGATGACCTGTGTGCTACGCGTCGCGGTCGCTCACAGACACTGAGAAGAGATATGCAGTGATCAAAAAAGAAGCTTTAGCAGTAACTTGGGCATGTGAGAAATTCCATCAGTACCTTCTAGGGCTGCAATTTCTGATCGAGACAGATCACAAGCCATTAGTTCCACTCCTGACAATGAAGGATCTTGACAAGGTGCCAGCTAGAGTACTGCGCATGAGACTAAGGCTGATGAGATACGCTGCAGGAGTTTTCCATGTGCCAGGAAAGGGAAATCAGATAGCAGACGTGCTGTCGAGAGCACCCTCAGAAGAACCTGTGGAAGTTGACAATGTGCTCCTGTCGGAGATCGAAAGCTCCGCCCACCTCCCAATCCCGGAAAACCCCAACATCGCTAGCCTCAGGGCATTGCAGCACAAAAATCCGATCTGCCAGGCTGTGACTCAGCTGATCAAAGACGGATGGCCCACCTACAAAAATGACGCGACTCGACCTCTCAATCCATACTAGGTAGTTCGAGATCACCTGACCATGGAGTCATCAGGACTGCTCATGTATGACCAAAGTATTGTCGTTCTCGCTTCGATGCAACTGGAGATGTTGGACAGGATACACGAGGCTCACCAGGGCATCACGAAATGCCGCGCCAGAGCTCGTTGCTCATTGTGGTGGCCGATGATGTCGGCACAGATACAGGAGATGGTTGCTAACTGTAGGACTTGCCAGCGGACATCACCGACACCTACGAAATTGCTACTGCCTTTGTCACTACCAGATTGTCCATGGGAGAGGATTGGAGCCGACTTGTTCGAATTCATGAAGACGCAATACTTACTGCTAGTCGGCTACTACAGCAGATGGATCAAAGTCACTAGACTGACCTCTACATCATCTCAGGCGACGATCGAAAAGTGCAAGGCCATATTCGCGACTCATATAATATCGGAGATGCTACTGTCTGACAACAGTCCTCAATTTGCGTCAGCGGAATTCTCTAAGTTTACAATAGACTATGGGTTCACTAACATCACAAGCTCCCCGAGGGACCCCAGAGTGAATGGCGAAGCAGTCGGCACGATCAAATGCATTTGGGAGAAATGCAAGGATCCATTCCTCACCCTGCTTACGTACCATACTGCACCCCTTGAGAATGGCTATACACCGTCAGAGTTGCTGATGACTCGAATGCTGCAGACAACTCTACCAAACACGAAGGAGAACCTCACCATGATGACAGTCGACAGAGAAGCCATCAGAGACAGGGAAGAGAGAGGCAAGGATATGGCGAAGAAAAACCACGATGAACGCCATCAAGCAAAACACCTGTCTACCCTCAGTCCAGGACAGAGAGTGTGGATAAGAGACATGGAGACTACAGGAACCATCGGGAGACAAATGGCGCCACGATCCTACACTGTGTCCACCAACAATGGGACAATTCGGAGGAACAGACGCGCTTATCCCAGAAGCAAACGACTACCCAGATGACGCAGAGGTGCGCGGCTTGCTTACAGCCAATCCAGCCAGTCATTCTGGGGTAACCTCCGGTAGCAACCCTGGCGCAGAGGAGCACGGCTCGTCTACAGCCAACATTGCCAGCCAGCTGGTTCTACCCCCAGTACGACCCCAGCGAGACTGGAAACCACCACAGTACCTCGCTGATTACACGTGATGACCATGACAATCGGCACACCCAGGAACGCTAGCCAGATGACCCGGACACTCAAGAGATACACATGAAGAGAACAGACAATCATTTGTTTATTTTGATATCAGCTTGCTTTTAGTTTTATCCTGACCTAAAAAAGGGGGGGTGTTATATAATGGGATCGCTATCAATACAGCAAGTCCTGCAAGGAGTTTTCTGTTGGAGTTCGCGGCTACTAAAATATAAAATGTACGTACGTGACACCTGCTAGCTATCTCAAAGATATACAATTGAAACTACACAATAGCACAGCATCCAGTAAAAATTCACTATCACTATTCCGCTTCATGCTATCATGCATTTGCCTACAATCATCTGAAAGTTTTTTATCAACTATGAGATGACAACTCCAAAACGTTTTCATGATGTGACAACTCAGATGAAAACTTAGATGTATCTATCATTAGCGATTTCCTTTAAATGGCTATATTCGTCTAGTACTTTCCCAGGTTAAATTTTCCACTTCTACAGCTACAGTAGTGATTTGGAGGAAATCATGTGACGTTACTAGGAGATAAAGACAACGCAGTATGACTACTGAACACAGCTATCTCACACATTCACGATTAAAAATTAGACAGTTCAGCTATCCACCATTACCATGACAAGTTCAGATCCAAACTACCGCAGAATCAGTTTTTCTGACCTTTTATGAACTTTGAGAAGCCGTAACTCAGAACCCCGACCCCCTACAGCTCAGAGCCCCTACTTCCTACAACTCAGAACCCGTACAACTAAGATCCTGCCGTATTTGAGCTCAGCTCAGCAATATCTAACCAACAAGCAACAGCAAAACATTAGGAAACCAACACTGTAAACTGGAAAATGATTATGAGAAATAAAACAAATGCGTTAATTGTGATTTGCTCTAATCGCAAAAATACTTTCGCAATATTTTCTCTTTCAGTCATGAGTTACTGGAATTCGCATTTATTTTACAGCACAAATAATTTACGATTTGTGAAGCTTCAGTCAAAATCGCAATTATTCTTAATCGTAATCATTTTCCATTCCAGGGTTGCCAACCCTACAATTCTACTCATAGATCTACAACTATTTGAACTTATGAGGCAGCTAATTTACCACATTAGGTCATGCAGTTGTGGTCTGTGTGCACCACAGGCCCACAAAAACTGACCAGGTGAGTAGTAAGGCACTGAAGTAAAGGCCATAAAGTGGGTTTCAAGGCAGTATATGGGGGTTCTATTTTTAGATTACTGAAATCTACAATACTTTACCATTTGGGGTCGGCAACACTGTTCCATTCTACAGTAACACCAATTTTAATTGTGCTGGTTCAATTTCAAGAATCGGCAATTCGATTTTGGAGGTACATCTACAGTAAAACTGTGAAAAAAGTTACAGGCTTTGAGTGGCTATCAGGGGTGGCGCCAGCTTTTGGTTCGGTAGTCTTGCGACACCCATTCCACAATAGCAAAAAATTTTAAAGGGGTTGAGAAAGCTCATAGCCATTCAGAATATATGTGACATACCTCATGTCGGTGCAGCGTAAGCTATTGCATAGTTGTTCTAATTAGCCGCTGGGATTTACAGCCGGTTTA
>ERZ1740065.3092-NODE-3092-length-10399-cov-12.765565_pt1 | contig 10399 bp, 10 predicted proteins | sample MGYA00581738_ERZ1740065 | MGnify/ENA primary metagenome ERZ1740065 (study PRJEB43018, sample SAMN04849749) | marine metagenome | isolation source: floating plastic debris | place: Pacific Ocean | collected 2008-09-01 | study: EMG produced TPA metagenomics...
ATCGCCGAGTATGTAGACAGCGTTCGCGTATCGCCGAGTATGTAGACAGCGTTCGTGTATTGCTGAGTACTATAAACATAGACATTCTAGCACTGTCAAACTATAGCAGTCTTTTTCAAATTTGCAGTATTTTGAACAATAGCGTTCACAATATTTAGCAAGTTTTTAACACTCAGAATTTGGAGTTGTCCTCACCACGAGGGGACCAAATCATATAAATCATAAGGCAATTCTGCACGGCAACTGCCATAGCTCCCCAATCAATAGGATTTTTTGCCTGTACCCTACCTATGTCACTCTGATGTCTACGCACTGTATGCTCAGTGAGTTGGAGTAGGATGCTCAGCTTTCTTCTATTGCATATTATCACCCCAGCTTTGCAGGCATTGACCTAATTCACTCTTGCGCTTTGATTGGCCAGTAGAACTTTCCAGTAAACATCTCAACAAGTGAATAGCCATTGAGTGTCAGCTGACCTGGGCTCAGCTAGCTGACTCTCTCTTATGGCGCTGTCCAATGGCAGCGCTTCTGTGGGAGGTCATGAGATGCGAGGATGGCAGCTTACAGCCAGAGATCCTCGGCACCGTTATCGAGGATCTCTGTTACAACCTCATACTGCTATACTACCGCCACACTGTTGATCAGTATCAGCATCTTACATGCTGCCCCTCACCCAAATACAATCTGAGAATAGGTTAGAAAGAGACCTCAAGTAATCACATTCAAGTACATTTCATCTTTGCTGTTTATATTTTGAGCTCTCGTCAAGACTATATGACAGATTTCGGGAATGTCTGTCAAGTTCGGAAACTGATCAGTGAAATTGCGCAGCTGAGGATCAAACTGTCTTGTGTGCTTCCTCTTCAGTTTACCCGGGTTGAGATCCCTGGTTTAGATGACGCAAAGTTTTACCAGTTTCCAATTATCAGTTTCAGTTTATCAGCTCATAATTCGATGAAGGAAGGATTAACTTCACATTGCAAGTGTTTCCTCAGCGAATACTGTACCGTTCAGATAGAGGCAAGAGGAAAAGCAAAGAGAGTTTCAGCGTGTTCCGAATAGAATTGCTATTTCGACCAGAACTGGTGTTGCTTGCCCGTCAACACGCATATGATAGCAGTGATGGACAATTGGTTCATGGGATCATATCAGCTGATAGACACAGAACCTGATAAACTCATCATCTAGAGCTCTGCTAACCATTGTGATAACAGCAACACAGTTGATTAGTGCATAACAATGGGTAAAGGGCCTCCATAATGGTGCCGAGGATCTCTGGCTGTAAGCTGCCATCCTCGCATCTCATGACCTCCCACAGAAGCGCTGCCATTGGACAGCGCCATAAGAGAGAGTCAGCTAGCTGAGCCCAGGTCAGCTGACACTCAATGGCTATTCACTTGTTGAGATGTTTACTGGAAAGTTCTACTGGCCAATCAAAGCGCAAGAGTGAATTAGGTCAATGCCTGCAAAGCTGGGGTGATAATATGCAATAGAAGAAAGCTGAGCATCCTACTCCAACTCACTGAGCATACAGTGCGTAGACATCAGAGTGACATAGGTAGGGTACAGGTAAAAAATCCTATTAGCTGGGGAGCTATGGCAGTTGCCGTGCAGAATTGCCTTATGATTTATAGGATTTGGTCCCCTCGTGGTGAGGACAACTCCAAATTCTGAGCAGTCCTCCGGAAAAGCTGGAATCCGGTCTATAGAAGTTATAATGGATACAGTGCATGCGGTTGGTGAGAGCTCCTGTACTGGGTCAGGAAGCCATGGCTGACCAAAGCTCGGACTTACCTTCTGCTTGATGGAGGTAGATTGTGACAAAGAATGATTGGAAGGTTCTTGAGCAGAGGTGGGGCCGGTCGTGGGCCCACCTGCAGCGATGAGTGACACCCTGGTGTTAGTCAGCAATGAGTCACGAGTCGTCACTTCGTCCGGTTCGATGAGCGACTCACTGGACGCCATGCCGGCAACAGCAGCGCTGCCAGGCTCCTGCAGTTAACAGTCACACTCTCACACCTATCGCCCGGTGCATCACAGACATTGAGACAGGCTAACTGACCACAACCAGCTGTAGCTTCTCGCCCCTCGTGCTGCCGTTCGACGACTTGGGTTTTATCAGGTTCGGCGGCAGGTCGTGTTCGAGGCGATCGTACGTACTCTCCTCATCATCTGGCAGCTGTGGCAGCGCTCGCGCCGTTGACGGCGACCTCTCACTGCTAGCCGAGTGTCTGGTTGACGAGAAACCAGACAGGGGTGTTAGACATCAGTGCAATCCGTCACAGGGCAATAGCAACGATGCCTGACTAGCTCAGTCACCTGGAAGTGGGGATCTCAGGCAATGCTCTGTCCTGCGACGGCATTCTACTGTGCGCGTGACCCGTCGACGCTCGGGAACTTCGCTGACTGGATGACATGTCTGCAGCGACTTCATTAACTGCAGAGAAAGAGCATGAATGGCGATTAGACAAACTCTTTCACAGGCGCTCTAGTAGACAAGGTCTCTCGCTTGTATAGCTTGTATAGCTTGTATAGCCGGAGTATCTCGCTCACCGTTGCTGATCTTTGCTTCGAGCTGCCTGACCTCAGTCTTCACATCCTCTGGCTCCTCGTACGCATTAGTCGGCTCATCCGTCGAGGCGGCAGTTCCGGATGAATTTGTAATATCAGTATTGCCGTTAGAAACGACCTTGTCCTTACCATCATCGCCATTGGACTGTGAAAGACACAAGCTATAGGTCATATCTGAATACGATAGTAACAGCGTTATCTAAGTTATCAGACCTTCTGCTTCTTTGAGTCTCTGAAGGAACCCTTTTTTATGGAAGTCAGCTTTGGTTCCGAATAACTTCAAACACAAGATAGCGTAAGATGTAGCCATACAGACAGACAGGCTATGTTTGCATTGAAGTGACACTCAGCACTGATAGCTCCTAATGCTCTAGGTAAACACCCAGCCATCATGATTACGGAATGCTTGTACGGTAGGGTATGATATCATAAACATCGATATACTCACTGCGATTCCTCTTCACACGTCTTCTCCACACATGAGACCAGGAGGAAGGTAGTCAGAGCTATAGACACCGCTCCGGCGATGCACATCAATATCAGCTCCATCGGACAGCGGCTGCTGAATTCTGTGCTGCTACCGCTCAGTTCAAGGACGGAGTGAGACCTGGGCACGCAAACATCACACTCTCACTTCCTTGTCTTAGCAAAGCCAAATAAGGCTTTGCAATACCAAGACAGAACACTAGACAAAGATTACGTAGTACTGAAAACATCTCTTCACAAATCAAGGCTTTGTGTGAATTCAGCGTGAATGCTTGAAGTTCGCGTGATCAATGATGTCAACTCTGGGCTCCTATAAGGGAAACATTTACCTCTACAATTAACAGCAAGAGGAAGGAAAAGGGAGAGGCCATTTTAATGAGAAGTCCTTGTCCGACCGGATGAATAGTTAAATACCGTGTCACTACTACGGCACGCATACGCACCCGCAATCATGTAAGCATTGACAAGAAAAGTAAATGATTATAAACACCTAGTCAGAGACAGTTAACATTTACGAGTAATTCAGAAGAAACTGAGGAAAGCTCCTGCTAGTTTCACACATGAGTATGAGACCAGAGATCAAGGACAGGATCTCTGATGAGATACACATACTGCCAAATGAGATGAACAGACTCAGATCAGCTCACCACACACGCCATGTTACGCAGCGATCCTCTGCGTATAACTTCTAGCGGTTGATATCCCTAGAGGAAGCCTCCAGAATCTATGAACATGCAGGGATACGCGTGTAAGCGACGACATAGTACTAGTAACTTACCAAACCAATACGTTTTAAACTACATCTTGATATGCGGATGTATTCACATGTGAATAACAATATACAATGACAGAATACTACAATGGGCAATAAATCATCACCACTACATGGTTGACTGACTATCTATATCCGGCTGCATGCACATATCATGTACATGCACTTACGTGTATGTGTATGTTCCGTGAACCTCTCCACCATCCTCGATAAAACTTACCTTCGTCGTTTCGTCCTGAACCAGTATTATAGTCCTAATGTAATACCACTAGTAGAGTATCGTATCGACTCTTTATCTCTACCAATGCTACAATGTTGATAGGACATTTTTCGTCGTGGTGAATTAGCACTATGCGATATACGTATCAGGACGATCGAGCTAGGTCTCATATACGGGTATATACTTAAATTTGTCCATAGATGATTATTTTCCTTAAAAAGAATGAAAAATACTTTATACGCTTTACAGGTGCTATCTATTAACAGCGACTCATCATTTCGTCTTTTCATATTAAACGGCTCCCGCGCGGACGAAGAAAATCAACTGACGGACGACTCTTCATTCTAGCCTAGATGAACCTCGATATCTGGTAGATAGACGGCACTTGACACAAACCTCTGACGAGACTTCTGTACCGGGCAGGTTTGGCTAATATAGTTCTGAATGTTATGTAAGAGCTGCTAGGAAGTAGTCGTAGTAGTAGGCCGTCGTCGGCAGTATGCGGTACCAAAATTTTGAATTGATGCTTGTAAATGGGATTTGAGTTCTCAGCCTCGTCGCCATTTGCGTCATCTCCCATAGATATCACTTCTGTACCATATATATTACGTCAATAGGGGTTTGCAGTTTCCCTGAAATTGTTTATCAGCAATAAGCCGGTTGTCATGTTTCAGGAGATTATCTGGTGGACAGGTCTACAAGCATGGGAGAGTCTGGAGATTCTCATCTTGCCGTGAATTCGGCTGGTGAGTTAGAAGAGCCGAAATCCATGTTTTCTCCACCGCTCTACTATCAACGGTACAGTGCAGTAGAAGACATCATTCAGCATCATCAAGCAGAATATGGTGATGATATCCAATCGGTTAGTACATATGCACTGGTATTCTTCCGGACTCAACCTATGGGCAATTTTATTTTGTTCAGATACATGTGTGGTGAATTCCAGCCACTTCAATAGCGTAAAAAAAAGATCAGTCGAGAGAGTTCAGACTACAAATTCAGCAGAGAGCCAGTGAAGTGGCACACCCCATAGCAGGAGTGCTCAATTAAATCAGCTCTTAACGTGCATCGTGGTCCAATAGTCTCTGGTTTCAACCATTTGTGAACTGTTGAATCCACGTGTTGGGATGCCATATACAGGGACATAGGGCCGGCCAAAAAACTCTTTTTCAAATGAGCACTACCTGTGTTGGCCATTGAGAAATTTCTGATAGTTTTTCCGTCGACTGCAGTGTACAATGGGTGGTTACGCTGTTGTAGTTATTAGATATTGGTTGTGCAGAGTGTTCCTTTATCAAACGCGCCAGACATCTGACATTCCTGACTGAGATTACCGGACTAGATGTTGATGAGGAGCTGCTGCTGAGATCATCAGGTTTTTACCCCATCCATACGCGACTAACGCTATAGCCTACTGCTGGATTGACTCGCTCTGAAATCTTCCATAGCATACCTGAAGCCACTGCTGTCAGACTATCTACCGAAGCGACGGGATGACCTCACACTGACTGTCATAGCCGGCAGCATTGCTGAAAGAGACGAGTCTGTTCGTCATTGTGATGTTGTCACAGCCATTGAAGTGTATGATACTGTAGAACAAGAAATTTTTGCATCAATCTAACATTTTGCATTTTTCGACAATTTTCGGCCGATTTCAAAGATTGAACACTCAAATATTTCTCTGTTCAATTGATTGTCTATATACTAGTAGCAAGAAGCGCAAAAATATATTTTCACAGAATTTTATCACTGACGGAAATGCAAAAAGTATGCTAGCAAAAATTTCTTGTTTACATTGTCCTTATAGTGTGATATATTGAAATGTTCTTATATGATATTTGTCTAATGTGACGTGATAACTTATTCTAGGATAGAGCATCTTTACCCTCCAGTGTTGGATGATATGGTCAAAACCGTCTTTGGCTTCATCAACCCATTACTCGTGGTGGTGACGACTCCAAACAGTGAATATAATATATTATTTCCCAATTTCACTGGTATGAGGCACTGGGATCACAAGTTTGAGTGGAGCAGAGACGAGTTCAAGCAATGGTAAAAGCTCACCTACACAGAATGCCAAACATATTCTGAAATCGAACCGCATTGATATACCTACAATGATTGTATCACATACAGGGTCGACAGCATCTGTACCACTTACCACTATAGTGCTGAGTTTTGGGGAGTTGGAGACCCTCCGGAGGGTAGAGAGGATGTGGGATTTTGCTCTCAACTGGCAGTTTTCAAACGGATAGGAGGCCAGACACATATCTACGATCTTCCAGAAACGACCAAATATACCAAGGTCTGATTGGTCTTGATGTGAAATCACTACATTAGGACAGTAGTCGTATACTGATGTAAAGATATGTTACTGTCTGAGTCTAAGATAGGTAAGAATAGGGAAATCACCATGGAAACTTTCATTATCTGCTGTAAAACAAGAACTCATTCTGCTTATGCGCCGGTAGGTAAAACTATGATGGATTTACTCCCCAACCTAATCAGCCTCTAGTTACTCTCTGGTGTGGAAGTCAGAGCTGACAGTCAGCTCTGGATTACAGGTGCACTCGGTCGTCTTTCCTGGACATCACAGAACGGAGCGTGAGGAGAGTCGGTCGGAGGTAGAATACGCTCTGAATACATTTATGTACCGTTGCCTTGACGACGACTCTGATGGTGGTACGGTACTGCTGGCAGTGGAGGAGATACGACTATCCTCGTACAAACTGTCGGAAGGTTTCACTACAGCTGAGGTCTGTGATATACTGCGAGAGCTAGGTTACAGCGTGACTGATGATAACCGGCTCGTAACTGCTACCAGGAAATGTCAGACTGACTCGTCTAGTGACTGTGATAGCGATCCACCGCTTCAGGATGCTACTGTAAAGACTCCTGACACTGAGGAATTGTGGGATTGAATTCATAAATTCTTTCTTTGAAATTCAGAAGGATTAAGTATAGCAGCTTGTGTGAGAGATATAAAAAATCTATTGCTTCATATTGTACAATATTTGTTCATCCTATTTACAGCTATATTAATGATGCTGGCCAGTCAGGTTGCTTGGTGATCTCTTAAACAGAGATGTGTCCAACTGACTTGAGTCCAGAGGCACATAGCCCGAACTCCAGAGCGCTACGCGGCTGTTTGGGGACCTCTGCCGAGCCAACGGTGAACCAAACGTTCCATCACCTACATCAATTAGCAATTACTGTACACATCTCAAACTTCACACAAAATCTTTGTATCTGGCATCAGAGTTAACTAATTTACCGTGTAACTGTGGAGATCCTGGTGATGATGGCTGCAAGAGGCGGGAGTTGTCTGCACATGACATATCAGGCATGGCTCTCGCACGGAACGCGGCCAGATAACCTGTGAAGTGGAGAGATCGGAATGCAGTGAGGCAACAGTTTTCAGTAGATAGCAGCGTAGAGAGAATGTATGCCTACCTAGCAGCAGGCAGACCACAGTGACTACAACGCACACAACCACAAACAGCACGACATCAGAGTCACTCCATAGCAGTTGTCCTATCCTGCTCATCGGCCGTGCAGCTGCAATAGTAACGCAGCAGGTGTGTGGCAACGCAGGTGGAAAGTTCAGCCAGCAGTGATCTGGGTATGAGGAAGGGGTGTAGTAGACTTACCTAGAGTATCGTTACTAGTGGAAAGGCGGACATCGACTCTGTGTGACTGCCCGGTGAGCTCATCGAACACGGCAACTGTACCCTCACCAGGGCTATCAAAGCTAGACGCCTGGATGTCAATGCTGTAGAATCGGCCGCTGCTGTATGGACGCCCAGAACTCAACGAGCTAGACAGCCTTCCCTCCATCTGTGGAGCAATTCAAGCAGACGCTACAACTCCTGTATAATTACTGATGTGAGGGGAGAGGCAGGGAGAAAGTGAGACACAGAGGAAGGGAGGCACAGAGGGAGGGAGGTACAGAGGGGGGAGGGAGGGAGACACAGAGGGAGGAGGGGGAGGGAGAGATGAAGAAGAGAGTAGGTTACATACTGTTAGGTGGATGTAACCAATAGTGAGATCGGTTGCGGACACTTCAATTTTCCCGACGCTGTATTGCGTTAGATGAAGCTCTCTGGTCTGTAGGGAAACGGGCACAAGCAGAGGCACCGTTACAGTATTGGATCTGACATGACCTTGAGGGTCCTCAGCATAGATGGCAATAGACATAGGGACGGTGCCCAGCCTGGCCCTCATGCCTTCAGGCAGGGAATGAGTCTGTATTAGACAGCTGTAGGCACCTGTAATACACACGGTATTACGTCATTGAGAGTACGCGCGACCATCCTGTCTTGAGCCTCCCTTGCCAGCCCCAATGGAGACATATGCCAGGATTGCTTTATTGCCAAAAACATAATCCCACTTCTCTGACAGGATTCAGTGGGAATAAACATTTACAGCGTCATAGTAAGGCAGTGTGAGTCATAGTGAGGCAGTGTGAGGCAATGAGATGGGTAGAGCCACAGTGCTGAATCAGATGATATGGTTGGCTATTCGATGAAAACAAGATCACACCACTCTCAATCGCAAATTACTCATAGCAGAATATTGCATGAATGTAACCTTCGTGAGTTCGCGCAAAGTCAATTGTTCATCTTAGATTTCTACGAATTCGCAGATATTTGTGATAGTGTAGCCTAGTCGTTAGCATGATGGCTTCAAAACAATTCAGGAATGAGGGGATGGCAAGGAGAACAATATTTCGAAAGATGTGATGAGTTACGTACCACTCTGCTCGTCCCATGATGGATGGGCTAACACAAACTGGGTCACGTCTGCGAGTCCGGGAGTGTCCGCATCAGCCGCTCGGACAACGACGACACAGTTGTATGGATACTTCTGGTTTGGCCTTGACACGGACACACAGGATGCTGAAATAGAAACAATCGCGCTATGACAGACGATTGAACACGATGTTGATGATAACATGGGCGAGAGGAGTTCGAGGACTGACTGCTAGACTGGCCATTGAGGCTCACGGGTACAGCATACATTCGGGAGGCAGTAACCACGACATGCTTCAGCGATGAGCCATCAACATCCAGGCTGGTGAGAGGCGTGACGTAAATCTGAAATAAAAAGTACGGCTGACACGCGTCTGACACCAGCTAGACAATGGAGCTGCTGCTTAGGTCAGCTGTGAGGCACCTGCGTGGTGGTGACCAATGATGAGGGCAGTGAGTAAATTACTGTAGCTGTGCCAGCTGCAACAGCTACAGATACGCCAGTGTTTGGCTCGATGTAGAGCACAGAGTCTTTGTCGGATCCCCACATCCCGCTGCCGCCTGTAATGGACACGTTAAGAGTGCAGCTGACATCACGCAGGGAGAAAGTAAGTCGTTTTAGGAGAATGCCCTACATCCGGCAACTTGAGTAAAACTTGGCAATTGAAAATATGTCGGTGAAAGTTTCTGGAGCCCCTGGCGTTCTCATAAGTAACTAGGCTGCTCCTACATTCTCACTACACATATCATAACGGGTAGGCTTAATTTAATTTACAGCCGTGATTCAGCAAAAAGAGGCAGAATATGTCAGTCAAACTGGCCCGTAGTGTGGGAGTGAGCGAGCGATATATGAAAGTGAAAATATCCGACATATCGAATGACCGGTCAGCTGACCTCAATATATATATGACGACAGAGTCTGGGGACTGTCTTGCTCCCATTCTTTTCTTACCCTCAATTATTGCTATTTTGCAACTCAAAATGATACTCGTATTTCAAGCTGCATAGTCCAAGGGAAAAATAGGGAGTGGAGAGCTGAAGCCAGTTGGCACACGGCACAGATGATGATAGACTAAAGGCTGGTCCACACTAGCCGTATTTTCATCCGTCAGTCACGACACACATTCCTTTCTATTTTCAGCTTGCCACCGACAACTTTTTCTGCTGTAAGCAACTTTCAACATGTTGGAATTTCGAAAGACACTTTTCGGTAAAGTGCTAGTTGATTAGCTGCCGAGTTGGCGGAAAATACGCAATCGTCATTAGGTTTTATATTGGACTGCATTAGCGCTGGATAAATTCCCCGCGAAAATCGCTGATTGGCTTTCCAGATTTTTACGGCCAGTTTGTTTCGAATTACGGCCACGAGTAGCGTCTAGTGTGGACATTGCTGTCTGTGACTGACTGATGAAAATACGGCTACTCTGGACCATTTTGCCCTACATTATGTCTCTTATCACTCTGCTGTACGAGGCCACTCGTCTCTGGAGATGAGTTCATACTTCAAAAAGCCCAAACAAGAGTTTAATGAGAGGGAGAGAAGGGAGAGGAGTGTGAAGAAAGGAAAAAAAGAAGGAGAGAAGAAAAGAATGAAGAAGG
>ERZ1740065.3093-NODE-3093-length-10397-cov-11.983175_pt1 | contig 10397 bp, 12 predicted proteins | sample MGYA00581738_ERZ1740065 | MGnify/ENA primary metagenome ERZ1740065 (study PRJEB43018, sample SAMN04849749) | marine metagenome | isolation source: floating plastic debris | place: Pacific Ocean | collected 2008-09-01 | study: EMG produced TPA metagenomics...
CGTGCCTGTCGCTCCTCCGTCTGCCCTTCCGTTCTTTGGGCTCGAGAGGGGGAGAGTTCAAGTATATCCAAAGATGTTGAGTCCGGATGGCTGAGCTGAGAGGAGCTGACATTTAGTTGATATCCTAATGACTGGAGGCTGTCAATCAATAGCTCTAATATGATTGGCTGAATTCATTACCATGTCATTAGAATGCACTATAGGAAGAAGAACACTGGGTAAATACAAACACAAGTGACTCTCCAGTTCCTATGGATGATCATACCTAACACGGGTTCATTATGTGTAATGTGGTGTGCATGGGTAACAACAGTTGAGTTAAATCAAAGTCTTCAATTTCAGTTTTGTCTTACAGTGGGTGAGGTAGCAGAAGAAGGAAGTTGTGCCTGACCATCATGGTGTCGGCAGGTGTGTTTGCAGCAGATGTAGAGAAGAAATGCAGCCTGATTGGAAGGTTCATCGCGGACACGACTAGCCGAGACATTTACACTGGCAGGGTATGTAGCATCATTTCCCATCTACCTCACACTAATCTTGCCTCACACTAACTGTGCTGACTCATTTCTAGTAGGTGACCCAACAGCCTAACTTGCACCGACTATTTTTGGTGTATTTTCTTGTTTTGTAATCCAGAACCATATGGATCTGATCAGATTTCATAACTGTTTACCACAAAAACGAATCAAAAACAATTCTGAAAGTGAGGTGACAGTCTATGACTCATATAGTGCCCTGAGCTATGGCGATTAATCTCTTCCACTAGGCTCCTATTATTGATCACGTTTTTCTAAACTAGAGAATGACTTCACACACCATTTATTACAATTAAATGACGTTACGGGTCATCACTTCACTCTCGATTCAAACATGCAATGTTTTCTAGTCCCTGTTGCTATGACAACGATAACTGACTACTGTTTTTTGGCATACAGGTGAAGAGGAATCTCCCAGTTTTTTTGAACAACTCGGAGAAGGTGAGGCTTAGAGTGGGTAAGAATGCCCTGATAGTCACGGATAGAACTGTCTGGCAGAACAAACTGGAGAGGATTCCCACGAGCCTCATCACTGACTGTCATGTGGACACCGACAGTCCAAAAATGTGTTACTTCACCAGTGAGACAGTAGACAACCAGTATCAGGTGCTTGTCTTCCTCTGCAAGTCATCTGACGACGCCAGAAAGCTTGTCGACGCCTGTCCCAGCCGGCTAAAGGTGCTGCATTGGTACAACGCCTCCACAAGCAGCAGAAGTCCAGTTCCAAACATGTACCACCTTTCGATGAGAACTGGGCACCACACAGACACGCCTCCATTTCCCACAGCGATCACCACGGATGCAGGACTCAAACATTCCACACTGGAACGACTGGACGCTCATAGCAACAATGTGAACAGTATGTCCGCTTGCTCATCAGTATTATATGGAGTTATCAGCCCGCTCTATGTCAGTGAAATGTAGTAAGAGGAGCATAGGAGAGTCATTAATTCTATACTATTACATTTCAGTTGATAGTCACACAGTAATTTAGCTGTGAGACCGTTGTAGCTTGTAGCTACATGTGTATGAGAAGTATTAGTGATGTGTGTGTAGGTGATAGGCGAGTGAGGTTGGATGTTTATTTTTTGGTATATGGTTTACCTGGTGTAGTGTGTAGGAAAGACTTAGATACTGCAGCTAATCTGACCGAATAAGCTTTCTAAAGATAAAGTTTACACCAGCAAATTTGCTTGTAGATTAAGCTATGCAATTCCGCATTCGTCAAATACACGAATGCAAGATTTCACTCGCGCATGTTATCAATTATTCAAAGTGCATAGTTAATAGACTAGCTAGTTCAACTGTGAATCATCTCATTCCTCCATTCTCACTCTCGTGTGGTAGACGGCTTGCCTGGATTCAAGTAGTTACGATTGCAGCTTGGTTAGCGGTAGTTGGTCACAGATAGGTAGTTGGTTAGCAAGTCATTGTTGCTGATAGGGTAAGTAAATTGGCGGTTTGCGATGCACTTTATGTGTGGAATATCTGATGACATTACTACTAGTGCGGATATGCAGAGTCAATCCACATGTACATGTCGATTGCTGAATGTGAATTGACTGTGCAAATCGTCTATGCGAATTGTCTATGGGTAGCAGGACGATCCACTCCTCAACACTTATGTATATCATTTATACACAACATCACAAATATGGTCTAATCTTGGTTGAGGGCAGGTTGTGCATGCAGCTGAATGGGAAGAGAGAGAGAGCTCAGTGAGCAGTCCGGATGCAGTATTAGTCACTACTCTGTATGCATTCGCATAATCCCATATCATATATCTCCTTCTCATACCCATTGAGGGTATGAGTTAATGTCAGTTTATGGTCTGCTTATACAGCCAACACCGGCCGCTGTCATGACCAGCCATCTCAGGCCGCTCCTTCTGCTGCCTAACAGAGACTTTGTTGTGATTCCAGACAGATCTATGGAGCGGAGAACAGGAGTCAGCTTCATACTTCCATCCCAACAAGTGGAGGAGCACAGCGCTTCGCCATCTCTGTTCAACAGCCTGCGTGCGGACACTGCGACACATGGGACTGGCAGTGGCATTGCCAGGATTGTGGTGGGGGGCAATGAGAGACAGAAGAGCTCACCTCAGCTGCTGCTTCTGGATTCAAACTCAGGTACACTAGAGAGAGCCAACAGGAGACAGGGAGTAGGCGAGATGTCTATGAACATGGGCAAAGGGCAGGACAGTACATCTGCAACTAGGCAGAGTGGGGACGGATCTAACTCCCCTCTCTTCCAGCAGAGGACAGAGCACAGACGCCTCCATCTCACCGGAAAGCACGAAGATGATGGTCAACAACTTACAATGGAGGATATAAATGGCGAAAATGACAGCGGCCATAAACTCAGACCTGAAGCGAATGCTATTTGTGTCAAGGAAAATGTTCATCTACAGAATGAGACGAATGTAAAGCAGGGTGTAGTGTCTGTACGCGGAAACCACTCTGGCAAAAGGAGAAAGGGTCAGTACAGTTCAGTTCAGGAATACGAGAAAATCCATAAGAATAGCAGTTCTGCAAGAGGACTCAATATAACATCTGGATTGGAGAACATCGCTCCACTGGAGCTGAGGTACCCATTAGCGGGCAAATCTCCTGCTATGATAGGCTCGAGCTGGAGATTCCAACCTGGAAAACCACAGCAGCAGGTTCGCGATGAGTGCAGCATGTTGGTACCAGTTAAGTCTTCCCATCAGCAAGGAGAACAGGAAGGGAGAATTTCTATTGGTCAGCAGCCGAGTCAGCTAGACGTACAGCCAAAGCAGATGCCAAACAAGCTGAGAATTCTATCTGCGCAGAATTCCCAACCAAAGTGAGATGGTCATTCTACCATCGATTGAATGAAACTTTTCAGAAACCAAAGTAACTAATCATCTTTGCCTTTAGGTACAACGTCCAGAACTTCGGACAGGGCGATAATTTCTTAAGAAATGAATGTCTCGAGGTTGACGATAATCATAAGTTCTACCGGCAGCACGGACAGCGAGTAAGGGACACGGAAGACGGAAACCAGAGGTTATTCCTTGACCAGCGATTGGCTCAAACTCATGATGTCATAGGTATGTAGGTCATGCAATCTCCTCTCCTCCCCTTCACGCAGTGACAGGTACTTTACTATTACTACTATTACTACCTGCCAGGTGGAAATCTGGTGGATGGTCAACATGCTCAAAAAGTACATCAGATGGAAACAGTGGGAGAGAATCACAGATCTCAGTACCGCAGTGAAGTAAAGGTTTCCCACCAAGTCAGCAGGCCAGCTGACAGCTGGTACAAGTCACAACAGACGCAAACTCAAAATATGGCGAGGCAGATCAGGCGACAGAACAGCAGGCCTGTACAAGTCATCACACACCAGTGGCCGGCCATGGATCAGTTTGGGCTGTCGAACCAACAACAGAAGAGCTTTAGGCCATGTTTTGGATTGGGAATGGCAAGTGACAGCTACAACAGATTCTATCAGCCTCAGTTGACTTTCAACCCTGGATTTCAGAGGTTTTTCGAGAGCATCAAAACTTTTGGACCTCATCAATCCGCTTATCCCATATCAGATTCATCATCACCGCATGATAATCCAAATGAGAGAAAACAACTCCAAACTAAATCATCACAAAAACAACAACAGAAAGAAGAGCAGTACAAAGTTGATCTACCTTCAGATCAGGTTTCAGAGACGAGCTCTATTCGTTCATCGGCGTCTGCCTATTGGCCGCCTGAACTTAAGTTCCCGTCAGACAAAACCGAACACAACAATACGAACAGTTGGAAATTTCACAAGCCTGTGATGAAGTTAAGAAGAAAACAGGCACCCATAAGAAATCAGCACTACCAGGCACACCAGCAGACACCTGTGGGTACATAAGAAGCCTGAGATAGAAAGTTTAATTAAAATGGTTGATGAGAATCTTACAGCAAGTTGATCAAAAGTTTAATGTCAATGAATCTAGATTTCTGCATCTACTATCTATCTATACTGCTGCTGATGGGTATCATTCAATCATATGGAGCTGATTCACAGGTGCTAATTAATCCACTTTCTATGTAAATTTCTCCCATGATACCAATCTTACATTGTTTGTGCTTGCTGACAAGAGAGAGTAACTCCTAATGGCCATTTCATTGATATTTTTACATTGACTGGCCCACACAGACACATTGAAGCTATGAGCCGTTTGTGTCGTCACTTATTACAAATACTGCATAGCTTGCACTTACCTAGCCTGACTAAGTATAGTATTGATTTTCAAACGAACTGGCCAATAGGAGTGTCTCTTATAGAATACGCTAACAATAGACAAACAATTGCTAAACCGGTTGAATAGGTTGGGTGTGTGCTCCAGATTCTACGTACTACTGCAAATACAAGCAGCGCATACAACTATGATCTGAGAATCTCATGAAACTTCTAACTCAGTGTGTCTGTGTGCCATTAATGATTGCAGACGGCTGTCTCAGGTAAGTCCTCGCTATCATTACTAGCCTTTTCTTCATGACTAGACTTCTGGAAAAAGCTTCTAGGCTTTCATACTCAACTCCCAGAAATACCAACATCAATGGATACTGAGCCGTTTCGGACGCTGTACAGCTCCAATGTGTTCTACCTGGGCCACTCGGCGCCGTCTCCTGGAGCAACAGGCTCAGATGCGCTAATCCAGCCGCTGAGGAATGCCTATCCAGCTCACGCTAGCGACGAGATCGAAGGCATCAATGCATGGCTGACCATCTATCCATCCGGCATCCAACTGCAGTTGGTGGGGAGCAGACGTCCCATAGTCTACTGGTTTCCCATCCAGAACCTCTACATCACAGCAGCCATGAAATGTGTCAACTTCTTGAACCCTGGTGGTCAGGTAGAGAGGAGCACATTCATCAGGCTTACAGAACCTGAGGCATCAAAGAGCAGTCAAGGTCCACTGTTCACATTCATCTGTAAGCTGAACAGAGGCGATGACCTGCAATGCTACACGTTCCTCACAAAAAACGATGAGACAGCTCTGAATCTGGTAGACACGCTCAAAAATGCCTTCACTAACAAAGCCGGTCACAGTGAGCGCACAATACCTGACAAGGTAAGCCTCATCTCACTGGATGCACTGTATGTACCCCGGCATGAAACTCGGCCACTGACACTCTAACGCTTGTAGGTTGCTGCTAGAGAGACTCATGTGGACAGCGACAGCGATGGCGATAGTTCCGTTAGTGTCAGCGGTAACACACTGAGGGTCATCAACGTCGACACAGACCTCTTCGCTGATCAGGGAGTGGTAGACCTCTTCCCTAGAAATTTGGTGAAAAGACACAAGCTGCAGAATCTTCGACCTCAGTCATCAACGGTCAATAACAGGTCAGGCAGTACATACATCCCTCAGCAAAGAGCTCCACCAGTGCCGGCACCAATCCGTAGGGAATTGGATCAAAGGCAAACTGCCTTCTATCCTCCTGGGCCACCCAGGGTGTTGGTGAGGCCAAAGCTCCAGCGGCCACCGCAGTTCCAACAGCCACCGCAATTTCAGCGGCAGCCATCCCCGCAGATACCTGTTCAAATGAACCGCAGAGTCATCAGACCACCCCCAGTCTTCATACGGGCACCACCACCACAGGTCATCCATGTCAGGGAGCCACCGAAGGTGATCATGACTCCGCCAAAAGTCATTAGGCAAGTATCACTGCACTCCTCTGTCTCCACCTCGACGATTGTCTGACATCGCCTATGATACTGACACCACTATAGGCAGCCATACCCAGTAGAGAAGGTGGTGGAGAAGCCTGTGCCGGTGGTTCAGTATGTGAAGAGTCCCACACCACCACCCGTTGTTGTCCAGGCAGAGCCGGAGGTAGGTAGACCATAAGTTAGGACAAGTTGAGTATCTACATAAGCTTTCATACCTAAGTGATACCTATCTGATATCTATCACATACCTATGTGAGACCTACATGTATGTGATACCTGTCTAATACCTATCCAATACCTGTCCGACACAGATACGGGAGGTACCAGTACCAGTGAGAGCACCAACACCCGAACCGAGGATAGTGGAAGTACCTGTGTACTTAGAGCAGCCACCCAGGATTATAAAAGAGCCACCTGAGGTAAAGAATTACGCAAATATACATAGTCTTTAGTGACAGCAGCAGGGCAGTGCTGCACTGCTCTCGCTACCGCTGCTGCTGGTCAAATGCGCCGTGGTTTTGTGTTTGAGTGTGTATTTACTGATTCAAAGATCAGAGAGGTGATGGTGCCGGTAAGAGCGGAGACGCCGGAGCCAAGGATTGTGGAGGTACCTGTGTATATGGAGGGACCGACACGTATCATCAGAGAGCCACCTGAGGTACAGATGCTTTCTACACACGGTAACTGATGCTGATGGCAAGAAGTGAAGTGGTGGATATCATTTGTTGTAAATTTAAGATCAGAGAGATTGAGGTGCCAGTTCCATATGAAGTAGTCATACCGCCTCCTCCACCTGAGATAAGAGAAGTACCAGTGTTCATTGAGACTCCACCACAGATCATCCGTGAACCACCCGAGGTAGAGTGGTTTATTCTAGTATGGTTGCTCTACATCTGAAAAGGCCCTGATGTAAAAGCTATGGTATTCTCCAGGTGAGAGAGGTACCTGTTCCCATTCCATACGAGGTACCATTGCCTCCACCACCTCCTGAGATCAAGGAAGTGTTCATAGAGAAGCCGGTGGTTTTGAGAGAGCCTCCCAGAGTGAGTGTAATGTCAGTAGCTGATTGGTCAGTCATCGGTTATTAGTGATTATAATAATACTGACACTCTGCAGGTAGACGTCAGGGAGGTTCCTGTAGCCTACCCTGTACCATATGAAGTGCCGGTTCATACACCAATTGAAGTGCCACACTTCTTCCCTGTCCCAGTTCCCAAGAAAAAATCTCATCGCAAGGTAATGTAAAGGTCATCACTGAACCATAAAGTTAGCAGATGCAGTTACACATTGATTTGATCGAGTATTTTGGGGATATTTCCAGGATCATAGAAATCGGTACATACCTCAGGGCGACTACCAGCCAAGACTCTTTGAAAGACGGCCAGAGCCACTTAGCAGACGCCATCGTAGGAGGGACAGAAGCTCTAGCAATTCTAGCGATGACAGCGATGTTGAGCGAGAGACTCGGCCCTTAAGGTACCGGCTGTCAAAGAGGTCAATGACGCTGTAAGAACCTCGGTCTCTGACTGAGGTGAAATGATTTTAGGAATGGGATGTCAGACATGAAGATAACAGAACTAGACCTCAATGGCAGGCCCTACCAGAGGAGGGAGAGGAAGGCGAAGCGTGATTCTAGAAGACATGACCGTCACAAGCATTCTGATGAACTGGTGGGGTTAGATTTCTATGAGTAAGTACAATGACTATAATGTACATGAAGTAGATGAGGCTGTTATATGTATCGAGTATTGTATTGAGTATTGTATTGGATTGTATTGAACATGTTTTAGGCCTCGAGTCACATCTAGAGGAGACAGAAGGAGAAGAAAGTCGCCCCTAAATTATCGTGTTAAGGTAAAAAGATAATTTTATGAGATCCAGAGGGTGTAATCACCCAGTAAATGTGAGGAATTATGTGAACAATAGTTCATCTAAACATAACAATCATGCTGCATGCATGGAGTAAGAATCGCCAAATGCAAAACCGAGGTGCAGCAAAATATTGACTTTCTCCAATTGTGTGAATTCAGCAATTCAGCATGAGATACTACTAAAGTACAAATCCAAACTCCAAAATAGTAATATTCACACTGTAGACTCCAAGCTACCAGCAGGCCTAGCCTATCAGGTATGTAACATTTCAGAGAAAGCTTTCCAGCTAACCCCATACCGTAATCCCCGGCTGATTCCTTCAAATAAGATAAGAATGAACCTAGTGAATTGATTACACAACCATAATGAGTGCCAGTAGCTCTGGCACTCAGAACTGTTTGATTACTTTCTGTTCAAAACATCATCCACTGTATGTTCTGTACAATATGTATATGATAGGTGGGAGGGGGATCTGTGTACGTTTAGGTTTGCAGATTCATATGAAGGAAAATATTTCAGTACGTATAGTACTTACTCATACATGTATGCAGTGTTGTCAACTATACAATCTTACTCCTAATTCCATAGCGTTTGGATTTTCGAGGTATCCCATCTACCATAGCTCTAATTTAATTGCCTTTGGTGTGCACCGTGACTGCCGGTCTACAGAAAGTAGTAAAGTTTGGTGGCCGACTGTAAGGCTGTAGTTCCGAATCAGTATGCAGTAGCTTTACCCCAAAATTACTGAAATTTGCACGGCTGTATATACCATATACAGATGCAGGCTCTTCTGAAGTGATCACACTCTACTACACCAGCTGTGGTACTTATTTACTAGCGTGACATCAGGCATTATAAGCTTTCATAGTGTTATTTCTTTACTAATAGCCGAGATACGAGATAGAATCAACCAGTTATCTACAGGATGAAAGACCATTTTCGCCCTCGATGTCAGACAATCGACTGGACAGACAGATGCCAGCCCATCTGAGTGACTCTGTTAGCGAGCTACCACGCAGTAAAGGGCGCTTCTAAATCTGCACAGCTCCGTGTCACTCAACCCCTAGTACTAATAGGATGCACATATTTTTCTTTGACTCACAGTTGATGCACATATATCATCTTCACAAAAGCCTGTTTCAATTTTTATCAAATAACACTTTATCATTCAATGTACTCTCTACTGTGTACTACGCTCAACTAAACAATGGCGCTCTAGTAGCTTGTAGACACGGAGCATCAACAACAGGTGCTCTACTTACAAAAATAAATATATTGATCAAGTATGATAAAGGGACAGTTATGTGTGTCGCACAGCGCTCAGATCTAAACACAATCTGAGTATCATGGCCCCACCAAGACATTCATTGCCATCGTAGAATACAGCATACTGTCCTGGTGCCACCAGCCCGCTACCAGGGCTCACCAAATCTACCAGCAGGCCTCTGTCTGCAGTCAGTGTCAAGTCGCAGCGCACTATCTCCGCCCTGTGCCTCGTGCGGCACATGCAGCTAATTGTCCCCATTTCTTTTAGATGATCAGCGAAAGTATCCGATATCCAGTGTTGATTGATGCATTCAAACTTGTGACAATAGAGAGCAGGGTTCTCTCTACCCGCTGCCTGTAGAGTTATAGATACATGACACTCAACCACCTCACATAATGACTAGTCATCATACTCACTTACTAAGTACACTGTGTTAGAGCCAGGGTCTATGTGACAGGCATAGTAGGCCTTGACCTGGCCACCCATATTTGCGCGTTGACCCACGGTCCATAGATGTATGCCACCGTGCTCTCCAATTACCTCTCTACTATCCACGTCTATGAGAGGACCATTGGGTGTTGTGATGTACTGCAATAAGAGCGTGATGGGGAGTCATTAGTCACTGAATTAACTGAATTATACTTGTCACCACGACGACCACGTTGACTGTGGTAAATAGAGACTACCAACCTCGTCGATGAACTGCTGAAACTTCCTCTTCCCAATAAAACATATGCCAACACTCTAGAGCAAGAAAAGCAGAGCTCATTTCTACTGTAGTTCATGTGACTGAGTTTGATGTACCGTTACCCATTGAACTCGTAAGCTCACAATGAAATGAGTATGACAAATATAAGATTGATTACATCCAGGACACCATGAAATATTACTCAGATTGCCCCCACACATCATCTGCACTGGTCAGAGCAGTATATGGATGAGCAGAAGGCCGTGTGCGGTAGCGTGTTCATTGGAATGGGCAATGTAGCAAGTACCTTAGTAATGAGTGCGTTAGTAGTGAGTGTGTTAGTAGTGAGTGT
>ERZ1740065.3094-NODE-3094-length-10396-cov-16.105889_pt1 | contig 10396 bp, 8 predicted proteins | sample MGYA00581738_ERZ1740065 | MGnify/ENA primary metagenome ERZ1740065 (study PRJEB43018, sample SAMN04849749) | marine metagenome | isolation source: floating plastic debris | place: Pacific Ocean | collected 2008-09-01 | study: EMG produced TPA metagenomics...
ACTATAACTAGTAGATAAAAGCATCTCTGCACACCCTCATCCACGCCAGAATTGGGGTAAATAAGCGTGGATGAAGGTCTAATATTAGGTAGAACTGTCAGTGCACCCTCATCCACGCCAGAATTGGAGTCAAACAGCGTGAATGAGCATCTAACATTAGGGCAATCGTCAGCACGCTTTCTTGAGAATACATCTGCACACATACACACCCATGGTGCCAGCTACTCAGCTTACCTCGTGCTAGGATTTCTTTTATGATCTGTCAGGACTTTGCCACGTTGAAAAAAGCTTTTCTTTCTTGTGAAAAATTATATCTCTTCTTGTCAACAGTGAGACAGCTATCCCCGAGTCCATCCTGAAAGCTATTCTTCATCACAATGCTTGGTTGCGTATCCTTCGGAACCCAGCTTATTTCTGCCCTAGACTTTCTCCAGTGTCTGTATTTCACCTGTTTTACTCCTCATCTTTCGTCATATATAAATTCTAAGTGTGAATATATAGAGAAAAAGGTGGAGTAGGTATTTTTCCGAAAATTGTGTTTATTTTTCGTTTGTGGCACAGATTCCATTCCATAACTTTTCGCGACGAAACATTCATCTTTCGTGAAGAAACACTTGCTTTCGGGAAAAACAAAAACTTATTTTTCGAGAAAACACTTTCTGTTTGCGAAAATTTTTTTGGGAAAAACTTACATTCTGTGCAAAGAAACACTAATAATTTTGGGAGAGATACCTTTGATATACCTTAGATATACTTTTGAGGAAAGATACCAAAAATATATTTATTTTTTAATTATATGCAAGTTCAACATTTGTTTAGTTGTTTTTCTCAGGGCTGGCGTGGAATCTGTGCCACAAATAAACAAGTGCCCACTAACAAAGGACTGGCCACACGAACTGATATATGATCGGAAGTTGTCCTCTCCGACTACCGATACCAGGTGTGGGCAATGGGTGCAGCTACTTGTGCCTGCTGGGATGAAGTAGAGTCGCATGACACCTGCGCCAATAGCAAACCACACCAGTACTGTCCCGAAAATTCCGGGTCACTTGGCAGGTACTAGTATGTCACTACTATACTATGGTATGCTGCTACGTCACCAGATGGATTGTTATGAGACAGTGACCAACAGAACGTGTTTACGATTGGTTAATAATATCTTGCGATTTTATGGTTGTATCTATACATACAGCATATGTATGTATGTATAGTATATGTGTATATGTGCTAGTAGTCAACCAGCGCTGTCGACTGTGTAATCCACGCGCGTTCACATATCAGCGCTCACGCAAAAAGTTGGCTGGGGAGAGCGGACAGCTTTTTTATTAGTCCGAATTTTATCCTCATAACAATAAGTTTCGACTACCTTCGTCGGCCCTGTTAGATAACGGACGATAATTTAGTGATACCGGGGCTCTAAGAACCAAAGATACGCTTTTCTATATCGATTCAGCTATTTCGTGCGGCAAAACTTATTGACCAATCACGTATCATTTTAATGGAGCAATCGAGCCAATAAACGCCTTCTGTTTTCATTTCCATTTCCATGTCGTACACCTACCATGTGTACAAATTGATATTCTCTCTGATAACGGACTTCTTGGCGAAGAAAACTTTAGTTTATTGCTGTCTTTTCTGTTTTCCCATCCTATGGTGCTGTAGATATTATTTTCAAGATGGCAGATCTGAAGAAAATGCAGGAAAGTGTGAAAATGACCATCAGGAGTTTACTCATATCCACGAAAGATGGACTGACGCGCTCGCAGCTTGTTTCTGATTATATGTCGTTGATGGGACACCCTGTTCCATTCCAGAAACTGGGTCACGGAAGTGTTGATGAAATGCTGAATGCGATGCCTGATGTCTGCCGAAGAACTTTGTAAGCCTTCACATTTTTTTTGTTGCTTTCATATTTTCGTACTTCAACTTGAATACTGTAAACAGAAATTTTAGCGTTGTCAAACTATAGCAATGTTTTGTTTCAAATTGGCAGTATTTTGAATAATGACGGTTACAATTTTTGGCGATTTCTTTCCAGCTTGTATATAACATAAAGAGCTGTAAAAATATAGCAACAAGTTTAATAGCGTTTTACTTCGAGTTGCTATTATAGCTATTATTGTGAGGTCGCTAAAACTCCTATGTTTTCAGTACTTGTCGCATTGTCGCGATTTCGTTCATTACACAGACATATCAGTACGCAGTCGTTCATTAAACTGTCTTATGTAGGGGCAATTATGGCCAGGAAGCGTACAGAGCCGTTGCAGATGAAAGCACAGCACACATTGCCCAACTGGTATCGAAACAGAAATCAGTGAAGAGGAAGAGGTCGACCATAAAACCAGTAGGTGTCAGGGGCGGATCCAGAATTCTTTTTGAATAGAGCTCAAGTCATCAACTGCCTGTTGACTGCATAACTGATTGTTTAGTGATACAGACTGGGGTTAATGTGGCTGTGTGGTTTCTTTATCTATTTACTACTAGCTGACCAAAAGTAATTGAGGCAGGTTTTTTTGACTGACGCTCAAGCATCAGTCGCGTTAGCATGAATCCGCCCTTGGTGTCTCCTAACTATTACACCATGTACTTGTATAACATGAAGCTAGTAACTTATTATATTGCTTCTTTGTCTTACTGACCTTCTAGACTCCACATGTGGGGAAGGAGAAGGTATCTAATAGTTTTTATAATATACACATACCTCATCTAGGAAGATGAGTGAATCATTTTCTTATAGATTTGTAGCTAAGTGCCTTACATTTTTAAATTTGAAGGTATCCCGAAGGTCAAAGTCAAGCTCGTACAGCTATGCTCCATCTAGGCAGTATTTACCGCCACACTTGCTGTAAGTATCGCAATCGTCCATTTGGTTGATGAGATGCTGTATGAACGTCTCATTGGTCGTCTAGAAGCAAAAGCCGATATCAGCCTTCAAACATCAGACCGTCATTCAACGCCTACCAGCAGAGACAAGCTCGACCTTATAGACCTACATACAGCCACCCAACACCTCCAGCTGTGTACCAAAGACAAAACGGTGATTTTACATGTTCTACATCCTGTTTAAATAATGTTTGCGATTAGGAACCCAGGCTACAGCTACTAGTTTTAAACCACCTCTCACTGTGAATTTTAACAAGAATTGAATTAAATTTTCTGGAATGCTATGTTGGTAAAAAATTAAACCAAGGAACTGGTGAACAAGTTATATGAGTTGGTGGCTATGGTAGTCCTGCTGCTTTGATTAGTTTTTCTAGAGAAAATGTGAACTGTGATCAGCTGAATGACATCATCGCTGACCTATATATCATATTATCATGTGATCTCATCGATAACCTATATATCATTGTCATGTGACCTCATCGTTGACCTATATATCATACTGTAAAATAAGAAATTTTTGCATTTCTGGTCATTTTTGGCTGATCACAAAAATTGAACACGCAAATATCCCTTCATTCGATTGTCTATACCGTACACTAGTTGTAAGAAGACATTTTTGCAAAATTTTATGACGAATGAAAACGTTTCATGTGCAGTTAGAGCCGCTAACCCTCTGGCTAGCAGTAATACCACCACAGTCCCATTCAACACAATGGCGATGAAGCAATCACTGGTCGAGATAAAAGACGCTCTCAAAAGCATGTTGTCTCAATCGAGTGGTATATTTCTGAGCTCACTACCCAGTGAGTATAAGAAGCACGCCGGATACAACATTCCCCAGGAGGCTCTCAGCTCGCTTAAAACCTGGAATGATGTACTCTACATCGATATGACGTGAGTACACACGTCCTTAGGACCGGAGTTGTCTTCTCTCTGCCGCCCTGGCTCTTAGCACGCTATGGGGATGGATTCCATACTGATATTCGATATTCGCAATTTCGATATTAACAAACCCTAGAAAACTTACGCATCAAAGTATCATCTGTAACGTATCGGATGCAGCATCAATACACAAGTATACTTTCGAATCAGCTCACTATTTGGACTAAACAATTCTTTGAGTAAAATGAAGACTGATGACTGGTTTGACACAGAAGCAATTATTGTGTCAAAAAAATCATCTACGATGCTGTCATCCTACAGTTCCTACAGTCATCGTGACTAGTTCAGTATTTCAATATATCGAGAAGATAATGCTGAAAATAAATGGATATCAACAAATGCGCTCTGAGCCCATCCCTAAGGCACTACGCCCTTGCGTGCAGGAGGCAGTAAACCCCTGAATATCACCTCGCTTGTAGTCATCAGAGCTTTTGGTAGGAAGAAGCTATCAAATGTTCCGCCTACTGTAAAATTGAAATCTTTAGCGGTAGAAATATTTAACGTTTCCCCCAAATGAGTACAATAGCGAGAAGAGATGTTAGCATTTTTGGATGGAGTCCATTTCAAAAACAGAGTAGAAATACCTTCCCCACGAAAAAATCAGTGTCTATGAAGTAACGGACATCCCTACAGTCATTGGGAAGTTTTCTATTAACTATGAGATGACAACTCCGAAAATTAGTCATGATGTGACAAATCCGATTGAAGCTTAATTTTATTTATCATTAGCGACGATTTCTCTCAAATCGCGTTATTCACTAAATATTTTTCACACTAAATTTTCCACTTTTGCAATATTCTAACCAGTTCGTGGTATTGAATGAGTTTGATGAGCTGTATGTTATATTATTATTATTATTATTATTATTATTATTGTCAGAACCGAAGTGAACAGAGTGAACGTAGTTTAACAGTACCTTCCCAAGGCTATTTTCTGTGCAGAAACCTTTGTGTACAAAAGGCTTTTTCCTTAGGGCATTTACAACAACCAAACCTAAGCCATATTCACTATTCACTATTGGCTATGTGAGAGTGTTTTCTAGCGGTTTTAGAGCTCCTAACCAATGTGCAAGGTAGATGCGAGCAGATTAACATTTTAGCACCATGATCAACATTTTAGCATGATCGTTCGAACACAGTCAAGCGACATTATAGACATTATAGCCGTACGCAGCGTCCAGTAGATGCGATATATCTCGCTAAACTCGCCTGCTGCCCATGTCGTCAGTATGGCTTAGTGGTCATCGGCTCTGTCTGCAACTTTTTCGTACAGGTTTGAGTCCCGTTATTGGGAAAAAAATTTCCACTTGGATTTAGTGCCAACTATGCTTAGAATTTAGCAACTCAATGCTTTCAGTGCTATCAATGCTCCTCCGTGAAAACAATACTACAGTGCTCTTCACCATCAAGTAAGCTACAACTTCTTTGGACAGCTGTTCAACATTTCATTGCCATTTTGGTTTTTTTTCCATACAACGTATTTATAGCTTCCCTACCACCTTCTTTCTATTTGTGACCAAATACTTCAAATTTGGGAATTTGCTAGGAGCATAGCGGTCAGTTTTTATCCTTTTCAATCTGCGCATTGCATTACACCAGTAACATATATTTCTCCTTTCTCATTACTTCTCCGCTCCCTGCCTGTTGGCTGTGACCGTATAGTGTCACATCAGTCCCATAGTTTTTGCTTCCTTTCATTAATTTTTTTTCCGCCTGCCCGTTCATTCATACTGTTCGTACAGCCTTCCACAAATCATGTAACAGAACTTGATTCTTTAATAGCATTATTGCATCCATTCCACCCATTTCCTTGCCTTTCCAGTAACGCTGTGTCTTTTTCATCGAGCACGCCAACAGTCTGAATTAGTCAACGGCAGCCCAGGCGCTGTCATAGCAGTTGTCTACCTCTCTACCGCTGGGGTCCCAGCTCTTCCAGACTTGGTGATCGGCACATTTGACAGCTATATTGGGCCCCCATTCATCCCTTGCATAGCAAATTCAGTCCCAATTGTTCCAGTGACCCGAATATGGAATCAGGATGGACAGGTCCTCTCCAGAATCCAACTTCCTCTAAGCCTCGCTAGGGGATCGACAATTCACAAATTTTAAGGCCAGACCTTGGGAAAAATTGATGTTGAAATTGAGAGATATACTAAGACAGCATTTGTCTCCCTGTACCGCACCTGCTACCTCGCAGGCATCATGATTCTGCCACCCTTGAGTAGGGACAGATTTACAAATATTGCCAAATCTTCTCATTTGCGCTTGCACAATTTTGAAGAACAAAGAAACTGAGACATATTTGGAGCTCCCGCTAATGTTTGTACATAATTATTATCTGCACTGTAGTTCCTTAAGTATTCGAGCTCACCATTATCAATACACTGTAAATAATTTCAGCACATCACGAATTGCTGAAATACCATGTAGCTAGCACGCAAATAATAGCGCTCTATCACTGTATTTAGACTCCGTGTAACTGTAAAAACTTTGTTCACTTCGTTTCTGACAACCACCCACCTTGCGGTATCATCGCGTTGTGATCAGTTATGAAAGTCTAGCATGCACTGCTGGCCTTATTATTACTGTAGTATGGTATGTTATTTATCTGTATCCTGTACACGCAGGGTCGCAGGCGAGATGGTTTACCCATCGTTACACAGAGCCCCCAGTACCAGCGCCGCAGACGTTAGCAGCCTGACAGACTTTGCCGGAGTGATAGACACCCCCACTGACTTGCTGCCCGGGTAAGCTGCCATACTGCCTGCTGGCGTAGCCAAGTCAGCGTAGACTACTGTACTCGTTACTGTTACTCGTAATTGAGACTGATAGCACTGCTGGTCAGCCGTCTGCCTGTATACCTGGTTGGAATTGTATGCACTGATAAGATGTATACCTTGCAGGCAGACGTACACCGTATACGTCAGTCACGTGGAGCCGGACATGTCTGTTATCTACGTACACCTGTCTGACAGCTCCATCAACAAACTCATGGCCGACATCCAGCAGCACTTTGCATCTACCGTAAGTCGTTTGTCTCATGGGATGACAACTCCATTCCAGCACGACTTGTCCACGCTGAGGTCCGATCTTGAAGGTTGTGAAGACGTACAAAGCGATGAAAAGGAACACAATAGTCTGCGTAAAGGACAAGGAGTTCTCGCAGTGGAGTCGCGCCGTAGTACTGAAGACAGACGGTAGCGTTAAGGTATGTCGTACCGTCGTACACTTGACTGATATACATAGCCTTTGTCTCATCAATGCTGCCCGGACATGCCGAGGTTCTGTAGGCTACGACCTCAACCCGCCAATGTCCTTACTTCAAGCGGGGTTAAGGTCGCAGACCATCCTAATAAGGAGCATAGGCCACCGTCTGAGTCTTCTGTTTCATGTACTACTATTTATTACTGAATGGAGTTATTTTAATTATTTCGCAATTTATGAAGTGCGATACGCTGCGTTGTTGGCAGGCTGAAGTGTTTTTCCTGGACTTTGGTAACAAAGAGGTGGCTGCCATCTCTGAGCTGCAGCCGGTGCCTAGTCCGTTCACCCAGATGCCCGCCCAAGCTATCCCCGTCACGCTGTTCAATGTGACGGCAGATAATCAGACTGTACTCGCCAAAGAGTTTGCCTCTCTCACGGCCGAGGTGCTGCTGACTGCCGTCTGTAAGACTGTTGACGGTCAGTATCGAGGCTTCTACCTCGCCATCAGGTCTCGAATAGTGGCCTCAGGCGAGACAGCTGAACTCTCTGATGGTCATTAGTTGATGCAACTGCAGCCTTGGCAGTTTCATTAACTGATACTTTGATTTTTCCTGGACCAATAGATTTGTAAGCTGCTATCCTGCTTGTTTGAGTTGATTGATACAGCTGTAGGCCTGTATTTTAATGGGTTAGAATTTCCACTATCTGTCTGTAGACAACGGTGCGTCTATCATACTGACCCCAGACAATGCAAACACATCCATAAATGAGAAACTGGTCGATCTTGGGATAGCCCGCTGGGTCGATAATTCGGCAATACCTCGACTTTGTGTTGACTTGACGCAGCCCTCTCCGCAGTCGTCACCACAGCATCCATCAAGGTCACGACAAGGTGATTATATCAATGGAAGATGGTATTAAGTTTGCTGGCGACAGTCAGTTCTAACTTTGTCATATCCCTGTTTTATAGACAGTACTGACGGCAATACCAGCGACTCATCTCAAACAAATCTCAAAATCGGTCAGTACTATTGGCTATCGCTCACTGCCACCTCTGTCCGACGCTCCATGATTAACTAGTGTACGTACGTGACTGATTGCTTACAGGCGATCTGACTCTACCCAGCTCTGAGAACTGGAATGTAATCGTCACCAACGTCCTGTCCCTGTCGACGATATATATCAGAGTGAAGACATCATCCACTGTACGTGTCTGCTGCTACTCTAGCTCCGCCCTCTACCCTGTTACACATTGATAGTCACATCTGTATGCTGCTGTCTCTCCCAATGCCAGGAGGCGTATGAGAAGTTTGAGGCAGACATGTCATCGTATGAGGGCGGTAAGCTGACCTCAATGTTGGTAATCGGTGAGATATACATTGGCTTACTCACTGATGAGGACGGCCATGGATGGTACAGGGTCAAGGCTGTCAATCTCATCGACGCAGACGTCAGTGCCCGTACTCTGCTAAAAATATATTATCCAACATTTAACTCTGTCTGTAATGACACTGAATTTCCTAGAATGTTGAGTGTTCTATCATCGACTACGGGTTTACCATGACGGTAAACAGGAAGCTGCTGTACGCCATTAAACCGGAGTACAAGGCTATTCCACCACAGGTATACCTTTACCCACCCTCTCTCCATCTCTATACTCTCTGTCTCTCCGTCTCTCCATCTCTATACTCTCCGTCTCTCCATCTCTATACTCTCCGTCTCTCCATCTCTATACTCTCTGTCTCTCTAAATGTTTATATACATGTATGATTGTTCTACTCTCTGTTTACCGCTACTTCTCTTAGTCGCTCTCAATGAGCCCAGTGATACGACCCACTGTCATACCTGTCATGGCTGCGACTATGTTTCCATTAATTACAGCAGCGCTCTACCCTTTGTGAGTTGTCCTCTCTTTACTCAGGCTCTGAAGTGTTCACTCTATGGATTGAACCAAATTGATGTTGATCAGGAGAAACGGACGGTCATCATAAACAGGCTCATCGAAATGGTTGAGGATAAAACGCTCATTGCACAGGTACCAACAACTCCTACTCGTCCGCACCGCCCTCGTGTGACCTGTCCATGCAAAGCGTTGTTTCCTGATCAGGTGGTGTTGGTGGAGGCAGACGTGCCACACATTGTACTCACAGACACATCAGCTGAAGATGACGTAGAGATCAATGGTGAGCTCGGACGTCTGCTGGATGAAGACAGACTGAAAGTTGCATTGCCACTAGTAAGTATAGCCTCCCCTATCTGATTTGTGATTAAGACGGCCAGTTCTCGGCCCTGTGCTGCCGGTTACACGGTGTGTCGTATCATATTGCAGTGCAATCAAACTTGCGACGTTCTGCTCACATACATTGAGAGAGACGGAACGCTCTTCGTACAGAAAGTCGGTCCCAACCTGCGCTGCCTGGAGGAGCTCATGAAAGGAATCAACGACTACTATATCAGCCAGGTATCTGCCCTCCTCCTCAAGTTTCTAGTCATGCATCCATGAGACTAAGATTGTGTGACAATGACGATATGACAGTAGTTTATGTGTCATGTTAGACAACAGCGCAGGACTTTGTCACACATCCCGTCAAGGATCAGATTGTGTGTGCCAAGTTCGAAGGCACCTGGTATCGCGCCTCCGTGGTCAATGTTTTACCCAATAACAAGGTCAGTAATTTACCCACAATTCCTTGTCCCATGGCTGCACCAACTGTAGCCCCAGTATTATCGTCTGCAGGTGACCGTTTACTTTATGGACTATGGCAATACATCAGAGGTGCCTATGAGCTATATACGACGCGTACCGGAATTACCCCACGCTGACACCCTGCCCAAACAGGTGAGGTTATTTACTGCTGCTATTACCTCACTCCTGCACCAGTGTCTCCTCTGTCATGTGTCTCTGTGTGATGCCATCTAGGCACTTCCGTGTAAGCTCGATGGTCTCCAGGGCTGGAACGACAACGTCGGCATCGAGGCTGTTACACTGATCGATTCAAACCTGCCATATATACTCACGGTATGTTCAGCTAGCTTAGCCTGCTCGCTCCGTGCTGTCATCTCTCCTATCAATACCCCCCCCCCATCTTACAGACAGTCCATGAGGCTTCAGGAACTGAGTCTGCAACTGTCCAGCTCGCGCAAGGCTCTACTAACATTAACAGCCGGCTACAGTCTATCTACAGTGACAGGTACAAGATGAACCAGCCTCTCTCTTCTCTCTCCTTCCTCTCTCTTCTCTCTCCTTCCTCTCTCTTCTCTCTCCTTCCTCTCTCTTCCCTCTTCCCTCTCTCTTCCCTCTTCCCTCTCCTTCATCTCTCTTCCCTCTCCTTCCTCACTCTTCCCTCTCCTTCCTCTCTCTTCCCTC
>ERZ1740065.3095-NODE-3095-length-10396-cov-12.360217_pt1 | contig 10396 bp, 1 predicted proteins | sample MGYA00581738_ERZ1740065 | MGnify/ENA primary metagenome ERZ1740065 (study PRJEB43018, sample SAMN04849749) | marine metagenome | isolation source: floating plastic debris | place: Pacific Ocean | collected 2008-09-01 | study: EMG produced TPA metagenomics...
TTTTTTTGTATCGTTTTCTTCTTTCTGTGTGTGTGCTTGTGTGAGAGTGGGAGAGTGGGTGAGAGGGAGAGAGACAGAGAGAGACAGAGAGACAGAGGCGGAGAGGGATAGAGGGAAACAGAGGCGGAGAGGGAGAGGAGGTGACGGAGACGGAGATGGAGAAGGAGAGGGAAGGAGAGGGAGAGGGAGTAAGGAGAAAGTGAGAGAGAAAGGGGGGGATGTGTAGGAAAGGAGGGGAGAGGGAGAATGCGAGTGAATGACCAATGCAGCGAGCAATAATTATAATCCACGTCAGTCTACTCATAACTTAAGGCTGTCGCTGCAGAATAATGAAAAATCCTTGGGGCTATCAGGAAAATAAAGGTCAACAACTACACTGTATACCAGAGGCGGATTCAGGGGTACACAAGAGGTATGCCCCTTGTTGGACCCTGAATCCGCCCTTGTATATGGCATACAGCAAACGAAGAGCACGACAAATGACAGCAGTGAAACGATAGTTGAGTGAAGTGTGACAACAGCTATGATAGAAAATTTGTCTGCACTAGGTACGCCATTGGCCCGGACATGCGAGACAATAACGAGAGCGGGTAACTCCAACTATTACCTGACATACGGCTCGGTGACTTGGCTGCAAGTGAAACCTCATTTCAAGCCATAGCAATATAATACAAGAATTACTGTCTCTGAAGGTCTCTATCAGGGTGAAAAGCTGTGGAACACGTAGCTTTTAGATATGACAGAGTGGTAGAGGGTTTGGTAAGTTTTAGGAGATTACTGAGGTATGTTGAGATACTTTCAGTCCTCACAACCAATCAAGGATCACCTGACCTGGTTATCTCCCCGGAATAAGATGACCTAATTCACATTTCCACTAAACAAACTCTAGATGGGATGTGTGGGAGAAGGTCTTTTCAATCCTGAATTATCTACGCTGGACAGCAAGCAGTCATCATTTCCACCAAGTAAAATACAGATCGGATCCGCGTGGAAGATTTTCTGGTTCCCAAATTATCTACGGCGGATGAGAAACAGTGGAGGAGAGTAGAGACCTTCACCTTTGATGAACTTGTTGAATAGAGAGGTACACTTCCTGATGACGAGGGCGGACCTGGACTCCTCGTCCTGAGCCCTGGTGAATGCGACGCCGTCGTCCATGTGTCCCTCTTCCAACATCACAGCCTGCTTCACCTCTACCTTACCTATACCTGCACGGAAAATCAGACTGACTAGAGTCGACAATACAATCAAAATTGAAATAGCTGGCAGGTCAGCTAGGTGACTGTAAGTTTGATGACATGGATGCTGTATACGACCGATGCATGAAATCACGCTGCCTACGGATGTTCACCACAGAGTGCAACAACCCTCTATTCCAACTGGATTGCCTGCCATCAGGCCATTAACCGTACACTCAAGACTAGAGTAGCAATCTGTAGCAATTGTTACAGAGCAAGGGCAGTTCGATACACGAACAATCTGTGATATAAAGTTTCGTCCATCCTTTTATAATTACAATTTTGTATTTTGCTTTTTGCTTTTTCTTATTGTGTACCAACTTTTTCTGCTCTGCAAAGCATAATATTTCTCTATTTAGAGACAGAAATAAATGTTACCTTATCTACCTGATCTATCTTACTAAAATACCACATCCAGCGTTACTAAACCTGTCCACTGGTAAAATTAGGAATAGTTGACCTTATTTCATTACCAATAGTATATTACTACTAGTAATATACTACTAGTATTATATTACTACTATAAGCGAGTTCGCGACCTTGCGACATGTCGAGTTTTCCGAATAAAAGATTCGAAAATCATTTGAGCCGAATATTTTTTTATTCAATCTGCGATGAAATCATGCGACGCATGAACCCTACTCGAAAAATATTCGAGTGAATATTTTTATTCATCGGCTGGCTCAGAACGCAGGAAACACGTCATCATTAGGACAGTGAGTCCAATATTCATTGATTTCATTGACTTCCTGTTGCGCCAGTAACCACCGCTCACACCAGAGCATGCTTCGTCATAACTGCGTCACGTCGCGAGGTAGGCGGAGAATAAAATAAGTCGCGCCCACGTGAATACGAATATTTTTATTACGTTTGCGACAGCCGTGTTCGCTACCTCCGGACAGAGCTTCGTCCAACCAAAATAAAACTCTCGACATGTCGCAGGGTCGTGAACTCGCTTTATATTACTATATTACTGCTATATTACTATATTAGTATATATATATTACTAGTAATATACTAGTAGTATTCATTCCTTATAGTAAAAATAAGAGAAAAATGTATTTACTATGATCGTTGTCTCAACTTGAGCCATTGCTACACCAAAGACACGACGGCTATCTAGTTATTGTACCTTCACTACCGACATCATCGATTGCTTCAGTGGAAAAATACCACAACAGCGAGGTTATTATACTTCTGCAAAAAAAATGATCTACAAAATCTCAGAGCGCGAAAATAGACTTCCGCAACCCTGTCCACCTACTGTAAACGCCGTATTGATCGCGACATAAAGTATAACGGTTTTAAGTGAAGGAAAAAGATACCGGTTGTAACAATAACGGATTGGTATGAGTGACATATAGGCTAAGACTAAGCTGCATCTAACTAGAACAATTGTTTTGATAAATTAGCTGAGCAATTCCTTATGAATGTTATAAATAGAACCTCGTTATAATGATTATTATTATTATTATTATTATTATTACTACCACATTTACAGTATGATGGTAGGTTGTCTAGAATCTCCCATCAGCTCTACAGGTAGGAATAGAGGATAATGATCCTAACCTCTCTTCTTCATTTCGTAAGTGTGGTACGACAGCCAGTAACCGGTGGTTGCGTGTTGTATGATGACCACAGAGTCGCCATATTTGATATCCGGCGATCCCATACCCTCCTCCTCTTCCTCAGGCTGCTTCTTATCATCCTACAGGGGCGTAAATACATCGACATAGACTCAGATCCAAAATCAGCCACTGTCTCGACAGATAACAACAAACAAGATCAAAAGTTAGCGACATGATCATCCTACGCGTGAATGTTACTGATTGGGAGTTATCTTCTCACACAATAATCGATTGATACCAGAGATTATGAAACAACCCAATGTCAATGACCCTATGACCTATTGACCTAAATCAATGAAACTATGATCTATGACCTATTGACCTACAATTTGTTGACCTTATGATCTATTGACCTAGTCACTGACCTTAGACTCTCTGAGTAGGAAGATGGTCTGTTCGCTGTTGGAGTCGAGGCGGTAGTGCGTGACTAGTTTGTGATCAGCTGTGACGCCTAAGTATCTGCCGGATGTGACGTGACGGATTCGTACAGGACGACCGTAGCCCATGAACCCTCCATACCACTTGACGCGGACGTGTTGAACTCTCCACAGTGAGCGGGCCTGCGAGCAGACACTTCCTGTCTCGTACATGACAGATCTACAATATGCCATTAACAGCATTAAAAACATACCATAAGCGCTGCGATCTGGGAACTATTTTCCATGCAGGAATATTTGTGTGTTTGACAGAACATGGTAAATTAACTACTCAAAACAGAGGAGCTATAGTTGGAGCCACGCTTTGGCACCTTCCAACAGCTTTGACAAAAAGCTGAGGCTAATTGTCAATTTCTCTGCACTGTAAGTTATTGAAGAAGTCTTGAGGAATTCTTCGGAAGTCTTCAATAACTCTTTGAGAATTCCTAAGAAGTCTTCCAGAAGTCTTAAAACTTCTTTTTTTTGAAGAAATTATGGGCAGGGAAACAGACAACTTCCCAGGTTAGATTTACATCAGTCAGACTTTTCTACCTTTACGGTACGTAACTACTGAACGCCTTACAATCTATAGCATTCCGCAATGTGAGTAGAAAAGATTGGTACGGCATTACCTATGAATGCACAAGAACTTCATATGAATTCATAAGAACTTCATATGAACGAGACATGAACTTATGAACTAGCGCACCCTAAGGTGAGAGTACCACTTACTCGAATATGTTATCGCTACCAGCCTCCGGCAGCGTGAGGCATTCATCGCCGTGAAAGAATCTGAGCACATCTCCGCCGAACACCTGTCCGAGAGATTTCAGACGAATGGCTCCTGACGAAACAGGGACCACAGTCCACAACGTCTGCTGGAACGAGGCTATCACACAGCTCGTACTGCCAATGTGCTGTGAAATAGAAAAAAGTCAAACGGTTCACCAACAAGTACAAACAACCAGCCAACTGAGGAGTTGATAGCAGAGCGGAGGCGAACCATCAAAAGAGTTCAACTTTTGTTACACGATGTAAACATGAAACGCAGGAGAAACGATTGTAACAGTTTATCAATAGACGAGGTTCCAGCTACATTTGGCCTCTGTCCAGAATTGGGAGTTGTCCTCTCTTAGAGGGCCAATATTTATACAAGTTCAGTCAAACAGCTTGTAGTCATAGACTTAGGAATGCCTATCGCCTCATAGAAATGTAGTATAGGCAACCATAACTCAATAAATGGCATCGAATTAAAATAGAATAAATAAAATTAAAATAATAAAATCAAATAATTAAAATATATATATATAAATAATGCCAATAATTATCCCTGTGGCATTTAAGTTTCCTCAAGAGCGGAGACTAGCACGATTAAAAATGGCCTCCATCTCAAAAGAGCTGTCTGCCAATGGGACGTGAATCTAGTATGAAAACTTACAGGGTTGAGACTGAAATTCTTATTGGAATTTTGAATCGCCCCATAGAAGTAAAGCCTATACAATTATAACTCAATATACGGCATCTCTGCATAGAATTAAACCATGTAGAGAGCTAAGATTTCCTGCAGAGTTTGATTATGAAATGAGTTTTCATATGTCACTCATGCACCACGCATATCATATCGCTCACATAAGACAGCCATATCCATCACTCACCAGGTAGCGCTCCGAGGAGACGCTGACTAGTATGAAGTCATCGCCGACCCTGACCTTCTCTCCCTCTGACCTCTGTTTGGATGCCGGATGAATAGTCCACCAGCACGATTCACCTTCCGCCTCGGAGCGGAGCCCAACGTCAAACGCCAGCTTGTCATTGGACGACGATGACGTCAGGCAAGACAAATACTGGAAAAAACAATAATGATACAAATAATACAATAATCCAATAACGATAGTAATAGTAACAGTAACAGTAATAACACAGTAATACAGTACCAGTACTGCATTTCTTCAGTTATAAGACATGCGTAAATCCTACAGAGATAAAGGCTCATCTCAGTTTCATAAATCACAACGCCTAGACGAAGCTAATCAACCCACCAATGGCCAGTAAATGATGACAAAATCATTTTTATGTCATTTAAGAGGATAAATTAATATCATCAATAATAATATAAGTCGGAATCAGCAGCTCCATCTTTTGGTAGTCGTCTATTTCTCCGCCCTAAATTTACTCAAAATAAGAAGTCTTAAGAAGTTATGAGAAGTCTTACGAATTTTTGAGGAATTCTTCAAGAGCTTCCAGGGCAGGGAAATAGACAATTACCAGAACTTGTGACTTCATTTATTAATATCGATTGGAATCAAGAGCTCCATCTTTCTATTGAAACCATAAATCATGATGATTGCCCGTCTCCTGAGGCAGACACAAGTCTATTTCACATGATGATCATACTTTCGCTACACTTTCAACGAGCGCAATGATTCGCTCAAATTACAATCGGATCTTCAAATATCCTTATGAACTCAGTACTTATGTACTCAGTGTCGTAAGGATGAATTTTGATAATTCTGTCTGCTTTTACAGGGTTCTTACAGTACACTAGGAGATGGCCGTGAGACAAAGCACTGAAAGCGATCTTCATTTCCAGAAATCAGTCCAAAACCTAAACTAGCATTCCTCAGTAATACTGTGTGATAAAGCATATCTTATATCTTATATAGCATATCTTATATCTTATATAGCATATCTGACCGGGACAGGTTTAGTTTTAAAATTTTTCAAAGTTTCCATTAGTGAAAGAACGTTGTTTCTTTTCACAACAAGTTTTTTTGTGACGACGTGACAACGTGGCAGCACATGTTATTATCATCACCTAAATACATCAGCACCGAACTAAACAAGGTTGGAGTTGTCCTACCATGTCACTGTGGCAGTGTCGCAGCATGACAGCATGGCCGTACAGCAGTGTCCTACTTCCAGCCTGGGTTGTCTAAAAATACACGAGACATTGTGAGCCAGCGTCTGCGCCGTCTGACATTATGGAGGACAAACAGACTGACTGAAGTACTGTAGAACCGGGTTTGATAATGACTGTCTAACAGCCACAAAAATAGGAACAAAAAATGATCACTGTTGTTGGAATTCGCTATAGAAATTACACCCATTATAGGAGTTGTCTTCTCATTTATAGGATCACTACTGGAGAACGGAATTTTTATGCGCGGACAATATTTGCGTTTTAGCACGCAGTAAAATATTTGCAATCTTACAATTTTTGCGTTCTTGGTTCAGCCTTAGTTATATATGATGAGATATTTACGAACAGCTCGATCACAAAAGGTATCAAATAGCAAAATAATTCCGTTCTACAGTATCATTAGATCGCTATCATCTTTATTTCTTGATAGTTTTGAAGCAAACGCTAACATTTCTGCCACTATCAAATCCGGTTCTACAGTAGAAGCAATACATACTTCAGTACAACCGCACTAAAACAGGGCGACGCCTCCATTGCATCACAAATGAGTAACAGTCTGCTGGCGATGATTTGAATCTGAACGGGAATGTGTACTGGACATGAAGAGGAGAGATGATCATGCCACTTGTTTACGTGAAAGCCTTCCTCAATTCATAAACTATTTAAAACACCCAATTATCGAGGAAATGATGACGTGGCGCGTTACGCTCTCTATTCGTATGGGATAAAGAGGATTGGCTCACCGATTCTGGGTGCGGAGAGTTGATCATCTCCTGCAGCGCCCTGACCGACAGCGCCTGCTCCAGAACAAACGCGCATACCGACAAGTCAGGCGGCTCAGCCGTCTGAAAATGTCAACCAAAAATCATAACAACAGCTGTTTCTTCGATCACCATATTTACCCTGTACTATCAGAGATCCTGGATAGGATCTCTGATAGTCTATATAGGGTGTATACAATCTAACAGAAGCTGTGCTGTACTCACAGGGACAATGCAGGAATGAAATATATAAAATTAGTTGGACATCTACCAACAACGATGTTGGTGTTATTTCGTGACATAGAAGCGTCTACCATAAGCAAGACAGATTTGATCAACCTCAGAGTAAATCTAAATTCAAAATCCGTCTACCACAAATATTTCATCATTCAAGGTCATTTGAAGGTCACATGCTATCAGTTTGATGTTTCTCCTGCCCTGAGGATAAGTCGGGGGTGGGGGGGTTTCTAGCTATGCTTACACCGCCAGGTGTTACAACCAATCAGAGACAGAGAGCTTTCCTACCTTCTCGTGGAGAGGCTCTGTGAAACATTTTCTATTGCCGAAACCTTCAGCAGCCAAGGCGACGCGAACCGAGCCTTCATTGGTGTTGATATTGCAGCTCAGGCATATGAAGTCGTTCTGTAAAAATACAGAAAATCTGATGATTTCATCACCTAATTTTCCACACGCATACGAATGTGGCCGTATGAAGCTGATCATAGATCGTTAATCGAATTATCCATCTTCTAATCACACGTAATTGATTCCATCAACAAGCGAGGGCTCTCTTGTTTCTCATTCTATTACACCCACGAACTATCGGAGGCCCTTCATAGACACCGATATAGACATAGACATAGACAATGGAAAGTACTGAGAGCCTTCTCCACTAGGAAGAGGCAGTAACTTTCATTGAAACCTTCGCGTATTTGCCAACAGAGTTGCCAAAGTTTAGTGCCTGAGACGAAAGTGATTACATCCATCAAGGTAGAGTTCGGAAACGCAATGATCAGCAAATCTTTGGGCTGGAAAAATAGTCTGGAGTCGCCCAAACAGAACTCTGGAAACTGTACCTACTTACAAGGTCATTCAGGGGTCATTGAGGGGTTATTGAAGGGTCAGGCTTGTCAGGTATGCGAGTACGTACTAAGATCTACCTCAGAATAACAAGAGAGTTAATAGTTTCCACACCTCCTTATACTTCTTTTCAGCCGAGTTCTAAACTCTAGTCAACATTCAATCCAAGGGATGAGAACGGACTAAAACATCACCTTTGGAATTCCTCTCACAGTAGTGTAATCGTCAGAGACTGGACATTACTCTGGCGGGAATGCCTAATTGTTTGGACATCGAGAAACTTGACATTGGCAGTAGTGAATACTTACATGTAGTTCTGAGTACTACCCTCGGCATTTCAGTCATTAACTATTACCACAACTAGTATTGATGCGTTACTATCAGTAGTACTGGCACTTTACTATCAGTAGTACTAGTACTTTACTATCAGTAGTACTAGTACTTTACTATCAGTAGTACTAGTACTTTACTATCAGTATTACTGGTACTTTATTATCAGCAGCATTGGTACTTTACTATCAGTAGTATTGGTACTTTACTATCAGTAGTACTGGTACTTACTATCAGTAGTATTGGTACTTACTATCAGTAGTATTGGTACTTACTATCAGTAGTACTGGTACTTACTATCAGTAGTACTGGTACTTACTATCAGTAGTACTGGTACTTTGTGTTACAAGTGGGTTACTGACATTACGAACAGCAAATTTAATAAGTAGATCAATGACCCAAATAAACGTCCATACTGAAGGAGGAGAAACGATCCAGTAATGAAACCATATCGATATTTATAACATCTTGACCCATTTATACGAGCGTGTTCCGCACACCCACACCTGCCGGCTGGAGATGATGCCTAATCACCATAATAAGTTAGACAGCAGTTCGAAAACCTGGACATAAAATCACCAGTATTTTCCACTTAGAGGCAAAATTAGACCCGTCTCCAACACGAGACATCGGTTGCCGATGAGGAGTTGTCATCTCGCGTGAACACCACAGTTCTTGTGCATTGACAAGCAGTTAAATGTCAGCTAGATCGGGAGGGCATTAATCAAAGTTCAAATCCATAATAGGTTGAGTGGTGAGAGGCTAGCCCTCGGTTTCACTGCCTACTCGGAAACAGTGGGTGTATAACACCTCGGAGATACACGAGTCTCAAAGAATACAACATTGCAGGGGAATCATTCTCCAAACCTCACATCAGAAATTTGGCTATCTTCTAACTCTCACCTGTATCCACTGACATAGTTTGTTACTTTCCAGACAACGCCATTGAGCAATTGCCAAACATCAGATAACATACAAATAAATACAGCAATAACACTTTACCTGCTCCAAGCAGTCGGACGCTTCAGCCATGACACAGAATCAGACGGAGTCTCAAACCGACATTCCACGAACGGATATCCTCCGAGTTCAGAGGCAGCACCGTGAGAACCAATCGCTAGTGACCAAATCGAAATCGGCAGCGTTCACAGCTTAACTCCGAGCAAGACCTGTGGGCCACGGTGTTACTTTAATGCCAATCCGCTGGAATGGCCGAACAGTAAGTAGCTATGCGCTGCCGGTAGCCACTTACGGAGAGCAGTAGTGCAAACCAGCTGACTGTGTGGAGATAGGATTAGCCGAGCGTTCAAATATCACTCTACCTGCCTGCTGCCTATACCCCTAACCCACAAGATCGTATAGCCTAAGAACCTGACTAAGGGGGGCTAGTTATGTTTGTTTATATTACCGTTGTACGAGTATCACCTGCACACTGCCAGCATGTATAATCAAACAGATTAAGCGATGCAGTGTGTATGACTGAGTCGGAGGAGTCAGGTTAAATATGGGTCGAGATTACCGGTCTCATATGTTAGAAACGGTTATTCATCAGTTGTCAAGTAGTTTGGATAGATGTTACGGCATCGATTCCTCGTAATAACATGAGTATTCTTTACACACACATGTACAACGGCGACCCATTTCATGCGCCGACGAATAGCGCTTGACGAAATAAAAAGAACGAGTAGCTCGTGGACAAGGGGATGCCTAGACTTGGAGCGGGGTTTTTAGCTACAATCACGATTGCAAGAGAGGCAGAGTGCATGATTCTTCGGTTCATCGAGTGAACTTAATGAACATTAATGCACTGTCATTAGCAGCGGCTATCTCCCCACTTGTACGTCTGAAACGAGCAGCAGACGTATGCAGCAACTGCAGTATAGACTGCATGAGCTCGTTCTTGGAGTTCCTATGATGCAGAGTCTCAACTTAACAGCAGAATAGGGTGTATGACATGAGAGAGAGAGGGGGGGGAGGAACAAGAGGGAACAAGAGGGAGAGGGAGAGGGAGAGGGAGAGGGAG
>ERZ1740065.3096-NODE-3096-length-10396-cov-6.635045_pt1 | contig 10396 bp, 10 predicted proteins | sample MGYA00581738_ERZ1740065 | MGnify/ENA primary metagenome ERZ1740065 (study PRJEB43018, sample SAMN04849749) | marine metagenome | isolation source: floating plastic debris | place: Pacific Ocean | collected 2008-09-01 | study: EMG produced TPA metagenomics...
CCTGTGCCGTCAACGCATCTAGCAGCGCCGTGCCCACGCCCAGCCCGCGGGCGCGTTCGTGCACGCAGATACCATCCATCAACAGGATGTCGGAGGCCAGATCCCGTTCGATGACGGACAGGATGGTGCCGCGCCAGAGCGCGCCCCACCAGCCATAGACTTTTTGCAGATCCGAAAAATCTCCCCCGACCAGCGCGCCCTTGTCCGTCTTGAAACCCGCGATACCCAGCAGGTTTTCCTCATTGTCGCGCGCGACAAGAGCGAAATCCGGATCCAGAACCGCCTCCAGAAACTGCATGGCGCGCGCTGTGGGGCCGAGGGTGCGCCCCAGTTTGTGACCGAATGCCTGCCAGTAGAGCGCTGCGACATCCTGCCGTTCGTGGGCGGCGAAGCCCGAGGATATATGGTAGTCCATGCATTTGATATTGTCCTTACGCCCCGGTCCTGCAAGGGTCGAGCCATGACGCAAGTCGTTGAAATACCATTGTGGCTGTTTGTGCTGATTGTGCTCTTTGCAGCCGTCACCTTTGCGTCGCACTTCCTGTTCCCCTCCGTTCGCTGGTTTTTCAGGCGGCGGCTGGAGCGTGCGGTGACGAGGTTGAACCAGCGGCTGACGCGCCCGATCGAGCCTTTCAAGCTGGCGCGGCGCTACGACATGATCCAGCGGCTGATCTATGACCCGGAGGTTACCCGCGAAATCGTCAATCACGCAAAGGCCAATGGCGTGCCGGAAAACGTGGCGTTCGAGCGGGCGCGGGCCTATGCCCGTGAGATCGTCCCCAGTTTCAGCGCATTTACCTATTTCGGATTTGGCACACGGATGGCGCGGCTGTTGGTGCGGTCGGTCTATTCCGTCTGGACCGGACCCCGGAACGATACGGTCATCCAGTCGATCCCCAAGGATGCCACGGTTGTTTTCATCATGAACCACCGATCCAATATGGATTACGTGCTGGTCACCTATCTGGCGGCGCAGACCTCGGCCCTGTCCTATGCGGTCGGGGAATGGGCGCGGGTCTGGCCGCTCAGCCGCCTGATCCGGATGATGGGAGCTTACTTCATCCGGCGCCGGTCGCGCGGCGGGCTCTACCGGAAAGTCCTCGCGCGCTATGTGCAGATGGCAATCGCCGGCGGCGTGGCACAAGCGATTTTCCCCGAAGGCGGGCTCAGCCTGAACGGGCGGCTGATGCCCCCCCGCATGGGGTTGTTGTCCTACGTGATAGAGGGGCGCGATCCGGAGGCGCGGGATGTGGTCTTTGTGCCCGTGGCGATCAACTATGACCGTGTCCTGGAAGACCGCGTGCTGATCGCCGCTGCAGCCCGCGGGGACCGGCGGTTCGGCGCCCGTATCTCTGTGGTTGTCCGCTTCATTCTGAGCAAGTTCTGGCAGGGGTTGCGCGGGCGCATCACGCGGTTTGGCACGGCGGCAGTGGTATTTGGTGAACCGCTCTCGCTGCGCGAGGTCGGCCCTGACACACCGGTAGAGGAGATTGCCGGAACCCTGATGGCGCGTATCGAGGCCGTGATGCCGGTTCTGGCGGTGCCGCTCGTCTCTTACGTCCTGACGCAGTCGGCGGAGCCGCAATCGCAGGATGACCTGATTGCCAAGATTGACGCGCTCAGCGGACCGATCAGCCACCTTATCCCGGAAACCACGCTGCAGAACCTGCCGCAGGACGTGCATCAGGCGTTGATGCAGATGCGCAAGCATCAGGTGATCGAGGAAACCGAGACCGGTTGGCAGATCATTCCCGCAGAGCGCCCCGTGGCGGAATACTACGCCAAGTCGATTGCGCATTGCTTCAAGGGCGCTGCATCTGCAGCATAAATGCTGTGACTGCGAAGTCATAAAATTACAAAAAGCAAGCTCTAGATGTTGCAATGTTGCGCAACACTGCCTATCCAAACGCAAGACATCGCGATTCTGCATCGCGGCATAGTTGATTGGTACATCGTTCAGCAGGAGGCTTACATGGCACTGGACACCACCATCGCGCATTACGAAGCGCCGGAAAAAGACCTCTATGAAATGGGGGAAATGCCACCCATGGGCTATGTGCCCAAACAAATGTACGCATGGGCGATCCGGCGTGAACGCCACGGCGAACCTGACAGCGCGATGCTGCAGGAAGTCGTCGATGTCCCGGAGCTCGACAGCCAGGACGTGCTGGTCCTGGTGATGGCGGCGGGGGTCAATTACAATGGTGTGTGGGCGGCACTTGGCGTCCCGATCAGCCCGTTTGACGGGCACAAGCAGCCCTATCACATCGCGGGGTCCGACGCCTCCGGGATCGTCTGGGCCGTGGGTGATAAGGTCAAGCGCTGGAAAGTCGGTGACGAGGCGGTGATCCACTGCAACCAGGACGATGGCGACGACGAAGAGTGCAACGGCGGTGACCCGATGTATTCACCCACACAGCGGATCTGGGGCTACGAGACCCCGGACGGGTCTTTCTCACAGTTCACGCGGGTGCAGAGCCAGCAGCTGATGCCGCGCCCCAAGCACCTGACCTGGGAAGAGGCGGCCTGCTACACGCTGACACTGGCGACGGCGTATCGGATGCTGTTCGGGCATGAGCCACATGACCTGAAGCCCGGTCAGAACGTTCTGGTGTGGGGGGCCTCAGGCGGCCTTGGCTCTTATGCGATCCAGCTGATCAATACCGCTGGCGCCAATGCAATTGGCGTGATCTCAGATGAGAGCAAACGCGATTTCGTCATGGAGCTTGGCGCCAAGGGCGTTCTGAACCGCAAGGACTACAATTGCTGGGGCCAGCTGCCCACCGTGAACACGCCGGAATATGGCGAATGGTTCAAGGAAGCGCGCAAGTTCGGCAAGGCGATCTGGGACATCACCGGCAAGGGCGTGAACGTGGACATGGTCTTCGAACACCCGGGTGAGGCGACCTTCCCGGTCTCCACCTTCGTGGTGAAGAAAGGCGGCATGGTCGTGATCTGTGCCGGTACCACCGGCTTTAACCTCACGTTCGACGTGCGCTACATGTGGATGCATCAGAAGCGTTTGCAGGGCAGCCACTTTGCCCACCTCAAACAGGCCTCTGCGGCGAACAAGCTGATGCTGGAGCGGCGGCTCGATCCCTGCATGTCCGAGGTGTTTACCTGGTCGGACCTGCCGCAGGCGCATATGAAGATGATGCGCAACGAGCACAAGCCGGGCAACATGTCCGTTCTGGTGCAGGCACCCACAACGGGGCTGCGCACCTTCGAAGATGCACTCGAAGCAGGCCGTTAACGTAACAACGAGGCGAATTAAACATGACGAACGCCCGCGAATCACGTATAGGTTGCGCGGGCGTTTCCCGTTATGGTTGTGACGCTCTTTAGTATCAATTACTTAGAAATTCCGCCCTCGCTATTTCTGGGGAGTTAATAACTGCGAATTTTCAGCAGACGTTCATACATGTTAGAGTTGTGTTAATCTTTCATTAACCTTTAAGAGGCGAGTCTGCTATGCGAAGTGATTGGATTTTGGACGTTCTCACGGACTTGAAAACATTTGCGACAGCAAACGACTTGCCGGTGCTCGCCGAGCAGTTGGATGATACCGCGATTGTTGCTCTTGCCGAGATCGCCGCCCTTCACGAAAGGACGCAGGGCACGGCACATGGTAGCGAACACGACGGTGGAGAAAGTTTTGGCGGAGCTGGAGCAGGCGGACACGCTTGAATCCATCCAGCACGCAATTCTCAAGTTAAGGGAGCATTTTCAGGTCCAGAACATGGTGTACCACTGGGTGGACAGCGCCGGCGAGCAATACGGCTACGGCACCTACCCGCTGGATTGGGCTGCAAGGTATCAAGAGCAGAACTACATACGGATCGATCCGGTCATCGCCGGATGCTACAAGCGGTTTCATCCGGTCGATTGGAAGAAACTGGATTGGTCCGGCAAGGCTGTACGCGCTTTTCAGGCAGAAGCGGTGGAGTACGGCATCGGCAACCAGGGCTATTCCATCCCCATCCGCGGACCTAACGGTCAGTTCGCCCTGTTTACGGTGAATCACACCTGTAACGACGAAGAATGGGAAGAATTCACAGAGACCAACCGACGCGAACTGATCCTGATCGCGCATTATTTTAACCAAAAGGCGCTGGAGTTCGAACCCAACCGCGCGCCCGAACAATCGCAGCCGCTCTCGCCGCGGGAAGTCGACGCGATGACCTTGCTGGCCATCGGGTACAGCCGGGCGCAAGTTGCTGAAACGCTTTCGATTTCGGAGCATACGCTGCGCGTCTATATAGAGAGTGCACGTTTCAAGTTGGGGGCGTCCAACACGACACATGCGGTCGCGCGGGCCCTCAGCCGCGGCCTGATTATTGTGTGAGTCTCCTGCGGCTCACGGGCCCAACCGTTAACATCACGCGCGCCCGGGTCGGCAGGTGTTAAAGATCCTCAAGCTAATCCTTTGTTCATGCCTCGCTCTGACCAAAGGACATAAAATGCTTCGCTACATCTACGCAGACCAGCTCTCCCGCCACGGCAAACTTGCCCAGTCGATGTTTCAGGATCGCGCGGATCAGTTCAAGACGCGGCTTGGCTGGGAAGTGAGCGTGGATGAAACCGGGCTGGAGCGTGATGAATACGATGCGATGAACCCGCTCTACGTCATCTGGGAAATGCCGGACGGCACCCACGGCGGGTCCATGCGGTTTTTGCCGACAACGGAACGCACGATGGTGAACGATCATTTCACGCATCTGATGGGCGGTGGCACGATTACCAGCCCGCTGATCTGGGAATGCACGCGGTTCTGCCTCAACCGCGAAGCGCCGAGCCGGGTTGCGGCTGCGCTGATGCTTGGCGGTGGCGAGATCATGAGTGGTTTTGGAATAAAGCACTTCGTCGGTGTATTTGACGCCCGCATGGTCCGTATCTACCGCATGATCGGGTCCTCGCCCGAGGTGCTGGGCAGCGAAGGCAAGGGGCGGGATGCCATCAGTATCGGGCTGTGGGAGTTTGCACCCGACGCCCAGGCCAAGGTCGCGGCCCGTGCCGGAGTTTCGCTGGAACTCTCGCGCCTGTGGTTCGATCGTGCTTTTGGACGGGACGCCGCGCGCCAACTCGCCTGCGCCGGGTAAATCACTTCAGGTGACATCTGGTCCCTGTCGCGCGGCCCCTGTAGGGTCGCGCCATGACCACGCCCGCGCTTACATTCTCTGACGATCAGGCAACCGCTTTTGACAGCGTGGCGGAGCTTTTGCGCGGCGCCGGTATCGATCTGGATGACCAGTTGTTGACGCCCCCAAAGAGCAGCGCAACTGCCGTTATGGCGATTACCGGCAAGGCAGGGTCCGGTAAAACCCTTTTGCTCGCAGAGCTTTACAAGGCGCTGGAAGGTGCGGGCGTCGAAGTCGTGTCGGGAGACTACGAATCCCGCAAGCGGCGCGACAAGCGCACGCTGGCAATCCTTGCGCCAACCAACAAGGCGGCAAGCGTACTGCGGCTGCGCGGTGTGCCTGCCACCACCATCCACCGCATTCTTTACACGCCGGTGTATGATCCGGAGTATGAGCGCATTGCCGAATGGCTGGCGGCAAACGGCGAGCGCCCGGAGATCGAAGGCCTGACCGATGGCGCTCTCGACCGGGCCGCCGCCTTTTATGCGACGAACAAATCGATCCCCGGGGCGCTGGCAGCGGCCGGGCTGCGCGGATCCGATTTCATCACCGGCTGGAAACGTCGTGAAGAGCCGCTGGATATCGGTTTTGTCGACGAGTCCTCGATGCTGGATGACAAGCAGTTCGAGGATCTGAAGGAAATTTTTCCGACGCTGCTCCTGTTCGGCGATCCGGCCCAGCTTGCGCCGGTCAACCAGTCCGGCACGATGGTTTTTGAGAAGCTGCCGGAAACCCGGGTGTTGAGCCTGAACCGCATTCACCGTCAGGACGCCGACAATCCGATCCTTGATCTGGCCCATGCGCTCGGTGATCCGGACCTCGGCTTCGAACAGTTCGAGCGTATGGTCGAAGCAGCCGCGGCGCGCGATGACAGGGTGGTCTGGGGCCAGCGGGTCGAAGTCGACCTGATGGCGCGCAGCCCGGTTCTGGTCTGGCGGAATGCTACGCGCATCCGGCTGATCAACGCGTTTCGACAAGTCCATGGCGCGCCCGAGGACTCGCTGCTCGAAGGCGAACCGCTCATCTGCGATGGTCTCGAATTACCGCTGAAGCACCGCAAGAAGCGACTGGATCTCGAAGCGCGCGGGCTGATCAAGGGGGCGCAGGTCATCTATCTCGGAGCGGGGCGTAAACCGGGGTTCAGTCGGCTGCACGTAATGGGCGCGGAAGACCCTCAGGTCTCGGCTGCGTCCATCGTAAAGATCGAAAAGCCAGACGAGGAAGAGCCGTTTATCCCCTTCGCCGCTGGCATGGGGGCCACGTTCCTGCACGGTGCGGCCGTGACCATTCACAAGGCACAGGGCAGCCAGTGGGATACCGTTCAGGTCTTTGCGCCGGATCTCTATGCCGCAGCCCGTATGGGCCGCGCAGAGGCGGGGCAACCTTTGTGGAAACGGCTGGCCTATGTGGCGATCACGCGGGCGCAGGAACGGCTGATCTGGGTGGTGCGCAACCGTCTGTCGATGCCCACGGGGCCGTTGGTCGTAGATGATCTGCGTGCCGTTCCCGCAGCGCCTCTCACCCTGTCTGAGCCACCATCGGAGGAGTTGCTATGAAGTCGATCATCATCACCGGCGCGAGTTCGGGTATCGGGCACGCCACCGCCGAGGTCTTCCTCGACGCAGGCTGGCGTGTTGGCCTGATTGCGCGCCGTGCAGACAGGCTGGAGGCCCTGGCCGACCGCTATGAGACAGCTGTGGCACTGCCTGCGGATGTGACGGATGCAACGGGGATGCAGGCCGCCTTCGAAGCTTTCGGCCACCTCGATGTGCTTTTCAACAATGCCGGTGTGTTCGGGCCTGCGGCGACCATTGACGAGGTTGATCTGGATGCGTGGGCAGAGGTGATGCAGGTGAACATAGGCGGGATGTTCATTGCGGCACGCCTCGCCTTCACCGCGATGCGGGCCCAAACGCCGCAGGGGGGACGGATCATCAACAACGGTTCGCTATCGGCCTATGTCCCGCGCCCGAATTCCGTCTGTTACACGACCACCAAGCACGCGGTCACGGGGCTTACCAAGACCCTCTCCCTGGACGGGCGAGCATTCGGGATCGCGTGTGGCCAGATCGACATCGGCAATGCAGAGACCGATTTGCTGGCGAAGCTGAAGAAAACACAGCCAGGAACGGCAACCATGGATGTCCGGAACGCGGCCCGGTCCGTCTTGCACATGGCGGAGATGCCAGCGGAGGCAAATGTTCAGTTCATGACCGTGATGGCGACGACGATGCCTTACATCGGGCGCGGGTGACACAAAGGTGGCCTGAAGCCCACCTTACCTGCCTGCACATCCGGTGTTTCCAGCAGGTGGGGTGGGCTTCAGGCCATCCCTGTTTACGTACGGAAGACCCGGAAGACCGCCGAGGCGGCCCAGCCCGCGGCGATGGCGATTGCGATGGACATGATCCCGTACATCAATGGCTGGTTGCGCGACAATTCAAAGAGCCAGCGTTCCAGGCCGACTTTCTGCACTTCGATGGTGGTGTCATAGTTCGAAATCACCTGACCATCGCGCGTAAGGAAAATCCGCGTTACGTAATTGCCTTCGGTCAGCGCCGCCGGCAGCCGCACGGCCGTCCGGAACAAGGTCTGCTCGCTGACCGTCACCGCACCTTCGCGCAACTGGTAGAGATCGGAGCGGCTGCGGATACGGATCAGGGCTTCGGTAAAACTCTCTGAATCGCTGATGTTGGACGGGGCGCCAACCGAGCGGATGGCCCGCGGCACCGAGATCTTGTGACGCAGATCTTCCACGTCCTTGAGCACATTGCGCAGCGGCCCGCTGGTCTGCACCGCGTAGAAACTTGGCGCGTGGTCTACTTCGACCGCATCCGTATTCACCCAGATGCCAAGACGCTTCGCCTTGCGCCGCACGGTCAGGGGCGTCGAGGGTCCTGCAACGGTCACGATCACCTCGATCGGCGGGCCATCGGGAATGGCCTCTTCGCGCTTGACGGCCCCGAAAATCAGAATGTCCGACCCGTCGAAACTGGTGGTGATGGAGATCTTGTCCTTGCTCAGACCCAGCACCACCTCCTCCGCGTTGGCGACAGCGCTCAGCAGCACGAGCCCGATGAGACAGGAGAAAAGGCGCCGCACCACGGTCAGTGCCCCGAGGCCGCGCCGACGGAGTAGAGCTCCGACGGCATCAGCAGCAGATCGAGGGCAAGCTTGCCGCAGACTGCCAGAACCATGATGGCCAGAAGAATACGCAACTGTTCGGCCTTCATCTTCACGCCGATGCGAGTACCGATCTGTGCGCCGATCACGCCACCCACCAGCAGCAGGACCGCCAGGACGATATCGACGGTAAAGTTGGTCGTGGCGTGTAGCAGCGTGGTGAAGGCGGTGACAAAGATGATCTGGAAGAGCGACGTGCCAACAACGACCTTGGTCGGCATGCCCAGCAGGTAAATCATCGCAGGCACCATGATGAAACCGCCGCCCACGCCCATGATTGCGGCAAGGATGCCCACCGTGACGCCAACCAGCAATGGTGGGATCACCGAGATATAAAGCCCGGAGACTCTGAAACGCATCTTGAACGGCAACCCGTGCACCCAGTTGTGTTTCTTGCGCGCAGGCGGTTTGCCGGACTTGGTTTTGCGGATGGCGTTGAGGCTTTCGATGAACATCAGCCCGCCGATCACGCCGAGAAAGACGACGTAGCATAGCTTGACCAGCAGATCGACCTGCCCCAGTGCCTTGAGGTAGTTGAAGACCACGACGCCAAGTGCAGCACCGACGAGCCCCCCGATGAGCAGCACCGTGCCCATCCTGAGATCCACCGTCTTTCGCTTCAGATGCGCCAACACGCCGGAGAAGGAGGAGGCGACAATCTGGTTTGCTTCGGTGGCCACGGCCACGGCGGGTGGAATGCCGATGAAAAACAGCAGGGGCGTCATCAGGAAACCACCACCCACGCCGAACATACCCGAAAGAATGCCCACAATACCCCCGAGGCCGAGCAGTAGGAAAGCATTGACCGAGACTTCGGCGATGGGGAGGTAGATTTGCATGTCCTCTGTTAGAGCACTGAGGGGTGCAAAATCAATGCTGGTCGCTGCCGTGCAGCAATCAGGACTGACATAATCCGCTTAACTGGCCTTATCGGATCAGCGCTCTTTCACGTAAGGTTCGCCTCCCGCGCGAGGCGGGATGGCTTTTCCGACGAATCCCGCGAGGATGATCACCGTCATCACGTAAGGCAATGCGCCGAGCAGCGCCCCCTGCACCTTGACCCCGAAGAGCGCTTCGATCACGTCGGGCCGCGTCTCCAGCGCGCCGAAGAGGCCGAAGAGCAGCGTCGCGTAGAGCGCATACCACGGGCGCCACTTGGCGAAGATCAGCGCGGCCAGAGCGATGAAGCCGCGGCCTGCGGACATGTCCTTGACGAAGCCGGCTTGCAGAGCGGTGGAGAGATAAGCGCCCGCGATGCCGCAGAGCACGCCGCAGATCATCACCGCCGCATAGCGCAACCCCACGACCGACACACCAGCGGTATCGACCGCTGCCGGGTTTTCACCAACGGCGCGCAGGCGCAGCCCAAATCTGGTGCGGAACAGGATCCACCAGGTGAGCGGCACCATCGCGAAAGCGACGTAGACGAGGATCGAATGCCCGGAGATCAGTTCCTGATAGATCGGACCAAGGACCGGGACTGCGCCAAGGCTTTCGGCAAAGGGCAGCGTGATCGGTTCGAACCGTGCGCCGCCCATGAGCGATGGGGTTCGACCACCCTGGCTGAACCAGTCTTGGGCAATCAGCACTGTCAGGCCAGCGGCCAGAAAATTGATGGCCACGCCGGAGATCAGTTGATTGCCCCGGAAGGTGATGGAGGCGAGACCGTGCAGGATGCTGAAGGCCATCGAAGATGCAATACCCGCGGCGAGCCCGATCCAGACCGACCCGGTGAGTGCTGCGACCGCTGCAGAGAAAAACGCAGCCGCCAGCATCTTGCCTTCGAGGCCAATGTCGAAAATACCCGCGCGTTCAGAGAAGAGACCGGCGAGACAGGCCAGCAACAACGGTGTGGCCAGCCGGACGGTGCTGTCAAGCAGCTGGATCAGCGTCAGAAAATCCATCAGGCTCTCCCCCGGCGCATCATCAGGAACAGCCGCTCCAGCGGCATCCGCACCATGTTGTCCAGCGCCCCTGTGAAGAGGATCACAAGCGCCTGAATGACAACGATGAGTTCACGGGGGATCGATGTCCAAAGCGCCAGCTCCGCGCCGCCTTGATAGAGGAAACCAAAG
>ERZ1740065.3097-NODE-3097-length-10394-cov-4.823968_pt1 | contig 10394 bp, 11 predicted proteins | sample MGYA00581738_ERZ1740065 | MGnify/ENA primary metagenome ERZ1740065 (study PRJEB43018, sample SAMN04849749) | marine metagenome | isolation source: floating plastic debris | place: Pacific Ocean | collected 2008-09-01 | study: EMG produced TPA metagenomics...
ACTAACTGGCAATCATTTCAGCTCTGTAAGTGCCATCTTTTGTCAGTCAATCAGGGGAATGCATTACAGCATCTGTGATGGTTTCTGGTATCAAAAGCTACAAAAAAACATAGTTTCTAAGTTGACCTCAATCAAGTTAAGGAATACTTAGGTAATTATGCTATTCCCGAAGTTGAAAAGTGTTTGACATAAAGCTTTTGGAGACTATATCCCAGGTTTTGCATCAGGAGAGTTTTCCTATTTAGCCTATGGCTGTAGTGTTTTTGAAACCTACAAATGTTGTTTAGTTCACAATCAGGAAATAAACCATGCCACGTACTAATGAAACACAGTCTCAAACTGCTAGCATTTGTTTTGTGCGTCAGCCTAGCATTTGCTTCATCAAAAACGGTCAAAAAGTCCAGCGTCCTACAGTTTCTCTATCCTTGGAGACTCTGAGCTTAGCTTAATAGCTGTTTAATTAACCTTTGGGAGAAGATAGCTTAGCTATCTTCTCCTATGGCATAGAAATTTATTAAAGTGAGTATGCAGACAACTAACGTGTTACTTAGCGGTCAAGGGTCTTACCAATTTGACCAACTAGATGATCATATACAAACTCAAGAATTTAACCGACTTGCTTATCAGGCTAAGCTTTTAGCACCCATTGAGAAGAATATTTGGCATCAATTAGAGCTATCGCCAGGGCAGCGGATCTTAGATCTTGGCTGTGGTCCAGGAATTATTACCCATGCCCTAGCTGACTATGTTTATCCAGGAGAGGTTGTGGGTATAGACAAGAGTCAAGAATTGATTTCTTCTCTAAAAAAGCAAGGTAGCCAGACTAACATAACTTTCTGCTGTGGTGATATTTATGATCTGGCTTTTGAGCAACAGTTCGATATTGTCTATGCTCGCTTATTATTCCAGCATCTTACTGACCCGTTAAAAGCATTGGAAACCATTCGAAAGCTGTTGAAACCTGGTGGAAAAGTATGCATTTTGGATGTGGATGATGACTGGGCTAGCGTATATCCAGAGCCTGAGTCATTTGCTCGGTTACGTCAAAAAGTTACCCAACGCCAACAAGTGTTAGGTGGAGATCCTTGGGTGGGCCGCAAATTAGCATCCTATGCGCATAAAGCTGGATTTACACCAGTAGAGACCATGATTCAACTGATCGACAGCAACCGGTTGGGGCTAGACAACTTTTTTGAGCTATTGTCCTTGGGTGCCCACTATCGATCCCAGAAACAAGACTTTGATGAACTTGGAATCGTCCACCAAGATATTCAAAACTTGATTAAAAATTCCCCTGCCTGGGCTGGCTTCGGGTTGTTTGTCGTTGTCGGTCATAAACCTAAGACATAGCTTGCTCAAGTTTCTTTTAATAGGGTTTTCACCTCTTTTGCTTCCTTAAGCATACCCAATTGTTCAAATCCTTGCTGGGCTAGCTTAACCCATGCTTTGAGCTGTTTTCTATCTTGCTGTCGTTTAGCAATCTGAGCAAAGGTTAGATAGCATTGGGCCATTGAACGTTTATCTTGATGAGTTTGAGCGGCCTCCAACGATTCAGTTAAAAATTGAGCGGCCTGATCATAGTTCTCTTGGGCCAACAACAAACGAGCTAACCATCCTTTAACGTAGGCTACTATCCGCTGCCACTGGGTTGCTTCAGCTAAGGTTAATGCCTGATAATAGAAATCCATGGCCGTGTCATATTGGTGTTGACGTAACCAATACTCAGCGGAATAGTAGTACAGATGACATTGCTGACGCTGATGGACTGTTTGTGGGTTACTCACCTCATCTATTAAACTCTGCCCTTGCTCCAACCAGGCAGGTGTTTCGTCGAGTCGCTCTTGTCGTAGAGATAAAGCAATTAGATAAGAGACGATCTCAAATTGGAACTCTTTACTGATATCTTGACGCAGTGCCCAAGCCTGCTCAAAATGCTTTAATGCTTGGCCTGAAGCATCTGCTTCATTTATATGGGCCAGAGTTTGTCCTTGATAATAGGCAGCCTTGGCTAGTCCCTCATTGTCTTCTAACTTATGGGCTTCTTGCATAAGCCAGTCCATCCAGGCAATGCGCTCATCCCAATAGCCACGATATAGGGTATAACCGCGCAACCCTTGCCAAGCCTGCCACACTTGCTGGTAGTGCCCCTGGTCAATGCACCACTCAACAACAGCCCGAATATTAGGCCAGTCTTGCTGTAGGGAATCATAGTCTTGCCAATCTTGCCAATCATTGGCAAAGGTAGCCACTTCCTTGAGATACCAATCTACCCATTGGGTCTGGGCTTGGCGCTTAAACTCTGGGTCGTCGTCTAATTTAGCGCTTACGTAGTCTCGGGTAAGCGAATGCATACCGTAAGCGTTATCGTCTAGTTTATTGACTAGGGATAACTGATATAGCTGCTTAAATTTCTGGTGAATATCTTCCACCTGGATTGGGCTAGCTACAACAAAAGCTACGGCCTGGACGGGAATTTTGTCTACAAATAAGGTAGCTGCTAATAGTAGGCGATAGGCGAGCTGATCGGTTAGTCGTTTAAGAGAGGCTTCTGCACAATACTTGGCTAATTCATGGGGGGCCTGGGCAATATGGGTTCTTTCTAACTGGGGTAGCTGGTTATAGACGGATAGATAACCGACAATGTAAGTCATTGCCAGGGGTAGTCCGCCGCTGAGCTTGTAGATGTCTTTGACTTGGGTGCGATCACACCTCACCAACTTTTCCCTAGACTGCTGCTCAATAAACAATTGCCCTGGTTTAGACGTGAGATAATCCAGCTCATTCGTCCTGCCTAATTCTTAACGCATGCGGCTAGTTATGAGCACTTTCACGGTTTTTGGCAGCTCTAGCAAAAACTGCAGCAAACCATTAAGATTCTCAACCGTTTCTAGATTGTCTAAAATCAGCAGCGTTTTATATTCTCTTAATACCCTTTGAACATAGCTAATTTGTTTGGTCAGCCCCCTCGGCATCCCCTCGGCACAGTCTAACGTGAGTACAATCTCTCTGAGGATATCCTTTAGATTGCGCTCCATCTGCACTCGTGTTGACAAATGAGGTCCTAAAAACGTTTGAGTTTGAGCCGAAGCAATAATAATGGCCTCAAAAATAGGGATCACGGGCTCTGATGCAGTCGTCATGGATGCACTAGCAATATTTTGGGCAGTCTTTAAGCAACGATGGGCGGCTTCTAAGGCCAATGAGGTTTAACCAATTCAACCGGGTCCAACAATAGCAACAATATCTCCAGGGTTAAGATGCCAGTCTAAAAGAGGCAGCAACATATCCAGGTCAGCCCGTGAATCAATAAAGCTACCATCTGTGCGTATCTTTAAATTATTTAGCGGCGTAGTCTTACTAGTTTGTTGAGCCGCAAACAATTGTGTATCGTCCCCTACCGCCAATTTTACTGTTGAGCGATCAGACCGAACAAACTTTTTTTGCGCCCAAAGACGATCAAATTCCCTCAAGTTTTTCTCAACGCTAGTTCCCCAGAAGGTAATAGAAAAGTGCCATGTGCGTGCACCTTGGGTTTTAATGCGGTGATCAAGCAAAATCTTTAAATCTTCCTTTAAAACCTTTAAAGCCTCTCTTGTATGGTCTTTAGTCACTGATCCAGTGGACTCACTGGCAATCAACTCAGTCAAGACATCTAGCTTGGTTTGGACAATTAACCGGGGACGTGCTGTTGCTTTATCCACCCAGCTGTATTCAAAAGATGGAAGCTCTACAGATGTAGCCTCCGTATGCTCAAGTAACTTTTTTAACAGCACACGGATACGTTCTTTAACCTTAAGACTTCGACTAACACGCGGCATACGGTGGATTCAGGAACTTTGGGATTACTTTGAGTATATTCCCGAAGTTAAACAGCCTCAGAACTCTACAACGCTCATTTTACAATGGTTCTGGGTATTTATAGATACGTTTGCTTCGAGAAAGTCAGTGAAATTACCATAGTGACTACCAAAGTTTATTCAGGAACTGATGGCAGAGTATGACCTTGATGATCAGGCTCAAGAATTAGAGCTATGGCTATCAATGTTTAACATTGACCTTGTTAATTTCAATGTGGCTAAATTGTTTGAATCTATCTTGAAAGTCAATGACAATGAGAAAATTTCAAGTTCATAAAGTGAGCTAAAGCAGTTGAGGGTAGAAATGACTAGCGAAAGCCTTAGTGGATATCCCCTTAAGAAATCTAGCCAACTCAAATTCCATCTCGATTTGATTGAACTAGTCGATATCAGACTACTAGCTTGCTTAGGGGAACTTATATCGCCATATTACAGGCTATTTATTCTCATGCATGCACGCTTTAGGTTGCCAGTTATACGGTACATGTATAGCAAAGATTGATGCAAGATCAGAAATGTAGATGTTCTCTCGCAATGAGAGTCCGATTAAGCCCATGATGGGATTAACAACTAATCTAAATATTGGAGGCTAGTCATGAAAAAAATATTCTCCTCAGCTCTTGTGGTTGCTATTCTAACTAGCCTATCTACCCCAGTAATAGGATCAGCCAAAACGTCTTTTGGAGAAGTACTACCTCAAATCTCCTTCGACTCTAATTCCATAGAGTCTTTGCATAATAAGGGACTGAATATAGGTGAATTGGGCTATGATTTTGTAATGGTGTCTGATCCGCAACAGGTGACAATAAATCATCAAGATGCGTTTAATCAAAACAATCCATTACCCGCAATTCAGTTTATTGTTCAAGCACGACAGTTTGTCACGCCCCTAGGATATTTCGCCTACTTTTATGATAGAGATGGCATCGAGGTAGGGTTTGTTCCTGTAGAAATGTCACCTGCAGGAGGCTCTTACCAACCTAATCAGCGGGTACGAGTAACAATTCCACTGATTTTATTAAATCCTAATGCATCGATTCAGGATATTGTTATTCGTCGTCTGTGATGAATTCTTAGACTTGTATTGTTGGTGAATTCCTGCAGGGCATATTAATCTAGCAATGAAATATAGCGGTTCTCAGTTGCCTTGACTGCATTTCCAAAGGTAAATCCTTTTTCAAATATAGGCTTCCTGTATTCAATGTGGGCGAGAACCGCTATATACCCATAGCCTTGAGTGCCAAAGCCTACAAATCAAAAGGGTTGAATATTGGATGTGATCTATTTGGCTGCCGGGTTAATAAGTAAAACAATGTAGTAATACCACATTGTTGAGTTTCTCTATGCTAATATCTTTTTCCTTTGCGTTAATATCACTGCAATCAATTTTCATTTATTGAATTTGTCAAATTACAAATTCAGAACTCTCAATGTAGCCTATTTGTTTAAATAGTCATGACTGAATCATTGCCAAGATGTCAGAAGGCCCCTCAGTTGAATCTTGTAAAAGTCAGCTTATTAGGAGTCATAGGAACAATCTATCTTTTCTCGATGAGGGCATCTGCCCAGTCTATTCAGAGTGCAAATGATAGCCTTGGTACAACAATTGATCAACAAGGACAGCAGTTTAATATCTTAGGAGGAACAATCGCTGGACAAAATCTATTACATAGCTTTGAACAATTTGGTCTGACCCAGGGGGATATTGCTAATTTTCTTACCGATCCTGAGATTCAGAATGTTCTTAGCCGTGTTGTCAGTGGCGATGCGTCAATAATTGATGGTCAGATTCAGCTGAGTGGCAGTAATGCCAACCTCTTTCTAATGAATCCTGGAGGTATTATCTTTGGTGAAAACGCTAGCTTAAATGTGCCAGGAGCTTTTACAGCAACCACAGCCAACAGTATTGAGTTTGCTAATGGCTCATTTAATGCCATAGGTGATATAGACCTACAGGGGATAATCGGTAATCCAACAGGTCTTAATTTTGCCCAGTCGAATGGTGGTAGCATTATCAATGCTGGAGATCTAGGTGTAGACGAAGGCCAGTCATTGTCACTTGTCGGCAGTGCTGTTGTGAATACAGGTAGTCTATCTGCTCCTGATGGAGAGATCACTATTGCTGCAATTCCTGGGGGAAATAAAGTACGCATCAGTGCTGCTGGCACAGTTTTGGGGTTAGGCATTGATGTAGATACTCTCCAGACGGATTCAGACACATCCTTAGCCCAGATGGTTGTTGGTGCAAGCGATAGTGTAGCAACAGGTATATCAGTAGAACCAGATGGCAGCATTCGATTGACCGCTTCAGGGCAGCAAGTGCCCGTGGAAGCAGGTACAGCAGCGGTTGCTGGTGAGGTAGATGCTGCTAGCAGCATATCTGATGGTGGACAAATTCACGTATTAGGTAATCAGGTTGCTCTGGTAGATGCAAATCTCAATGCATCGGGTCAGACTGGTGGAGGAACTGTACTGATCGGCGGCGATTTTCAAGGTCAAGGCGATCTGCCAAACTCAACACAAACCTTTGTGGGACCTGATACAAAGATTGTTGCTAATGCAGTAACGGGTGACGGTGGACGTGTGATTTTATGGTCAGATGGCTCAACTGAGTTTTACGGTTCCATTGAAGCTCAAGCAGGTCAAACTATGGGTGATGGTGGCTTTGTTGAAGTGTCTGGCTTAGAACATTTAACTTATCAAGGCATAGTAGACACAACAGCTCTTAATGGTGCTAATGGAACACTTTTGTTAGATCCAACTGACATCACAATTACACCAGGGGCAGCAACAGAGCCCTTTGACGGTCAAGTTTTAGCAGGAGATCCAGCGCCAACAACCATTACGCAATTTCAGATTCAAGCCCTGCCAGGAACAACTGACGTTATTATTCAAGCAACAAATAGCATTACGATTGAACCGCTCATTAATGGTTCCTTAGAGTTCCAGCCTGGTACCGGTACTATAAGTTTTGAAGCCGGAGGAGCATTTTCTCTTGCACCTGGCAATTCAATCACCACTGCAGCAAGAGATATTTCAATTCAAGCAGGTAGCATTGATATCGGTAACATTAATGCTAGTACAGAAGGGATTCCAACCATGAATATAGGGGCTCTATTTGGGCCAGCTGGAGATATTACTCTGATTTCTACATCAGGCGATATCAATACAGGATTTTTAAACCTAAGTGGTGGTACACCTGGTACTTTAGTCGTTGATGCGGATGACAGTAGCTTCAGTGCGACATCAGTAGATGTTCAGCAAATTACTATGTTCGGTGGCGGACAGCCAGGCTCAATTACAATTGATGCATTAGGGGGAGTCAACATTCTTTCATTAGAAAATGACTTCTCTCAAGTTCTTGTTAATGGCATGCTCGAAACGGGTGATGGGAGTTTGATTGTTCCTGGTACAAGCATTGGCCAACCATCTCCAGGTAACGGCGGTGGTTTATCTCCAGGTAACGGCGGTGGTTCGTCTCCAGGTAACGGCGGTAGTATTAATACACCCTCACCAACCTCACCTGGATTACCTGGACTTTCTGGAGTAGACCTGATCACAGATGTTAGCTCCGGCATTCAAAATATAGGCTCACAATCTCGTCTACCTTTTCCTGATCCTCTCAAGCTTGCCATAGCAACAGTCGAAAATCCAAGTCTGGCAGGGCTCATTGCTGCGCCTATTCCTTTCACAGAAACCATGACCGATATCAGACAACGTGATTTTGTTATCTCAACCGACAATGAAATTTCTGCCATTTCAGAACTTTTGAACGATTAATCAACTACCCATTTATATAGGGTTTTATTTCTAATTGACAATAAAACCCATTTACTTAGACAGTTTTCAACGCATTATGTTCTTTGAGGAGTGATAATGTCTTTCCGACATGCATTACTGGGATTTACCCAAATTATTGCTATTAGTTTATACAATGTTGATGCTCTTGCATCGGAACCAATTGTGCTAGAGGTTGATCTGAGTGAAAATCAAATCTCTCAAATCATACAAATTAATGAGCAAGCAAACGATGATCTTGATCCCATTTATCAACAGTGGAATACTGCGCAGGAAGAACTAGAAACATTGATTGTTAGTGAAACGGCTTCAGATGAAGATGTTCGCCAGCAGTACTTAGAAGTTGAAAGCTTACGGGCAGAAGCAGTTCGCTTAGAGATTGAAAAACGGTTAGCCATTCGTCGCATTTTAAGACCTGACCAACGGCTTCCCTACGAACGCTTTATTCGGCAGCGTCAATCTCAAAATCAAAGTGCATCGCAGTAATCTTTAAATCATGTCTAACAAGTTATCATTAACATTCGCTGGATTAGTTCTAGCGCTATTTTGTGCTGAGCCTCAGTCTGCTTTAGCCCAAGCATCAAGTAATGGGTCTTCAACTGACCGTTTTCCTCAACCGCTACCTGAAATTGAGCCTTTAGAAGAACAGCAACCACTGGCTCCAGAAGATTCTTTTTCACCTCCTGTCAATGAAGGACCTCAAGTTCAAGTCAGTCGCATTGAAGTTATCGGCAGTACGGTCTTCGAAGATGAAGATTTTCAACCCTTTATAGCTCCTCTAGAAGGCACAACTGTTTCCTTCGGTGAGCTTCAAACAGCAGCAAATCAGATCACCCAGCTATATCAGCGCCAGGGCTATTTAACATCTCAGGCAGTTCTTCAGGAGCAAACAATTACCAAAGGTATTGTTCAAATTCAAATTCTTGAAGGCTCACTACAAGATATTCAAATTGAGGGTAACGAGAGACTGGCAGAATCTTATGTTCGCAGTCGCCTCAACCTGGCTAGCTCCACTCCTCTAGATGTTTCTAAATTAGAGGATCAACTTCAACTGCTCCGTTTGGACTCTCTCATCGAGACTATTGCCGCCACCCTGGAAGCTGGAAATGATCCAGGGGCCAGTGTACTGAATGTGGTTGTTGATGAAACCGCCCCCTTCTTTGGTAGCGCAGGCTTTGATAATTACTCACCTCCTAGCATTGGCTCTGAACAGGGAAGAGTACAGCTGGGTTATCGTAACATTACAGGCTATGGAGATATATTCTCAGCAGCCTATCGCCGTAGTACGACAGGAGGATCGAATATATGGGATCTCAACTATCAACTTCCTCCATTTAATGCAATGGATGGCACTTTGCGATTACGCTCTGTCATTGATCGCAATGAAATTACCGAAGATCCATTTGATGACTTTGATATTGAAGGTGAAACTGAGCTATACGAAGTCATTTATCGTCAGCCGATTATCCGCAGTCCACGACAGGAATTTGCCTTGTCCGCTGGTTTTAGCTTTCGGGATGGGCAAACCTTCGCTTTTGGTGGTAACCCTTTTCCTTTTGGCATTGGACCCGATGATAATGGCGTAAGCCGAACCAGCGTGATTCGGTTTGGGCAAGATTATCTGAGTCGTGATTTAAAGGGAAGTTGGGTAGCGCGTTCTCAATTTAATTTTGGGACTGGTTTATTCGATGCAACTAATAATTCTGGCGATCTGCCAGATGGACAATTCTTTAGTTGGACTGGCCAAGTTCAACGACTGCAAAAATTGAGTAGGGCTCATTTATTAGTTCTGCAAGCTGATTTACAGCTCAGTCCTGATAGCTTGTTACCTTCTGAACAATTTGCTCTTGGTGGCAGACAATCAATTCGTGGTTATCGTGAGAATGCACGGTCTGGTGACAATGGCGTTCGCTTTTCGGTAGAAGATCGAATTACAGTTGCCAGAAATAAATTTGGTAGTCCCGCACTCCAACTTATCCCTTTTGTTGAAGTGGGTCATGTTTGGAATGATTCTGATAACCCCAATCCTCTACCGGATGAAACAACGCTGGTTAGCGGTGGTCTGGGTGCAGTTTGGAACCCTGTAGAGGGATTAAATCTTCGCCTCGACTATGGAATTCCATTTGTTGATTTGGACGATGCGGGAGACAATCTTCAGGACGATGGTTTTCACTTCAGCATTGGCTACAGCTTTTAATCTGAAGACCTTGCTTAGTTGTCAACTCTTTAAATAATTGCCAAAATTTAGCAGAATCACAAAGCGCTGATAGAGAGTGTCAAACATTGGTACTCTCCATCGATCAAAGTAATTTGTCTAATCCCTAGGTATTTGAGTCCCTCCATTTTAGCCTTGAGCTCCTAACTTTATCTAGGTGCATACATCTCGACGAACTCATATTTTTCATTGACAAGGTTTCTTCGTGGACAAAAAAGCTGTTCAAAGAAAAGTCTATTTTGGGCAGAAGCTCCTTTAAGCAGATAACTTGTACTGTTGGTAAATGAGATCGCACTACTTAAGTTTTGATTTTTAGAAGGGAGGCAAACTGACAAATTAACACTTTTGCGATCACACCCCACCAACCACTCACAGCATTTGAGCCGTCTGGCTACTTGCCTGCTGTTTAGCCTGCTTCTGCCCCATAGCTAAATCCTTCTGCATAGCCGCCTGAGCCTTCTCAGATAACGCCTTACCCTTTACTACATCCGTAGCAACCTCAGCAATCCGCGTCAGATACTTCT
>ERZ1740065.3098-NODE-3098-length-10393-cov-7.660379_pt1 | contig 10393 bp, 7 predicted proteins | sample MGYA00581738_ERZ1740065 | MGnify/ENA primary metagenome ERZ1740065 (study PRJEB43018, sample SAMN04849749) | marine metagenome | isolation source: floating plastic debris | place: Pacific Ocean | collected 2008-09-01 | study: EMG produced TPA metagenomics...
GCCGATGGGCAACACTGTGATGAAGCCGTACGCGCGCAAGGTTCGCCGGAGCGGCGCTGAAGGCAAGGTCGTTGCTGGCTTTGCGGGCGCCACCGCCGACGCCTTCACCCTGTTTGAGCGGCTTGAGGCTAAGCTGGAACAGTATTCCGGCCAGTTGCTGCGCGCCGCAGTGGAGCTGGCGAAGGACTGGCGCACCGATAAATACTTGCGCAATCTCGAAGCCTTGATGATTGTGGCTGACGATGAAACGCTGCTGGTGCTGACCGGCAATGGCGACGTGCTCGAACCCGAAGCGGGGATCGCGGCGATTGGATCGGGTGGCAATTACGCGCTCGCGGCGGCGCGCGCGCTGGCCGATTACGAGGACGACGCGGAGATGATTGCGCGCAAGGCGATGGCCGTTGCCGCCGATATTTGCGTGTTCACCAATGGCGAAGTAACGCTCGAACGCGTGTAGATGGCGGCGCTGGGCGGAGCGATCCGGCTCACCGACGGTGGGATAGGGTGGCGAAACGCAGCGCATGATGGCCTTGCAAACACCGACACAACCCCAACAGCCCGATCGTGGCGCGGTGCCCAAAAGGCGGGCCGATATTCAGCTCCTGCGCGCGCTGGCGGCGGGTACGGTGGCGCTGCTGCATCTTTTGTACGCCTTTGCCAATAATCTGGGCGATCGGTTGACACTGGGCTTTGACCCAGCGCGCGCGAGCCAGGGCGCGGTCATGCTGTTCTTTGTGATTTCAGGCTATGTCATGATCCTGTCTTCGGCGCGACTGTTTGGCGAGACGCAAGGGCGGCGCGTGTTCTGGACGCGCCGGCTGATGCGTATCATGCCGCCTTACTGGATAGCGACCGGCGCCTTGGCGCTGGTCTTTCTGACGGTGATGCCGCGCCCGATTGATGCCGAGCGCTTCGCGTTGTCACTGTTCTTGATCCCCGATCTCGCCTCGCAAGCCGGGGGCGACACGCCGTACCGATCGCTCCCCTTCCTCTGGCCGGGCTGGACCTTGTTGTACGAACTTGTGTTCTATTTTCTGCTCGGCGCGCTGATGGGATGGGGACGCCGCGCGGCTGTGATCGGCGCCAGTGTGGGCCTGGTCGCGCTGGTTGTGGCGGGGCTGGGGATCGACAAAGAGGCCGCCGCTTCGCATCCGATCGCCTGGACGCTGACGCGCCCCGTGCTCCTCATGTTTCTGCCCGGAATGGCCTTGCGCCTGGTGCATGAAAAGGGGTGGGAGGCGCCCCTGGCTGCGCGGCTTTTGGCGCTGATCGCCGCCACGCTGGTGGTGGCTCTGGTGCCCAAGCCTGAATTCGTTTCAGCCATGGGGTTTGATTATCTCGCCTGGTGCGGCGTTCCGGCAATCCTCGTCGCCTTTGCCGTAGTCAGCGGCCCGCTGTGGCTGCCCGCGCCCTGGCTCACGACCCCGGTTGTCACGCGGCTGGGCGATATGAGCTACGCGCTCTATCTTCTCCACGTTCCGATCGCCTGGTTCTGGCTGTGGTTCTACGCCAAGCTGCCCTTCTTCTATCCCGGCCCGCGCGATTACTTCGTGACTGGCAGCGTCGGCGCCTTGGTGGGGAGTTGGCTGTGTTATGTCTCGATCGAGCGGCCGATGACGGCCGTCCTCAACCGCCGGGTTGCTCCGCAGTCTTGAACCCACGCGCGAGCACGCCACATGAGCGGGGAAAAGGATAGACACACCCGATTATGGACACTCCCACTCCCAAGGCGTTGACCCCCAAGCAGATCGTCGCCGCGCTCGATGACCACATTATCGGCCAGAAAGACGCCAAGCGCGCCGTCGCGGTGGCGCTGCGAAACCGTTGGCGCCGCCAGCGTCTGGGGCCCGATCTGCGCGACGAAGTGACGCCCAAAAACATCCTGATGATCGGGCCGACGGGTTGCGGCAAGACCGAGATAAGCCGCCGCCTCGCCAAGCTCGCCGAGGCGCCGTTTGTGAAGGTTGAAGCGACCAAGTTCACCGAAGTCGGCTATGTTGGCCGCGATGTCGAACAGATCGCACGCGACCTCGTCGAAGAAGCGATCCGGCTGGAGAAAGAACGCCGCCGCGAAAGCGTGCGCGAAGCGGCAGCCGAAGCCGCGATGGAGCGTCTGCTCGACGCGCTGGTGGGCTCGAACGCAAGCGAGGCCACCCGCGAAAGCTTCAAGGCGCGCATCATCGACAATTCGATGAACGAAACCGAGGTTGAAATCGAGGTTTCCGAAGAGCGTTCCATGCCCTTCGATATGGGCAATATGGGTGGCAATGTCGGCATGATCGACCTCAGCGATATGATGGGCAAGGCGCTCGGAAAGAAGCCGACCAAGCGCCAGAAACTGCGCGTGCCCGATGCGTGGGATAAGCTGGTCGATGAAGAGGCGGACAAGCGTCTTGACGACGACGATGTGGCGCAAACCGCGCTGCAAAACGCGGAGACCAATGGGATCGTCTTCCTCGATGAGATCGACAAGATTGCGGTCTCCGATGTGCGCGGCGGCAGCGTCAGTCGCGAGGGCGTCCAGCGCGATCTGCTCCCGCTGATCGAAGGCACGACGGTGGCGACCAAGTATGGCCCGATGAAAACGGACCACGTCCTGTTCATCGCATCGGGCGCGTTCCACGTCGCCAAGCCATCGGACATGCTGCCCGAGCTTCAGGGGCGCTTGCCGATCCGGGTCGAGCTGCGCGCGCTAACCGAGGAGGACTTTGTCCGCATTCTTTCCGAAACGCGCGCCAATCTGGTGGAGCAATACCGCGCGTTGATCGGCACCGAAAAGGTCGCGCTCGACATCACCGAGGACGCGGTGAGCGAAGTTGCCAAGATCGCGGCGCAAGTGAACGAGAGCGTTGAGAACATCGGTGCGCGCCGTTTGCAGACGGTGATGGAGAAATTGCTCGAAGAAATCAGCTTTGAGGCTGAGGAATACTCTGATCAGACCGTGACAATCGACGCTGCATACGTGTCCGATCGCTTGGCTGATCTTGCCGGAAACACCGATTTGTCGAAATATATTCTTTGAATTTTGAAGAGCTTGGCTATACCGAGCCCTCCACTTCAAGGATGACCGATGAAGCCGGGTGCTGTTCGTGATCTGAAAGCGCTGTTGCTGGGGCTCAAACCCAAGTTGGGCGCACGCGCCTGGATCTTCGTCGCGCTTGATGAAGGCGCGCTGATCCCGGCCACCGCCTTTGCCACCGTGCGCGAGGAAGAGGGGCTGTGCGCTGTCCTGCCAGCCGAAGTGGGCGCGCCGGGGGAACCGCGCTTTGCGCGCATCACATTGCAGGTGAATTCCGATCTCGAAGCGGTGGGGCTGACCGCTGCGGTGGCGACCGCGCTGGCCGCGTCGGGCCTGGCGTGCAACATGATCGCCGGGCTCAACCACGATCATGTTTTCGTGCCATGGGACCAGCGCGGAGACGCGCTCAAAGTGCTTGAAAAATTGAGCCTCGACGCACGTCGATAAGGGCTCGCGGCGTTTTGGCCGCACTCCAGCGCGTCCTCGCGCCGCCCTATGGCCGCTTTCAGCGCGTTGTGACCCCGAAAAGCGCCTTTTCTGTGTCCTGACCATGCAGCGTATGGGGATGGGCTCGATCGAAGAGCTCGATCAGCGCGCCGGCGGCGCACTAGTGGCGTGTCACTCCGCCGCTTCGGCGGGCTCGCCCACATCCGGCTCAGCGCCGTCCTGTTCGCTCGCCTGGCGCGCCCACATCTCCGCGTAGAGACCGTCGCGCTCCAGCAACGCACTGTGCGAGCCTTCCTCCACCAGCCGTCCGCCATCGAGCACCAGGATACGATCCGCGTCGGCAATGGTGGAAAGTCGATGCGCAATCGCCAGCGTCGTACGGCCGCGCGCGAGCCGTTTGAGCGTGCCGAGAATTTCCTGCTCGGTGCGGGTGTCGAGCGCGCTGGTTGCTTCGTCTAGCAGCAGGATTGGCGGGTCCTTCACCAAAGTGCGCGCAATGGCGACGCGCTGTTTCTCGCCGCCCGACAGCTTCAGCCCGCGTTCGCCCACCGTGGTTTCAAACCGATCGGGCAATCGTTCGATCAGCGGCATCAGCGCCGCGTCGCGCGCGGCCTGCTCGATCACGTCGCCGCTGGCGGCGTGGGTCTCGGGCGCGCCATATGCGATGTTGTAGCCCAGCGTGTCGTTGAACAGCACGCTGTCCTGCGGGACGATTCCGATGGCCGCGCGCACGCTGTCCTGCTGGACGCTCGCAATATCCTGTCCATCGATCAGAACGCGCCCCTCGCTTGGATCGTAAAAGCGGAACAGCAACCGTCCGAGCGTGCTCTTGCCCGCGCCCGATGGTCCGACGATCGCGACCGTTTCGCCCGCGGCGACGTCGAAGCTGAGGCCATGCAGGATGGTGCGCTCATCTTCATAGCCAAAGGTGACGTTGTCGAAGGTGAGTGAGGGTTGGCCGACGCGCAAAGCGGGCGCGTCTGGTGCGTCTTTCACTTCGATATCGGTGTCGATCAGGCGGAACATTTCAGCCATGTCGACCAAGCCCTGACGGATCGTGCGATAGACCCAGCCGAGCAGATCAAGCGGACGGAAGAGTTGCATCAATATGGTGTTGACCAGCACCAGATCCCCCACCGTCAACAGGCCCCGGCTCCAGCCCCAGACCGTATAAGCCATCGCGCCGCCCATCAGCAGATTGGTGATCCCCGATTGCGCAATGTTGAGCAGCCCCTGCGAGTTTTCGGACTTGATGGCGGCTTCGGCGTAGGCGCGGGCGGCGCCCGAATAGCGTTCTTCCTCGCGCTTTTCGGCGCCGAAATATTTGACCGTCTCGAAGTTGAGCAGCGAATCGACCGCCCGGTGCAGCGCCCTGCCATCCAGATCGTTCATTTCCCGCCGCAGCTTGGTGCGCCACTCGGTGATCCAGCGTGTGATGAAGATGTAACTGACCACCGTAAAGGCCGTGGCCGCGACCAGCTCGATCCCGAACTTGAAGTAGAAGATGACACCCACAGCGATTAGTTCGATGGCGGTAGGAGCGATGTTGAACAGCAGGAAATAGAGCATCATGCCGATGCTCTTTGTGCCGCGCTCGATCACCTTGGTTACCTCGCCGGTGCGGCGGGAAAGGTGAAAGCGCAAAGAGAGTTGGTGCAAGCGGTGGAAGACGTCTTCGGACAGATGCAGAACCGCCTGCTGTTCCACGCGCTCAAACGCCATGTTGCGGATGTTGTCGAAAGCCACGCCGGTGAAGCGGCCCAGTCCGTAAGCGGCGACCAGCGCAAAGGCGACCAGCGCGCCTTCTTCGATCGCGCCGCTGTCGGACATGGCATCCACCGCGCCTGAATAGGCAAAAGGCAAAGCCAGCGTGACGGCCTTGGTCAAGAGCACAAAGGCTAGCGCCACAACGATACGGCGCCGCAGCGGCCAATCGCCTTGCGGCCACAGATACGGCAGGAACCGGCGCAGCGTGGCCCAACCTTCGGCCTCGGGCGGTTTGTTTTGAGGGGCTGTGGGAGAAGGCACGGTCATCGCGCGTGTCCATGTGGGCGCGGCGGGCCCGTATAACAAGCCAGCCCTGCTTGGCCGGGCGCTAGCTCGGCTTGGGCAAGCGGCGCTTTACTTGTTGGTGATGGTGTAACCCTGATGGCGCGCCCGCCGCATCGCCCGGGCGACATCGCGGGGCACATCAAACAGGATGCGCTGCTTGGAAAAGTCGATCGCCACACGGTCAAACATCTTGAGATGCTGCATGCCGAGCGAGAGCACCGGCCTGTCCGCCAAGCCCAGCGCTTCGAAGGCGGGCGTGTCGGCAAAGGCGATTGGCACGTTCGAAAGCGCCAGACCTTCGATGGTCAGACTGCGGACATAGGACATCTCGCCCACCAGCGACGCGCCGTTCACATCGGTTGTGATCACTTCCTGAGCGCGCTTGGTGCGAATGCGCTCTTTGAGCGCCAGATTGGCGAGGCTACCTTGCGCGCCGGTGTCGATGATGACGGTCGCCTTGACCCCTTCGACCAGCGCGTCGGTGATCAGCAACTGCCCGAGCTTTTGCTTGGCGCGCACGATGATCTCAAAGCCGCGCCGGTAATTGGTCTTCTCGCTGACGTCTTCGACCGCGATGGTTTCCTCGCGGAAATCGAACAGCACGCGAAAGTCCTGCAGCGAATCGAGACCGATGATCCCGTCGGCGCCCACATTGTTCTTGCTCAGCACGGGCGCGACGAGATCGAACACTTCGTGGCGGCCAACCTTGAGCGAATCCACTTCGACAATCTCGACATTGCGTTCGCTCGCCATGCCGACAAGGGTCGCCGTGCCCAAGGATTCAAGGCTGAGCGACTGGTTGATTTCGTGCGTGACCGCGGTCGCCTGGCTGCCGGTGTCGATCATGAAATCGTACGGTCCGGAGCCGTCGATCAGGACGGGGATGGTCAGCCGGCGGTTGCGCTCTTCCTCAACCTGCAGAATGTCGGTCGCCGGGTTGCTGAGATTGGGCGCGATCGCCTGCTCCTCGAGCTTTTTGTCGGGCTCAACCGCAACAGCGGCGGCGTTGCCGGCGATGACGGCGGGGGTCAGACCCAAGGAAAGCGAAAGCGCCATGGCGCAGGATGCAAACATAGTCCTCAATCCAATCCCGTTGCTCGCGCGGTGTCCGCACCGGCCGCGCTTATCGATGCAAACGTATCAGAGAACCTCGCCAGCCCCAAATGGCCGCGCCGACTGTCCCGGTCGAGCAGGGTTAAGGGCCATCGGTTTCCCAATTGAAGGGTGTTCGGTTGGTGCCTGTTTGTGCGACTTTCGCCCAGTCTTCTGCAATGCGCTCGGGCGCCCGGTGCGGCGGTATGCGAAAGGCCATTCGGTTTATTAATCGTATCGTGTTAGCGGGCGCTCCTCATGAAGAGGATCGTTGAAGAACTGCGCTGGCTCTCGCGCGAGCATCTCTATCTGCGCACGGCCGCCGGGGTGTTGGACACTCCGGCCCGCCGGGCGAGCGATGATGGTCTCGTGATCTTTTCGATGATCGGAACGCGGGTTTTGTACCCCTATCTGGTGGCGGCCAAGTCGCTCCACCGCCAGCTGCAGCGGGGGCGGTTCGCAATCCTCGACGACGGCACACTCACTGATGATGACAAGGCCGTCTTGCGATCGCATCTGGACGATCCAGAGATCTTCGCGGCGGATATCGATACCAAGGCCTGCCCGACATACAGCTCTTGGAGACGTCTGTTCTGTTTGCTCGAACTGCGGCGCGAAAACTTTGTCATCCAACTTGACAGCGACACGGTCACGCGCGGGCCGGTGCCTTTGCTCGCAGAGCTGATCGATGAAGGCCGCGACTTTATCCTGAAAGGCGAATCCGAGACACGGTTTCTAAGCCTTCCGGACGTGTCAGCGTTGGCGCGCGCCAACCCCGCCGCGGACAAGCCGCCCCTTCATGTTCAGCTCGCCATGGAAATGCAGATGGAGAATGTGCAGATCGCCGGCCACAACGATCTGCGATACGCGCGCGGTTGCGCCGGTTTCGCGGGCTTCGCGCCCGATCCAACTGGCAGCGAATTAGCCGAGACGTTCTCGGCCGAAGCGGTGCGTCTGCTCGGCTACGATCAGTGGAAGCAATGGGGCAGCGAGCAGGTCACGTCCAACTTCTTGATCGCGCAGCGACCCGATGCCGCGCTTCTGCCCTACGATCGCTATTGCAATTACTGGAACGAGCCCGTGCCGCCCGACATGGCCTTCGTCCATTTTATCGGCACTTACCGGTATAATGGCGGCGTCTATCGTCAGATGACGCGCGAGGTGATCGATCAACTTCGCGCCGCGTCAGTCTGAGCGGCTGGAGCAGCCGGATCGGCGGCGTCCGGCGCCTTGAGCTTCACCACCAGATGAAACACTTCCAGTGTGGCCTTGCGCGCCAGCAGGAACAAGGCCGCGCAATAGGCTACAGTGCCCGCCATAACGAGGGCGGCCAGTCGGGCCCATTGGGCCATCGCAGGCAAGCCAGCGTCGATGGCCTTAACCGCGCCCGCCATAAGCAGGGCGGCCACAAGCGCGGGCCATACGACGCGCGCCACGTCCGCAAATGCCACGCCAAGCGCGGGCAATGTCCATCGAGCGGCAAGGCTCAACACCAGCAGGTAACCCGCTATCCAGGCATAGCCGACCCCGATCACACCCCATTGGAGCGCGAAGAGGAAGGCGCAGGGCATGATAATCGCGCCAGCCAACGCGTTGCGTACAGGTAGGTCCGCCCGGTCTATCGCATTGCTCGCTGGCACAAACAGCGTCAGCATGGTCTTCATCGGCATGGCGATAGCCAGCAAGATGACGAACGGAATGGTCGCGGCCCACTTCTCACCCAGCACGGTCAGCACTAACGGTTCAGCCGTCACCGCAAAGCCGGCGAAGATCGGCAAGCCGACCATCATGATCATCTGAACCGATCGAAGGAAAGCGGATGACAACGCGCCGCCTTCGCCGTCGGTGATCCGGCTGTAGGCGGAAAAGGCCACTTCGTTGAGCGGCGGCACCATCTTGGTGAGGAACACCTGCGTCAGGAAGAGCGCCGTGGAATAGACGCCGAGCTCCGCAGCGCTATAAAGACGCCCTAGGATAAATATATCGGCTTGAGTCTGCACGAACCAGAAGGCCTGGCTCAGCAACACCAGCCCGCCGAAGCGCGCTATATAACCGGCGCCGCGAAAGTCGAAGGTGGGCCACATCAGGGACTTTGCAGCCAAGGTGAGGCCAATGGCTCGGATATAGAGCCCGATCAGTGGTGCGATTACGAGCGTCCAGACACCCCAGCCCAGCAAGGCCAAGGCCACGGCCGAGAGAGCGGCGGCGATCGCGGCTGTGAAGTTGACCTGTGCCTGCAGGCGGAACTCCATAGACCGCGACAATACGGTGTAGGCGAGGACGATGAAGGGCGTGGTGGGGTAGAGCAGCGCTTGGATCTGAAGCAGGCTGGCAACCATCGGTTCGCCAAAAAAGTCGGCCACGTATGGCGCCGCCAAAATCTGCGCAAACGCCAGCGCACCGTTCAGCAGCACGAGAAGGCCAAGCAGCTGCCGCAAGGTGTGGCGGTCGACTTCTTTGCGCTGAATAACAGCGTTGGCGAAGCCGTAGCCGTTCACGAGGCTGAGCAAGAGCGCGATCACCCCGGTCATCGCGACCAAGCCATAATCGGCGGGCGCCAGAATGCGGATCACAAAGAATGTTGAAGCCCACGCGACGAGTTGGCCGAATATCTGCGTGCCTGATCGCCAGATTACGGCGCTGCGCACGCGCGAGGCGAAGGCGTTGCCCTTGGCGCTCGCATCGGCGGTCTTGCTCGTGGACGCATCACGGTCTCCCGATTCACGATGGAAATCCGAATGCGATTCGGATTCAGGGGTGAAGGAATTTGGATGCGTGCTCATCAAGAGGGGCTCTAGAGCCAAAACGTGAAGAATCTGGTCGATCCAGCGGCTTTGACTGGCATCGGTGAGCGGTGATTCTCCCGCTGGAAGCTTGTCTGCCCCGGATGATCGGTTGAAAACCCGGCTCCAAAACCCCATTTTCGCAGGGCTGGCGGGGTCGAAACCCGCGGAAAACTGGGATTTGTGCGGCGCCTTGAAATAAAATTGCAAAAAGGCGTTGACCGAATCCCAGACCGCGCCTAGATGACCTCCACCGACGCGGCGCTGCCGGTTTCAACCGCCCCGCTTCGTTGGTCGCCTACATAAACGGATAGCCGGTCCCCCGGTGTAAATCGGGGAAGCAATGGCTGTCCGCTTTTAGTGTCTGGCGGCTCTTTGACATTGTTGGTTTTTGATGAAGGGACATGTGGGCGACGGCGCCCGGTCCGAGGACCTCAAGGCCTCGGGTACCGGTTAACCTTAAGCCGATTGCCACATCCTTCCAGGCTCCACAGTCTGGTTGCGATGATGCATGTTCATTCGTATCCATTACGTTTGACAGTGCAGGTATCGGCTCCTTGAAGCTCTTGCTTGTTAGGTCTGCGATCTTCGGATCGTGCCTGATAGGTGAGTGACACAAACTTGAGAGTTTGATCCTGGCTCAGAACGAACGCTGGCGGCATGCCTAACACATGCAAGTCGAACGAACCCTTCGGGGTTAGTGGCGCACGGGTGCGTAACGCGTGGGAACCTGCCTTTAGGTTCGGAATAACTCAGAGAAATTTGAGCTAATACCGGATAATGTCTTCGGACCAAAGATTTATCGCCTTTAGATGGGCCCGCGTTAGATTAGATAGTTGGTGGGGTAATGGCCTACCAAGGCGACGATCTATAGCTGGTCTGAGAGGATGATCAGCCACACTGGGACTGAGACACGGCCCAGACTCCTACGGGAGGCAGCAGTGGGGAATATTGGACAATGGGCGAAAGCCTGATCCAGCAATGCCGCGTGAGTGATGAA
>ERZ1740065.3099-NODE-3099-length-10391-cov-11.896575_pt1 | contig 10391 bp, 8 predicted proteins | sample MGYA00581738_ERZ1740065 | MGnify/ENA primary metagenome ERZ1740065 (study PRJEB43018, sample SAMN04849749) | marine metagenome | isolation source: floating plastic debris | place: Pacific Ocean | collected 2008-09-01 | study: EMG produced TPA metagenomics...
ACCACCTAGGCTGCTCCCATTCTACAGCACCACCTAGGCTGCTCCCATTCTACAGTACCACCCAGGCTGCTCCCATTCTACAGTACCACCTAGGCTGCTCCCATTCTACAGTACCAACCAGACCCCCACGCTATGATACCGACGAGGCTGCTACATCGGCATTGGCTGGATACTGTAAACCTATCCGCCAATGATTGTTCAAGTAGTCATCTTTTAGTCTATCGTTTAAATATCTTTTATTTAACAGAGCTTTTATTCTTTCATCTGAAAACCGCAGACTCCCAGACTGTAGGAAGATGCAGTTATGGCTGTGGGTGAGGCGTGTCTTTCCTGTACGAAATCATCGTACCGCCTCCGAACATTTCAACCCAGCAAAATTCATCACTTTCACTTTCACCTTTGCTTGAATATAAGCAAGCACAGCTGGAGACCACAGCTACTTTCCATAAGAAATGTTAAATTACATGCAAATATGGCGGCAGCAGAAGACACCAGGTCGTCTGGTTCGCATTCTTTATTACCTATGATCTACACCTGAGACATTCCTGTCGATTCACCTGTGGCCTGGACAGTTTTCTGCATAGACATTAGGTGCAAATGTACTCTGCTGGTGGGTCTAGCAGCTTCACAGGTATGGGATTGGGATCTGATTCACAGCGTGCTGTGATTGTCAGGTATGAACGCCAATAATCATATCAGTATCATCCAATATAGCAAGAAGAGGATGTTACTGTGTGTTGTTGTGTAGGTGTTGTTGAGTGACCTGGTGTTGAATTGAAGGATTTTATCCATCAAAGCGCTGCCAATCTACCAGCGGCTGACATTCCAGAGTAAATATCACTGCTAGTTACGATGCCTACGATGGATAAAAAATTGCAAACCAGATATTTGATATGATAAAGCAATTCGCATGAAGAAAAATGCACTAAAAATGTCAATTAATAATGAATGGAGTGATGACAAATCTATGCATATCCCTTGTATTCTCATCACAGAATATGAAACTGTGAGCTGTTTCAGCTCGTGGAGCCAGCGAGCGTTACCGACCGTTTGCCAAGTCTGCCTGCTATAATGTCATCAGCGAGCACAGCGCTGCCCGTCTAGAGACAGTACTGCGGAGAGTCTAGAGTATTGATGCCCTGTCAAGCACCTAATTACTTACATTAGACCGATCCTCTATCGGATTAATCGTGGCAGTCCGAGCGCTGACTCGCACACTGCTGTCAACTCTACAAGCGGCAACGCTGTGTTGCACTAGCTCCTTTCCACACCTCCGCAGTTTGGCGATGACAGAATCTGTGAGCTTCACATCTGCCCTGAGAGACAGGATTACGCGCAGCTCTTCACAGAAACGCCGAGACGAGTCAAGTAATGTAATTTTCTTCATTTTGAATGGGATTTATACAATTTCATGCAACTAATAGATGTGCACCAGATGTCTGGTACCACATCTAGTGATCGGCGGCGTATTAACTAACTCAATTTCATAGCAACGCGGTCATTTGGTTCTAAACTGGCTGATTCAGAGGTGGAAGCGAGCTGTTTGACAGCGTTGATAAACAAGTGGGAATTGGTTTCATATGTTTGTGGTGACAGCTGAGTAGCTGCTCCTTGTCTATGCATAGCTCTCTCAGTGTCTGATGAGCAAGAAAAAAGGAAATTAATTTTTTTCATCGAGAGATTTTTAATTTGAGCTGTGCAGCAATGAAAAGCGCCCCTGGAGGGATGCTAGGGTTTCGCAGCACGTAATTAGAAAGTTGATGCGATTTATAGTACGCAGCAAATGAGGCGGAATTCTGTAAATCAGTTACAAACACTCGGCATAACATCCAATAGACAGCATGGTCGGGCGATGACTCAAAGCCTGCGTTGAGATGAAGTAATCAATTCAATTTACATGCAAAAAAGAACAGCAAGACTGACAGACGCTTAAAAACTGCATGTCATGAATCATTAGCTAGAGCAGTACTGAAGTCAGAGAGTTGACTCCTCCTTGCGCCTCCATCGAGATATAGTGGGGTTCAAAGCGAGTTCACGATGCCGTCTGCATCAACGTCATCGCTGTGTGGACTTGCCACCAATCAATCGCAGTGTTGTAACGAACAGCCAACGACTCCACAGTATAGCGGCAGGGAATGGTGGAAAATCGCTATCTCTAAAGGTATGTCCAGGTTGTGGTGGACGGAACACAGAGAGGTTTGCGTCGTTGTTGGAAGGACAAGTTTGCTGAATAATTCAGGCCAGAGGGTGACATGCGTTCTGGCATGTCTGGAGTGTTTGGGATGATTGTAGTAGAAAATCAATGTGTGGTGCCAGCGGAGTACCCTATAAGTGTCGACACACCGACTAACGATTACACGCAATTGTCGAAAATTCACGTGTCAGATACACTGCACCGGTTCAAGCTACTAGGATCTCTGTCTCTCCCCTTTCTATGCTGCAGTTATTTTATGTTTTCACAGGAGTTACCTGTGTGTTTTTGAACCAGACGTGACTACAAGTTTTATGTCGCTGCTGTTATTTCTGCTCTTCCTCTCTATATGTAGTGTTGAATGGAGAAAATGGAGTGAGGAAAACTGGTGCAAATCCAAATTCGTCCCATGGACCACGCTCACAGAGAACCTCTGACAGCAAACAAGTAGAATACAGAACTCTCTATGAGGAGTTTGGCAAGCTAAAGAAAGTATTGGATATAACTCGGGGTGAGTGAGTCGCATGGTTTGTCAGGCGGCAGAGCAGCTGTCGCTGACATAGTAGTACCACTAGGAGTCAAAACTGACACAAGCATGGGGGTATTAACACTCTTTCGTCTGGCTGCGTGCGTATCGATTTTAGCAGCAACCGTATTGGTACAAACCAGACCAAAGGTTATTGAATTTGGCTGCCCGGACTGAACACATGGCTTAATAAAGTTACTTTTTTGCTCCGATGATTGACAACGAGACACAGTTACATCAGGTGTCGGCCATATTGGTAGCTAGGGGCTACTGTCAGCTATGGAAACTCAAAAATTTCAATGAGCTGTTTGGTCCAGAGAAATATCTAGGAGTCATTTGATCGTCCCAGATAGCTCAACCATTTTACATGCAGTCTTTATGTGAGCCACTCACTCCCAAATGACTCCCTAACATTTCTCTGGGACCAAATTACTTATTGAAGAGTTCCTCTGTCTCGTCTGATGAGCCATATGGACTTCTGTAATCAGTGTTGTTATGATGTATGAACATCTGATAGACTTGCGTAATCCGTGTCACAGTGCGTACAGGAAATGTATGGAGTGTTTGACATAGACTGAGAGTCTATTCTTGATGAGATTGATGCGTGCCTTAGGGGGCTGAGCATTCTGTGGCTATATTTCAGGTGACTATGAGGACAGTAAGCGCTATGAGATATTCAGACGATACAACCTCCTCAAGGGTATTATCAAGAGAACCGTCATGTATACTAAACTTGAAGTGCTGCCGGATATATCTCATGCTCTTGGCATCGGGGCACTACCAACCATGACAGCCCCTGGCATTCGTAAACCTCTCGGTAAGCCCCGCCTATAGCCTTGGTAAGCCCCGCCCCCAAAATAACACGTAGAGCTTGTAGTAAGCCCCACCCCTAGAGTATGTAGATCTCATGATAAGTCAGAGATCTCAACTTGGGGTCAGGAAAAATCCTTACAGCGTGGCTCAGGTGGTCATCACAAAAATATCTTGATATTAGGCAGTATTATGACGTCATGAATAGCTCAGCATTGTGATATTATTACCTATCTTTCTACATTTGCAGCATCAAAAATTGATTTTTGGTTCATTATGTTGATATTTGGATGCACATTGCTTACTTATGACATCATTTTACAAGGGAAGTTAGTAGTAGTAGTACGCAAATCTGAGTGACTCAAAGAAAATCTTTGCGCTACATGAAATCCATCCTTCTATCCCTACACGGAGCTGAAAATCTGAACAGTAAGGATTAAATCAGAATCCTTCAGATCCCTGGGTAAGCCCCGCTCAAAAAATATGTAGAACTTGCAGCAAGTCTGGCCCCAAGAATTTTAGGACCTCACAGTAAGCCTCGCCCCTCGAATACATAGACCTCACAGTAAGCCCTGCCCCTCGAATACATAGACCTCGCAGTAAGCCCCGCCCCCAGAATTGTGAGATATATTACATCAGATTAATTTGTTTCTCACCTTGGTAGTGTGATTACCAGCCTCATTCCATACAGAATGTTACTGTGTTACCAGTATTCCCATAGACATGTGAATTTGGATGATTACTTGAACTTCATTGATATTACCCTCACATTATCAAGGTAGTCAAGTTCCGGAATGTCCAAAAAGTGAACTGAATGAGAGGATTCACCTCCTAAAGAAGAGAGTTTCATTCATTAGAGAGCAAATCCAGTCCCTCGACGAAAGTTATGAACAAAGCAAGCAGTACATACCCTTTCAGAGGTACAGACTCATGAAAGCCATGATAAAACAACTCCTAACCAATTGCATCGACCTCCAGTACAACCAATAGCAGATGTTGATATATGAATTTTGTCCTCGAGAGACCAACCCTAGTTCTTTGACGCTGGTCCAAATACCGTAGCCAATCGTGTAAATAATCAGCGCAGTCTTCATTTTCGTACACTTGTCACTGAGCAGACGTCACGTGAGTGAGCCTTGTGATAGATCGCTGCTCTTTGATAACACCGTTTATCGATAATATTTTTGTATTAAGTAAAAAAATAAAATTGTAAATATAAGTTAGCCTAATTTCCATGAAGTTATTGTAGCCTAATTTCCATGAAGTTATTATACTCGCTAATGCAGAGATGGCACACTGATGTAGGGTGTTGGAATGTGTGAGATATGATAACAGCTGCGATTGTATACTTATTCCATGGCCTCTATTCATGTGTCGCTGTCCGTAAACACGGATCTGGCACGTCGGAACTGGTCCTGTCGTCCGATGTCACGGATTAATTTGCTTAGGTCTGACGTATACCTGAAATAAAGATAGTTTTCTACTAGACACAGACGATTGACTGCCGTAGGTCAGCATTGACAACTATTTACCTGTTGGGTGTTGTTTTCGGTCTATCAGTCACGGGCTCGATATGGCTGACTGGATTGTCGTGTGTGGAATCGAATCGTGAGACCAAGACTGGCACAGGAGTGTTGGCTCGCTTGCAGTCCACGATACCTCTCTGAACGGGTGGAATGAGAGACTAGTAAACCATCAGCATGACACAGTATATACTATCTTACTTCTAGCCCTGGATTAAAGGCATGCAGGTAATACATCTTAGTTGGAGAGTAATGACCTACCAGTGGATCATTGCTGCCTGGTGTGGAGCTGAGAACTGGACTGGTCCTGCCACTTTGACTGCTGTAATCATCAACATATACTGACTGGTACGAACTTGACTGCAAACCCATCAGTAGGATGGTGTACATCAGGCAGAATTACCTACCGGCTGTGGCTGGGGCTATATTCATGTCTACTAGCACCAGAGCTAGTCAATCTAAAACAATAATATTTCAATTTGAACACACTGAAATTATCTAATTGAAATATCTTGTGACGATCTTGTCTCTATCCCTATCTCTTCTCCATCCCTTTCCCTCTCCCTCTCCCACTCACACTCCTTCTCCGTCTCTCCCTCCCTCTCTCCTCTACCCCTCTTTCCCTCTCCCTCTCACACACCCTCTCTCTCCCCTCTCTCTTGCTCCTCCACCCACCCACCCCCTTTCCTCCATCCATCTCCGTCTCTCCCTCCCTTCCCCTCTCTCATTTTCCCTCCTTCATCCGTACCTCATTCATCCTACCTCCTCCATACTCTCTTCCTCTGTTGTCCTCTCCTCCCCTCCTCTCAACCTCTCTCCACCTCCTCTCCTCCCTTTCCTTCCTCCTCTCTCTCATCTCTATCTATCTTTCCTCTCCTTCCTCCTCTCTCTCATTCTCATGCATACCTACCTCCCCCACCCTTCTTCTCCGCACCTCTCTCCTTCCTACCCTCTCTCTATACTTCTCTTTCCTGCATTACCTGGAGTTTATGACATAGGGAGGGGTGAGTGGGGTGTGCTGTAGCTCCGTCTGCTCCATATCATCGGACGAGTAGAGGCTGGCCAGGCACTGCAGTTTCATTCTCAATGGAATCTTTTTCGACCTCAGCAATGGCTCGATTAGTTCATCTTTCATAGCCTCATCATTTGTCTCTCGGTTACCAACTCTCGGCGCAGAGTCTGCTATAGCCTGATTGTGCCGATCAGCCTCATCCTCCTTCAGCTGCTTCCTCGTGATCAATATCTCATCATGGCTGCCACTCTCCGCATCAGAATTATATACGGAGAGCTCATTGTCAAATGACACGCTCAATGACCTCTCCAAATGACCTTTCTTATACTCATTAACATTCGCGCAATACGAGAGGTCTAGTTCAGGATTGTTGTCAAGTTCTTTCATTTTTCCACTGTCATTGCTGCTATTCGGCGATTGGTAAAACTCCTCTTCCTCCATGACACGCCCGCTATCCACACAGATGCTGCGTTTTGGCAGAGGTTCTGGTTCCTTCAATCTCGGAGAGGCTCCACAGCTATCGGAACCAAGCATACAATCGGCGACTTCATCGTAGTCACTCGTCTTCTTAATGATTTCATCGTCGTCATCATAACAAACCATCTGGTCAAACTTCTCCGTCGGACTGCAAAGGCCAGATGGAATAGTTATCTCCACTTGTTTCGGAGTTGTCGGCTCTCTGTTGATAGAACTCTCGTTTTGAAGTGCTTTCTTCATGCTGTTTCTGATGCGGTCGAGGTCTTCATTGATAGTTCTGAGCACCTCGTCACTACTGGGCGCCTCGTCTGAACAGACAGATGGAGGCTGCGAATCATCCTGCTGATTGACCGATAGATGATTGGTTGGATCCAGCAGGCCAGCGGAGGCTGACATGGTAACTTGCACGTGATTGGTCAGATCTGGCAGACCACTGGAGTCTGACATGGTAACTGATATATGATTAGTTAGATTGGGCAAGCCAGTAGAGTCTGCCATGATAACTGGTCTGCGATTGGTCGAATCTGGCAGGCCAGCAGAGTCTGCCATAGTAACTGGTCTGTGATTGGTCGGCTCTGGCAGGCCAGCAGAGTCTGCGATGGTAACTGGTCTGTGATTGGTCGGATCTGGCAGGCCAGCAGAGTCTGATATGTTAACGGGTTTCTGATCAGTCCGATTTGGCAGGCCCGCAGAGTCAGACATGGTAACTGGTTCATGATTGGTCAGATCTGGCAGGCCTGCAGAGTCTGACATGGCGAGAGACAGATGTTTCTCTAGTAGCGTATCGCTCTCATTAGCATAGATGTCGGAGGTCACTGACAGACTCTTACTGTCATCCGGCTGGTCGCACTCTGATTCAATGGATGACGCCAGCGACTTCCTCTTCATACCGCCCTTCCTCCTTAGAGACCCTACCATCAGAAAACATCCCTCCAGTGCTCTGTGCTAGTACGCTATCCGTAGAGAGATCAACGCTTACCCTTCAAACCGTCTGCAGATGGACTATCGAACGAGGAGCTGAAACTACTGTCACTGGACAGCGTTAAGTAATCGTTGGATGATTTCTTCAAGTAGCGACGTGGCTGGCTGGGACTGACTCGTCGCCCACGCTCCAGCGATGATAGCAGCAAACTGTCAGAGTTCGGTGTGGAGCTACGCTGACGACAAGCAGGTGGTGACATCACACAACTCTCAACGCCAGAATCCTAACGAGTCAAAGGCAGTCAAGAAGAGACCATAGCCTTCCACAATATTCTTGTCTCCAACCTATTTCTAACACGATCCAGATTACTTACGTCTGGTTTGGCAGCAGCAGACGGATGATCGACAGGAACTTTGCTTTGGCCCAGAGAGTCAAGAGATTTGGCGGTGCGAACCGATTCCACGTGAGCGGGCTCTGAATGTACACTACAAAGCAAACAACACGGGCAGACGTCAAACTACTCATCAAACCTGAGGAGAACAGTTCATATGAGAAATGAAATTGATATGAATATTATGAACGGTAAAAATCTACTAAAAACATCAAATAGATAATTTTGGCAACAGATATCAATAATATTTCCTATACAAATTAGTGAGAGTGAACTAAGTGGAAGGAGTTAAACTCTGGTGACAATTGTCGATATCTCACAAGGTGATGAGGCTGGTGCGAAGGCAAAACTGCTGTATTTTTTTTTAATGTGTTGTAAGCAGTAGCGTTTGAAGCACAGTACAAGTTTTATTGCAAAACATGAAGTTTTTACCAGCATAGTTGGTGCTATTTTATCCATCATGAAATTTTGCCAAAGTATTTTCCCCCACATTTCTTGCAACTAGTGTATAAGTATTTACCAGTAAAAAATTTGCAATAGGCTAAAAGCGCAAAATTATATGAACACAAAAGTTTCCCATTTTACCTGCTGGCGTATTTACCTGCTAACGTATTTACCTGCTGGCGTATTTACCTGCTGGTGTATTTACCTGCTAGCGTATTTACCTGCTAGCGTGCTGCAATGGCGGTCTGCGATGATTGTCAAGGTCGAGTCCTTGCTGCACATTCCACTGCTTCAGCTTTGCCAGGAACTCGGCAGACGGTTTGCTGGCTCTGTCGGCGGACATTGACCTCTGACGGTGATACACTGTGCCGGACTTCTGTCTCCGCTTACCGGAGGGAGAGCCTTTGTCTACACCAGATGCCATCGTTAGACAATGGGAATGTCAGCGCATTGCATTCAAAATCAACTGCTAACCTTTCTTATTCTGCTGGGCTACCCACTTCTCAAACTTCTTTGCGAACTCTTGGCTGACGTTCACTTGATTAAGGTTGTCTAGATAGTCCTTGTCGACGAACTGGTGAGACCGTGCTTCTTCAACCACCTGCTCAGCCAGGGCTGGAGGAGACAGACAGACACGTGTGGGACAAGCACACGCAGAAGATGTCAATGGAATGTCTGTCTGGTATGATTAGAGAAGCTGATTGGAGAAATGATAACATCAGAGTTAAATAGACCACAATAATCTGTATTTACAGCAGATATTTATCTCCTAATAGTAACACCCACCTAAAGCTAGGGCGCTTTTAGATCCTTGATGCGATCATCTACCCCTCCGTAAACATAAAATCATGAAATCCCACAACGCATTTTCTCAGCCAAAATAAATCCCACAATGCCTTTTTTTTCGGAATGCGAGGAGCCGCCACATCATTGGCCTTCAGACCACATAGAAAATTTAGTGTGATTCCCCCACACGCAATTACGTTCAATAACTGCGACATTGACACTGAGAAAAACGTCAACACACCAGAGGTTGTCCCCGGCAACAATCCACGATGTGAAATATTTACACGGCTATGCAAGGTGGAAATGAAACTTGCCTCGCGTAAAGATGCAATGGGCATCTTCAGTTATGCGATGGTACACGATCATTTACTCGACTCAGTCGCATCAAGTATCCAAAAGCGCCCTAGAGACAATATCCACGTCAATTACTGACATGGAAGAACTTGTACCTGATGGCTGCTGTCGCGACTTCTTGTCAATAACTGATGGAGATACGGGGTCAGCCATCGCTTCTTCATACGAAGTGTTGTTACTAGAAATAACATGTCAGTGACGCATCGGCTACAAACGGTTTCACGATGACTTCTAAGTTAAACGGCAATACTGACTTTATCCGTGACATAAACTGCCGGCTGTTGTCATGGTGCAAGGTCAAGGGTGGAGGTAGCAAGTGTCCACCAACTTCCTCGGATTCGTGAGTCTGGAATCGTGGTACTCAGATGTTCAGATTCTGACATGAATATTTGAGTGTAATATCTGACCAAAACCTACCGGCTTTCTTACTTCACTGGTCAGTCTCTCCAGGCGCTGGCCAGGAAATGAGATTGGATTCATCACGTGAGGAGGGGAGAGGGGCGATGGACTCAGCACATCTGTGAGTGTAAGGGAGAGACCAATGACATGTGGCCTTACTCGGTGACACCGCCACCACTACATCGCCACACTGACCAATAGCATGCAGCGACAGATCGACATCAGCACACTGAGGGGCTGAGGAGGGGTCGCATTCCTCCGTGCCAGTGTTATAGCCGAGCCAGATGTTCCCAAAATCCAGAGGTGTGGGCGGAGTTACAATGCACCGCTGCACAAAGCCGCTGTCACCATACACGGTGAGAGGGTCTTCATGCGTTAGCTGAGTTTGAGATGGGATTGAGACAGTCGGCCCTGGACACATGAGCAGACATCCTTTAGCACAATGAAAGCATACAACAGGAAGATAAGGAGACATGGGCCTATGGAGAGAGAGGGAGAGGAAGGGAGAGGGAGGAGAGAGAGAGGGAGAGAGGGAGGAAGGAGGGAGGAGGAGGGA
>ERZ1740065.3100-NODE-3100-length-10390-cov-3.634446_pt1 | contig 10390 bp, 9 predicted proteins | sample MGYA00581738_ERZ1740065 | MGnify/ENA primary metagenome ERZ1740065 (study PRJEB43018, sample SAMN04849749) | marine metagenome | isolation source: floating plastic debris | place: Pacific Ocean | collected 2008-09-01 | study: EMG produced TPA metagenomics...
TGCCATGGTCACCCCCGGAAACCCATTCGCCTTTAAATAGGTGGCAACTGCATCGTTAAGTTCTAGAATGCCAGTATTCAAAACTAAATCATGGAACTGTAGTGCTAAGGGCTCAAAGGGTTTTGAAACGACCTGCTTATAAAACTCAAAGGTCTTCTGGTATAGCGCTAAGTCATCATCCGAGGCCACTACAGAAGTAGCATGTCGGTGCACAACTCCCAGTGCAATGGGGAACTGATCATTCACTCGGGCAACCACAATACGGGCAATAGAATGATCGAGAGTAAAGTCACCAGACTGATGGCTGGCCACCGTGCCCAAATGGGTATAAATGGGCAGGTAGTCATCGGATGATTTGGAAGGCGGGCCCGTATTTTTTTTAGTGGTATTTAAAAAAACAGTCACGCCTTCACTACATTGGTTCGCCACCGTAAAAGTCGTAGAGTGAGTCATCGCAGGTCAGTTGGTGATTAGTTCTAAATTGTTAGTAGCGTTGATGGCTTCAAGAGAAATTCTCTCACCTCAATCAAGCTAGTGAGGCTCATTTCAGGAGAGATTAAATTTGGGTTAATTTAAACTTCTTCAGTTGGCACAACTAAGATTGGGCGACTGAAAATTTCTATTGTAGATTCATCTAATACACCCTAAGTCTCGATTGCTTGGGAGTGTTCAGAACACTGTATCTAATCAGGAAAAAGTCTTAGTTCTTCATTGCCAAAATTGGAATTGACACAGACATCTAAACATTCTATCCAACCAAGTTAATTTGTTGATTCAAGAAGCAAATATCTATTCCTCAATTGGGTTTGTGTCATCTCCTATATCTTCCATATCCTGTTCGAGCTCCCCAGCAACTTCAAGAGGGACATTTATATAAATTTCTCCAGTGCGTATGTCTTCTAGAACTTCACTGCTCAGCTTCGATTGAAGTGCTTTGGTGGCATCCGTGAGATCATAGCTTGCTAATTTTACTTTTTCCTTGATGGCAGGAAGCTGGGCTTTGAAGGTATCCCAATCAGTCTCTGAGAATTGCTTTAGCAAATCATCCAGCTGATCTAAATTGTTGTAAGCTGCATTTAGGGATGCCGGTTCGCCGTATTCGCCGATAAGATCTGCTAGGTTGCGTTGAAACTCTGCAGCCTGTTTGTAGGCTGCTTTGATCTTGGTCTCTCGCGTTTCAATCTGACTTTTTTGTGCTGCTTCTGCTGCCTTTTCGTATTCAGTCTTTTTGTAGATGTCTTGGTCAAACGCCACATTTTTACTCTTGAACACTGCCGCCCAACGGGCATTGTCGTCTAGAACCCCGTTCTCAAAGTCTTCAACCCTGGCATCTCCATCTGACTATCCTTTCTTGACAACCATCACGGCATAATAACCAGAGAGCGCAAGCAGCCCGAGCGCGATGGCAACAAACGCCGTCAAGCCAAAAGTCTTAGCCCAGTCTGCAGCGGTCTTCGGGCTATAGAACTTTTTCCAATCAGTGGAAATCTTTATGGCAGCGGCCATTACTGGCGAGTCAATTGGCTTAATAGCCCCGACGGCAATAACTTGAGCTTGATCAATGCCCCCCATCAAAACGGGCCAGGTAACGTTATCGGCACCATTGCCAGTAAAGTCACTTTTTAATCCATAGGTGAAAAACAATCTGACGGCAGGGTTTGTAGAATCGTCAGTGCTGGCTAGCGTGCCATCGACTAGATCTAAAGGAATGGAACGACCCTTGACAGGATGATAGGAAATATCGTACCCACCGTTGCGGTCATTAATATCTGCCGGATTGGGAGCATTCGTCTTTTTAGTGAAAACGACAGTCCCGACGGTGACCAAACCTGAATCAGCGTTTAGGTCACTATTAACTTGAGCGACCTCATAGGTAAAGCTGTCTTGAAAGTTAGCCCAGGCAAAGGCGTAGTACAGGCAATAGCTTTGAATCTCATTAAAGCTCTCAAACGAACTTTTCTGGTATTTTTTTGTATAATGAAAAAATGCGTTTACGCGACTCTCCGCATTTTTGAGGTCTTGTTTACATTCAATCAACAACTTAGTAAAGCTTAGTCCTGGCTCTAAACCTGGAAAGGCAGAAATACTTTGGCGAAATTTCAGTGCCTGATGCATACTTTCAGCTTCAACTGGGGCGATAGTGAGGTCGGCATAATATTGGCTGATGCCACCCGTACATTTAGGCGAAGGGTGGTTGCTACAGTTGATTGGCGTGACCGCGACCCGGCTGGCAACGGGAAAGAGATCTTTGGATCGCATGCCGATCAGGTTGTAATCGACCTGATCAGGCTGATTTAAGATAACCTTACCCTGACCTTGGTTAGCGATTATCTCTGAAACAACAGTTAACTGCTGAGCATAGGCATCTAAACCAGATTTGGGACTGTCTTTGACATTGGCCAATAAAATAGGTTCAGCGGTTTGGTTGGTAACGGTTAAGGCTGGGTTAAGCGTATTGGACATTACAGTTAGCATGTTTGACTGTCTCCTTAAATAAACAAAACAAAAGTAAAAGAAGCAACTCTGCCATGAAAGTCTTTCTTAAGAAGAGTCAAACATTTAACTTTTCTTAAAATGTCTTCTTGAGATGAGTGAGAGCTACTTTAGTTGAGTTGAAGCTTTTTATCTCTTCGAAGATAGGCACGAAGCTAAAAGACATAACTAAGTGCTCAAATATTGTTGATTTTACCTCTTAGTTTCTACAACGGAAATGCGGCAGGATTTCCGTTGTAGATAAGTGGATAGTTGTTAGATCAACTTTGATAAAACTTGGATGATTATTATTGTTAATCCGTCACAAGAGTTTCTTCCTCCCCATTAATGGAATCGTCAATGATATCCCAGTAGCCATCAGTTTTATCGTATAGTTCTCGACATTCATCTGCCAAATCATCTAATCTTAATTTTTCCTCTCTGGAAAAATTTTCACTTATTTTTTTTGCCGTAGATCCTATACTTTTAGAGACCTGGTCAAGGTTTTTCAGGAATTCTGTACGAGGAAAATCTTGGCTAGAAATTTTATTCAGCTTATCCGCTACTTCATCAAGGCTTTCCTGAGCTTTTTGAAGCGAAGGAGTACTCGAAACATTACTTAATAAATCAATTGAGTCTTGATAGCTATCTATTAGATCTTCATAATATCTCTTCTGTATTTTTATTTTTTCTGATGTTGACATTTTGCGAATTTCCGTAACATTCGTCCTAATATTGTCGTAATTTATGTCATCGTAAATTCTTAGATTTCTTGAGGGTTTCTTGATCTTTTCAGCTACGACCTTTTTCATTGCTTCTGCAACTTTATCCTGAAAGTCTTGCTTTTCTTTTTCTGTTTTTCCTTTTCTAGTCTTTGATCGCAGAAATCTAACTCCTTTATAGCTGGTAACAATAAGCCCAATAGTCAGGCCGATAATAACCAAATATCTCCAGAAATTTTCTCCCCAAGTTGAGTCGACGATATCCCACCAAGGAACTCCTTTAGATTTTTTAGGAGGTATATCAAGGGATATCGCCATGACTTTCTGACTGCCAATCTGACCAGCTAAGACAGGAAGCAGTATATTGTCATCTGTTTTGAGCGTAAGATCACTCTTGAGTTGGAATCCACCTAGTAAGATCATGGTTGAAAGGTCTGGTTTATCTTTCTGTACAAACTGACCATCTTTAATAGTCAGAGCAATCTTTTTGCTTGGATTTTCTAACGTGGAATAGTTAATGCTGTAACCAGCAGCATGGTTTTCTAAGTTAACTGACTCTGTCTTATGAAACTCAATCGTGCCAATTTTCTTCCAGGCAGGCTTCGCGTCAGTACCTGCATCATTTGGCATGTAAACATAGTAAATATATGACTCTTGAAAGTCAGCCCAAACAGAGGCATAACTTTGGGCGAAAGTCATCACGGTGGCAAAGGAATCAAAGGTGCAATTATTGTAAGGACTGGTGAGACTTGCAAAGAAAGCATTGATTTCTTTCTCAGCTTCTTCTGGTTCAATCGTACCTTCGATTGCAGATTGCAAGATGTCAGCTAGTTTTTGGGCATTCTTCGTGCCTGGATAACTTGTGACCAGCTTATAGTAAGCGAGTGAGTTTTCCATGATTTCTGCATCCTTTGGAGTTACCTCTAACAGATTTCCAAACTGGCAATCATGGTCTTTACATTTCCCAGTGATATTTCCTTTACAAGGTGACGGCACTTCTAAAAATCGCTTCGTTGGGAACAAATCGGCGGTTCTCATAGCGATCAGATCCACTGCCAGATCTTCCGGTTTTGAAGGGGGATTCTGGCTGATTATTAGTTTGATATCTGCACTAGAGTTAGGCTTAATCGTCTTAACATGATCAGCTGATGGCAAAGCTTTAAGTGGCAGTGCATAGCCACTATCTAAAAATTCTGCGCTGTCGCCAGGGGCTAAATTTTCTGGCACTTGAGCCAGCATGATTTCTTCGTTAGTTCCATTTTTTACAGTTAGTACTGGATTGCAGTGATTGCATTGGATGTCAGTCATTTTTCTGATCTCCATATGATTAGATGGCTTGAAATGAATAGATGGCTTAAGAAAATGAAATGATTGAAGCAAACCGAGTTTTTAAGATGAAATATTTTTGCCCACATAAACTAATAGCTAATGCAGAAGCTAAGGCATATCAAGCGCTTGATCTATTAGGCGATTGCGCTTATTCGCTGCAATTCAGCGACCTGGATAAATGCCAGTTCAAGATGACTCTAGACGACCAAAATATCAGCAGTATTCCCTCCATGAAGAGGTGCCCGGAAGGCAGGGAGACCAACTCTACAACCGCAAGCAACCTAATCCTCTTGGATACACATACTTGTCGTCAGGATGAACTCACCCCTAGCCTTCCTAAGAGTCGAAGCTTCTATTCAGCAAAAACGTCAATATCAGGCTCGTAGCCGTCAGCATCGGGCGTTCCGTCATCATCAACTGTGTCTTTTTCACCCTCTGAGGACTCACCACTTTCTTCAAGCGCAGTTTGTAATGTCTGTGAGGTTTCAATGGCGGCTTTAGTCTCCTCGGCAACTTCATTTCCTATAGTTTCTACTGCATCTTTGACAGACGATCTGGCCCCTTTGAGCTTCGGTTTAACGCTAGAGAAATCTCCATTCTTAACTGAATCAGGCAGCTTATCCCAAACATCGTCGATGTTGTCTTGGGCGGACTCTAGACTAGGCGTGTCACTGATTTCAATGAGCTTATCGACATTGCCTTGAATTTCATTGGCCGATGCTCCGTAATTATCCGCAGTACGCGCGTTAGCACTGTCAATCTGGACTTCTTTGACCGCACCTTGAGCTTGTGGCAAACTACTCTCGTCAGGAACTTGGACATTTTCCCCAGTAACTGGATCAGTCCCCACACGTCTTGCCAGTCCTTCCTGACGCGTTTGTGCTTCAGTTCTAGCGATCTCGCCGTAATTATTCACTTCCGTTTGCTGATCGGGAGTCAGATCCTTACCTTCGTTCTCATTCTCTTTTATCTCTTTAGTTTTTTTAGACTTACCCCAAAGTTTCTGTTTGATAAAATCTATAGCCATAACTACACCCATAATCAACAGAAAGTTATGGAGTACAGTATTGAAAGTGAATTTTTGCCAGTAATTTGCAAACTTGTCCCATCCATCTTCAGGGCGCATGGGCACACCGATAACTTGTGTTCCCCCTATTGTCCCTACCAGGATGGGCCACATAGTGATGTCTGCTGGTTTGCCTGTAAATGTCCCCTTTAAGGCCCAACATCCTTGCAGTGCAATTCCAGGCAAATCAGTTTTTTCATCGACAAATTGACCATGGTCGAAATATAAAGGCGTGGTGTTATTACCACCACCTTTAGCATATCCATCTTTTGAGAAGACAATAGTCCAACCGCTCTTAGGGTCTGTCGTATCTACCGGAAGCGTATTGTTGTGGTCTTTAAATACCACGGCACCAAAGCAAGAAGCTTTGCTAGCTGCCCCCCGCCCCGCTGAGCCGCCATAGCCCCCCATGTTTGAAGATGCATAAAGCCAGTAGGAATAGGTGTCGTGGGCAGGAATAACTTTATCTGTATTGTAAGGAATATGGGTCTTGGGAGGCACCCAGTTGGCCGTAAATGCTGTCGTGTAAGTACTCGCCAACAAATAGAGTTCAAAAGTGAGGTCGGTAAATTTTTCAGTGCCTTGAAAGAATTTAAGAAATATCAGCTCTGCTTTGTCAGGGCTCAGTGATTCAGTCGATTTAAGGGTATCGGCAAATCCCTTGGCTAGACTCGATGAGGGATAGGCACTAATCTATTGAGTAAATTGAATAGCATTTGCGGCCACTTTGACATCATCATCAGTAATGACAATTGGAGTTATGTCAAAAGGTTGAGGCTTAGGAGCCTTATGGTCGAAGCGCTCAGCCAGATTCTTGATTGGAAACAAGGTGGCAGGATCGGCCAAGATCAACTCATATGAAGAAGATAAGAACGTAGTGCCTTTATAGGTTACTTCTCTAGCTAAAGACATAACGTCTTGCGTGCTCTTAGCTAGGACTTTTTTGCCACTAGTGAAAGAAATTACTGGCGCGCAAATTTGCCGGTGAGTTTGTACGTAAATTCACCATTGAATTAGCTCCATTTCTGTAGATTATGGTTTTAGCTAGCCTGATTTTTTTCCAGGCAGGCAGAATGAATTTTTCCCTGATTGAAATCTGCTGATACTCAGCTCTGTCTGGATGCTTCTATGATGTGGCTCTGTCGCTGGTTAACGTATGCTAATGCAGAGCATTAAAATGCAGTCAAAACTCATGGTTCAATAATTTCTTCAGGCTCTACGGGATTTTTTCCTTCTTCAAGGTTATTTAGATCTCCTTCCAATTTTTCAGCCATTTCTGGATAGATCTCTCGAGATATTTCTGCCCTATCAAAGAATTCTTGTTGTTCCTGACTAAGCTCTTGATAGATTTGTCCTACTTCTTTAGAAACAAACTCCTTGACATTGCTCACTGCTTCTTTAATGTCAGATAATTGCTTATTTAAGGAATCCCAATCTGTAGAATTCTCAATTTCAGTTTGAATTCTTTCTATTTCATTCTGAGCAAATTCTAAGCTGCTAGGGTTTGATAATTTCCCAAGTTTATTGATTGCCTCTTGTTGAGTTTCAGCAAAACCTCTGTAAGTATCCTTCAGTTTTTCTAGATAATATTCTTTCTCTGAAAGCCCTACATATTTAGCGTCGTCAAATTGTCCTCTTTCAAGAACAGAATCATTCTCGAAAGAGATATCTGTTTGGCTCAGGCGTTCTGCAGTTCGGACATACTCTCTTTTGATTTCTGCTGCCACCTTGTCTTGACTCTCCAGTTTGACCTCCTTATATTTACGGTATTCTCTGACCACGAGATAAACCATGCCAGCAGTTGCAGCTAACCCAACAGCGACTCCTGCTAATATCCCAGCGAGCTTGGCCCCGTCCCTTGCTGTCTTCGGCGTAAAAAGTTATTTGGCACTCGCTATAAACTCGTCTAGATTCGGAAATGCTCTTACCGCGGCTAGGGTTTGGTTGGCGGTGGCTGCAGGTACTCCGACGGCCAGGAGCTTGACTTGGTTGGCGGTGCCAACCAGCACGGGCCAGGCTTTTTGATCCGTATCTAAGCCGGTAAAATCGCTTTTGAGTTGATAGGTCAGCAGTAAGGCAACATCAGGGTTGGTGGTGCTTTCAGTGCTACATAAAATACCGTCAACCAACGCTAGGGGCACCGCGTCACCCGCAACGGGTTGATACACAATGTCAAAGCCACCGTTGCGATCTTGAATATCAGCAGGGTTAGGGGCATTGGCTTTTTTGGTAAAAAAGATAGTGCCCTGATCAATTAAGGCCTCATTGGCGTTGGGGTCGCTAGCAGGCTGAAACACCGCGTAGGCAAAGCTCTCTTGCAGATTGGCCCAGGCAAAGGCGTAGTAGCGGCAATAGGTACTAGCCGCGATGTAATTTTGCAGGGTGCATTTTTCGTAGCCTTTGGTTTGCTTAAAAAATTGATTGATAGCGCTTTCGGCGTTTTTGGGGTCCGACCTGTGGTCGCTTAACAACTGAATAAAGTTGAGGGCCATATCCGTACCCGGAAAGGCCGAAATCGCTTGGTGAAAGTAGAATGCTTGCTTCATCCCGTCGAATTCTGCTGCATCGACAGTCAGGTCGGCATAGTATTGGCTAACGCCATCGGTACATTTGGCTGAGGGTTGGCTGCCGCACTCCACCGGCATCACCGCCACCCGGTTGGCGACGGGAAACAAATCTTTGGCCCGCATGCTGATGAGGCTGTAGTCAGTCTGACCGGGTTGGTTTAAGGTCGCCGTACCTTGACTCTGCGGGGCAATCACTGCTGAAACTGCGGTTAACTGCTGGGCATAGGCGACTAAGCCGGAGTCGAGGTCATCTTTGACGCTGGCTACCACGATGGAATCAGCGATTGGGTTAGTAACGGTCAACGTTTGGTTGAGCGTATCGGTTGCAAGCGTGGCCATATTAAGGGGCTCCTTTGTAAGTTGTTTAATTGCTAAGGCAGTGATTTTGTACGGACGTTTTTCAGGAATTAATTTTTGAATCCTTTCAAGGAAAAATGCCGAACATTTTCGACTAAACCAAGAGTATGATTTTTGATTTCTAGAGTAAAACTTACTCAATCTCTTCGCTACTCAATCTTTCCGTTGTAGAAGTGATCAATCCGGAATTTTTTCCAAGCTATTTTTAACAAAAATAGGTGTCGTAGACGGCAAGACTTGGCTGGATGTAAACAATCCAACTCTGAATCTGAATCAAGTTAAAATGCTCTTCTGCGTTGAAATTTTTCTACATGGAATAGAAAAACAATGTAGACCTTTGGTAAAGGTGAGCCCTTGATACCCTTTAAGGAAATCACCAAAATCTTGTTTCTAGAACTCGCTTGTCTATATAGAAAATCTATCATTTAAATTTGATTTTTAGAGGGTTTTAATGTCCAACTTAGTGGTGAACTTAAGGAGCGAATTAACCCAAAAATGCACAAGTCAAGATTCAGTAGTTCCTGGCGGCAGAACTGAAAATCTGACAGGTGAATACTCTGGCGATCGCTCGTTTAAGCCAAGGTTTAGCTATCAACTCAACCTTAACTTGAATATTTTAAGCAACACAACTTTGAGTAACTTAACCCTTGGCTTAAAGACTGCCTCAAAGGTATGGATTTTTGTGGTAGAAGTCACCCATGTCAATCGCAGCAGGGCTTCAAATGTCACCTTGTTGTGGTGGTCTACAGAATTCTTCGGTTAACCACACGTAGATCAGATGGCGCTTTAAGCCATCGCGCGATCGCGACAAAGCTCACTGATAAAACATAAGCAGCGGCATCCGCTACCGCTCACCGACAGCAACACTTTGCCTACAATTGCAGAACTTATGACGAAAAGTAAATTCTGTAATTGTCTGACAGAAACTAGCTTAGATAAGTCAACGTCTGCGTTCGCTTCAAAGCAAGTACAAACAGCGAATTGAACGTTAGATAGAAAGCCCCTAAATATGGTCAAAGAAGATCGTTCAGAAAACCCAAACCTTCGATATCTTGTACCTAGCAGAAGAGCAGTGACGATGTTGAGAATCCGCACTTTTGATCAGTTTGAACGGTAAATGCAAGCCTTGTTACCGGTAGACAAGTCAAAAGTGCGTTGTTGGTAGATGTGATTGGAACAATGGTAGAGCGCGTGTCGCTGGACTTTTTATTCACAAGCGATTCACACTGGCGGATAATAGCAACGACCGTAGATACATCGTTGAATTTGGCAGTTGCAACCCCTCACCTGGACAAAGCGGAGTTTTATCGTGTCGACAACTATCATCCGATAGTGCAATCAGTTCAAGTAGATTCGGACTGAGCTCTTGCGGCCTTAGGCTGATAGTCTAAGAGACCGCGCTGTAAGACAGGAAAGAGCAAAATGGTTCATTTAGAATCTCCATAAATTCCGTATCGCTTTTGCTGTATCTATTATCCAAACTTGAACTGCAGATTAGTTGAGGAAATTTGAGGATTCAGATTGGGGAAACTTGAGGATTTAAGTTGAGAAGAGTGGCGGATGGCGATCGCAGCCAGAGAATATCCCAGACTGGTTGACCAACAAAATCTGTGAGCTAACCTACCCAGCCAGCTCCTTTCCTTTTGGAGATGGATTGAATCGCGAACAAAACAGATGACAAACTACCAAACTCGGAGAGCAGACATCTCGCCTGAGTTGTCAACCACGCTTCATCCCTTGATTCAGCAATGCCGCAAATCATCAAGCCCAGCGGAGTTTGAGTTCACATAGCTGGTTGCAACTGCGTTAGTCCATACTGGTCAAACTGGCGACGACTTGCCACCTGGGGTCAATTCATCAATGACAACCAATCTTTT
>ERZ1740065.3101-NODE-3101-length-10383-cov-13.695101_pt1 | contig 10383 bp, 8 predicted proteins | sample MGYA00581738_ERZ1740065 | MGnify/ENA primary metagenome ERZ1740065 (study PRJEB43018, sample SAMN04849749) | marine metagenome | isolation source: floating plastic debris | place: Pacific Ocean | collected 2008-09-01 | study: EMG produced TPA metagenomics...
TGAAGCTGGAAAGGCAAGAGATGTGCTCTCAGAGCATCTCTGGAGTAAAAATTTTCCTGGGGGAGGCCCCCCAGACCCCCCTGTGGGAGGGTACACCCCTCCCACACCCACCCCAGCGCCTTTGCTGCATAGCTTTGCACCTTTGATACGCTCAGGTGCTCTGCAAGCTGCCCTTTGGGTAGCTATGGCTTGTGCACTTCAAAATTTAAAATCCTGGGGAGAACCCTGGTAGATATTGATGCAATCATTCCTGCATTGCAGTTAAAGGGGCTAAGAAATGAGCTTCTGGAAGTTAACTTTATGTAAGTAAAGGATATCAATGAATAAGAAATACATTTTGTACCTTATGACAATATGTAGTACACTGTGGTGATCGTTACTGACTATAACAACCAGATTAATTAGCAGACCCTATTTTGAAGGCGTTCACTTAGCGGCCATTGGTCGTTGTTGGGTGATGCGATGTCATAATTGGGTTTATCAAAAGAGTTGCACTATGCGGTTGTGGTCGCTATGTTATACGCCGCGCACAATGGGAGGTGTGTAGGCTATAACATCAAGCTGACTATGGAGTACTTTGTCAGCCCTAAAAAAACACTGTTTGACTTTATGAGTGCAAAATCCTCTGGTGGAAGTATAGCTGAACAGCTATACTTCATGTTTCATAAATATTTCACATGGACAGCAATATTAAAAAAAGCCAGAAAATCCATTCTTATTGTTAGACCTATTCCCTATCATCACAACGCGATGACGTAGACCTGGGCAGGCGGGTCCCTAGGTCGACGAAGCATCCGGCTGTACGACCTAATTAGGACCGGAAATTAAGCCGGCTGTAATTTCCAGAGGCTAATTAGAACAGCTATGCGATAGATCACATTGCACCGACATATGGTATGTTACTTATATTCTGAATGGCTGTGAGCTTTCTCAACCTCTTTAAGGTATTTCTATACCTAATAATACTGCAGTACCTGACATGATAGCAGGAAAAATATCACTGCTCCCTTCATAGTCACCAAGAAAACAGTGATAGCGATACCATAAATGAGAAGACAACTCCTATATAAGTTATGATAACTGTAATCTGCATAGTAAGTTATAGCGATAGAGGTAACGTTTTTGTCACTACTTTTACGGCCGTCATACCTGTCCACCTGTCAGGCTGAAAACACTGGGGATTCAGTTTTTATGAACTTTGAGAAGCCATAGCTCAGAACCCCTACCCCCATGCAGCTAGGATTCTGTCATATTTAAGTTCAGCTCAGCAAGATCTAACTGGTGAGCCAGATGAGAACATTAGGAAACTATTAATAGGAATTTCGACTCTAAATTTTGGCACCTAAAATACACGAGTCTCCCAAGAAACACGGGTGACTTGACAGGTATGGCGGCTGTTAGACCATTGCTATCGAATTCTGTTCTAAAGCATTATTCTATTGGTTATACTGCGCTCAAATTTCAATTCAGGGAACAACATTTGGGCCGAGTATAATTTAAACTGTTGTAAAAAGGCACCCGCACTTCCAAGCGCTTTCTCTGCTTTTTAACATTTGCTGGGAAAAAGAGCGCCTGTCTATAAGTAGATGCAGAATTACCACCATTCTATTAGCAATTAAAAAAACTACAGGGACATGCAGCCTTGCTTTGCTCATACTTCTATGTACACTGCGGCTTGAAGAGGCCTAAGAAAGAGTTACAATCAACCATAGATGATCACAGTCCTTATTTAGACGTAGTATTTGAAGGTCTTGAAACAAAGAATTTTTCAACTCAAGATTAAGAAGTATAGGGCTACATGTCACCCGGCACTGCGGATAGTGTATTTTAGTTCAAGGACATGAAGTCATCGTGACCTCACTGACCTTGACCTAATGATTTTCAAAGATGTGATTGGAAGACGTACCTAGCCATGACACTCAGTGCCTACACGTATTTTAGAGGAGTTTTTCATTTAAAGACATAAATTATTGCTCATGAGAGCTTATCTCACTGACCTTGACCTGAGCCTCGTTGTTCCAAGCAAACATATCGATGACCTGCTGCACAGACACTGTTTTCATTGTTGCTATGGCATCGTCTCGTCAACTGCGTCTCGTCAGGATAGTTAGTAAGAGATCTCGGCTAAGTTCATCTACTTTACTGAACTCTGTCAGCTCCTCTACCACGTCTGACGCTGACATCCTCACGGCTGCCATCTTTGTAAGCTGTCAACGTATCCAAACTTATTTGTTACAGCTTTACGAGTACATGCACATAGGATAATGGGCTTTTGTCATTCTCTCGTAGATATTTGTGCATCAGCAGGTGCGGGAGTGAGTGGGAGTGAGCCCGGAAAGACGTGGATAGGCGCGGATAGGCGCGGGAGTGAACGAAACTGTACTGGAGAATGGCAAACATCGGATAATGTTAATTACCTCTCCATAAAATTGCGGAAAAATTGATAAGATTTGCAGTGAATCTGTTCCTGATTGTTCCTAGGAATTGATGCTAATAAATGTTTTGAGAACCATGATGCCGTTGTGAAGAATTATTAGCTGAACCTCATGGAAGGTTCGGGGACAACTTCAGAACTATTGACTAATAAATCGTAAGTGATTGTTTCTTTCCCAAAAATTCACGGATTTTTTCAATCCTTAGTTGATTTTCGTGCGCACTCCCCATGCGCTGCATACTTACATTTCGAGGGGAAATTGACCAAAGCTGCAAATTTGCTGTAAATTCCCCTAGTTGAGGAAGGTTTTACAAATTGTCTTAAACGTTTCTGCATGGACTCTTCAGCTAATTATTATTTCCCTCTCCTCCTTTCCCACGCATAACAGAGAATACAATAGCGTATTGTCTTCATACTTCTGATTACATCAACTTTAATTTCAGTTTAGGTTTCTGGTTCTGAGAAGGGTGATCTCTTGCAACCATGGTGAAAACATTGAAGCGTAAAATCAGAAGGTTTTTCTCATGTGAGAGATCAGTGTGCCTTAATGGTGAAGCTGCCATATCTGATCCCAGGTTGCTCTCAGTTTCTAGGCAAGTGAGAACACGCCAGTGGCATGAGTACCCCTTAGGAGGACTGCAGTGAGATTTGGTTTCCCAGCTCTCGGCACCTCCAAGTCTTGAGGTCGAGGCTCTACCGCTGAGTCATCTCCTATTCTGACTCAACTCTCACTCACTTTATTATGACTGGCACTTCTTCCGCTGGCATCGAGGTGGCTTGAGAGCTCGTCATTCTGAATGAAACAATCAGCCATTACTGGAGTATGGATTGAAAAATAAAATAACAGAGTACACGACTCTCCCTAAAAAGAACAACATCGGGATATTCCACCATTAGTTTAACTCACTCACAACGCTGCCAATGTTTCTCAATAACCATGGACAGACTTTGAACTAAAATAATTCAAAGAGACTCTCTGCTTACTGAAGCGCCGCTGGTCTCTGTTCTCTGACCAGATATTCGAAGCTCATCCAAAGTTGTCCAACCATCGATGAAGGTCAGGCGAGTGCCTCTCCTTGCATTTACCAGCAGTGCATAGAGTAGCGGCTTGTTCATCAACAATAGCCGAGTTTTGGCTTCAGAAATTGTGCAGCTGAACGAAACTTTACCTGATACCTGAATGAATTCGGAGTACACCTGATGCTTTAGGATAAAAACGTTATGGCACTTTAAGCACTCTGAGATCGGAATGGGGAGTAGGTGTTGCGATGCATTGATTGACTGACAGAGACAAAAGGGAAGTAGCTTTGGCAAAATCAGATGACAAGAATTGAATACTTGGTTTCAGTTTTAGTTTGAATATATCAAACCAATACATGACTACCACTTCTTGCTGTGCATATATCATTTGTTAATTGCATTTTGAGTCTATTGAGCTCTTAGTGCTATTCAGATCTTCAACTGCTTTAATAGAACTGTTGCTATTACTCACTACTCAATGAGAAAATCCCAACATGAGAGCTTGTGAGCAGGAAGCTCAAGTCAGTCAACTACCGGTGTTCATCAGACGCTATAATTTACATAATTGAGAACCGCATGCAAAGTAGTCTTTCCCTGTTCAGTATTTACTCGATTTCACTGTCAGCTTGCATTCTTTGTTGAGACTCCAAATGTGTCTCATTCCATTGCTGACGCCGGACACATTACTGGAGCTGATAATTTTTGATAGTTCCATGCTTCAAATAGCAAAGACAATGTTTCACAGAGGCTACCTAAACCTAGACACAGGCTGAGATACGTACACAGTCAAGCGCATACACTGGCATCGCTCGACACTATGAACCATCCAGCTCTGTGGATAGAAACTTACCCGTGTACCAACCACTGCTGGGTCAACATTATGAATGCTGGCAATGATCTCTTGCAGTGGCAACGACTTCTCTAGGAACAGCATGTTCTGGTTCTCATCTCCGTGACACATGACGGCCAGTAACAGTGGTTCGTCACCTCTGCTCCTCACCAAGAAATTCTTTATGTCAGTCAGCATGTTCTCATAGTACCCGTCCACCACAGACTCAACCTGTAAGAGCGCAAGATTATCCGTTGCTCTCATTGGAGGCTGTCAAACAGTTACAGGAAACTTCAAACCTGAAACTTAAGGCAAGTCTTTAAGCACTGCTCCAAGTCAGTTTTCTCTGTGCGCCACCCGGTACGATGTACGCTGTTACAGACAATCAGTGCTTGCCCCTGTACAGTCTCCGGCTCTCTGGAGAGCGTAGAGAGCTGAGTAGCACTCGGATTGCTTAGATAGAGATGCCAATCCAGGGAGCTGGACACAGCACCGACAGACAGTACAGACGGGTGACTATGCAGAGTGTCTGATATCCCAATCAGTGTCTGCTGCAGTGAGCTTCGGGCTCCTGATTGGCTGAGCAATCTCTTGACTTCAGATCTACAATTACGTAACTCATGCCAGAAAAGAACTGATATCCATTCCCTGAGGACAACCAGCAGTAGATGGCCTCAAGTTTTTCAGCTTTTCATGCGCACCACAGCAGTGAAAATCTGATAAAGTGTGCCTCCAACGAATCATTAAGTTTGAGCCCTTCTTAGCAGGCATGTTGAGTGGGCGTTAAGAGAGTGACATGAGTAGTTCAGAGATTTGAAACCCTAGTAAAACCCTAAAGCAAACAATCCGTATGTCATACGGCTTGTGACACCACTACCATGCATTGAAGTCAAACTAAATGACACCTATATTTAGATATATTTTCTATCTAACGCGGATCCTAAGTTTCTAAGTTCAATGGTACATGAACCAACCTGATGTCTTCCAGACAAACTACAGTCATTACCCAATAATCCTCAGGGAGATACAACAGGTGAACATCTGGATGTAGCTGTGACAGGTGGTTAGCTGATGGTAATCGGAGTTGGTGAAGCACTACCTGCAACACGAGGTTGCGGCATAAGTTATGTAGTAGACTACTAGGGATGAAATTACGCATTGTCATTTCGATGCTGCACTGATTGTTTACCCAGTGATGCATCTAACTACCTAGCAGCCAAAAAGTTATTGACAGCTTCATTGTCCTCAACCTGATATGTGAACATAGCAGCACGTATGTGTCTCTGATTTACAGTCATGAGTACCTTGGGCTTTCCTCTGAGGTTGAGGTGGTTAGTCAGTTCGATAACTGACGCTGTCATGTCGCATACAGAACTCTTGAATGTATCCGTGTCAAGGTCATGCGTTGATACAGCTTGATTGACAAGAAATATTGTAAATGGATCTCTCTCGGCTCTGAGAATGTTGACCTGAAAAGAGGAGTGTATAGCCTTCATGATGAACGTTATTCCTCAAGGATAGCGGTTGATTGCTAAGGCACCATAGGAGTGCATTGGAAAAAAACTCACCTTGTTAGGGAAAGCGAATTGATGTGGAGAAGAACGCATGACAGCTGCTTGTAAGTTCAGCTCCACAACGGATGCTTGTGACGTCAAACACATCTCATAAGTGAAATGCCTCAAATACGAGTGCATATCAATTTTGTAGTCGATATTTCCAAAATGTTCATAAAGGCAAAAGTAGTCAAAGAAACCGACAAGCTTGGGAATGTTGTCTCGAATGAAAGCAGTCGGTAGAGTTGCTAGCTTGAGAGCGGAGATCCCTTTGTTGTTTTCAATGGATAGTAGACTTCTTCTCTAGTTAACTGTGATGCGATGGAGAACGTCGGCGATGAGAGAAAATCTTTGATGCACGATGAGGGGGAGAATTATAGAGTTGATTGCCGTCGGGTGGCAAATGAGGAATAGCTGTTGGTAGTATTCAGACTCTTTGGAATGGTCAAGGATAAGATTGATGGTGTCGACATCATTCGCATGAGCGGCGTACATCAGAAGGGTTCGACCCATGCTATCTTTGTTCAAAATGAGTTTCTCTCTGGTGTTCCTGGTACTGCGAGACCAAATCTCCTTGAATACATCTGGCCTCTGGTCTATGACAGCAAAATGTGCTGCTGACCGCTGGGTGCCGTCGAGATAGCAGATATAGCTTTGAACTAGCTTAGGAGAGAGAGTGTCCAAGAGCAGTCTAACAATGGCAACAGAGCACGCCCAGTGCAGTGCAGTCTCTCCGCCCTTTCTCATGCCACAGGTGATAACTTTATTCCTGTCTTTCTGACATTTTAAGGATTGGAGTGTGATTTCCGCGATGCCGCTCCTTTCCTTTAGAGCCATGACATGTAGTGCAGTCCACTGAAACCAGTCTCTCTGAAGCAGGTACTCAACTCTCCAACTTACACTGACTTTCTCAAGCAGATGCCTGCATTCCTGGTCATTGGTAACATGATGGAGCGATTTGACTCCTTCCCACTTGGTTGGCCAATAGTAGCCTATCTTCCAGTAGTGCGCCGTCTGCTTCTTTCTCCATTTTAGGTTCTGCTGTACAGAATTCTGCAGAACATAACCCTACAACATACCTCTTAATTTATCTTTACTTATAATACTTGATGGCGTCAGGCACTCCGCATAGTTCTAAGCCTGAGTAGCCATCTTTAAATACACTGGATGCAGCTGGAAAGTTTGAGCATAAGGTCTCTGGAAAGAGAGCTTCTTGATTGACTTACTCCGGTATTATGGTACTATTTTTGTACTATTAAAGTACTAGGATACTGTGTGGTACTACGCCACTACGGTACTGTGCTACTCTGGTGCTATGTATGGTAACACTGAGGTATTATGGTACTATGGTGGTACGGTATTGTAGCTCTATTAGGGTGCTATGGTACTAACGCACTGTGGCACTGCGCTACTGTGGTACTGTAATGGTAATACCAAAGTGCTAAGGTTCTGTTAGGTACTATACTTGCGGTTGTTAATACTCGGTGTCATAATACAGCATAATGTGAGGCCAGACTGATACAGTAGGCATAGAAACATTAGTGACCTTGCAATAATAGCTCAAAGGAAATCGCTAAAAATACCAGGAATTATCATTAAAAATACTGATAATTTGTGCAAAACGAAAAGGCGATAATATTTTGCGCTCTAAAATATTTGGGTTTACAGTGATATAACTGATATGCTAATGGTTGTAACCGTTTCCTAGGATTTGCTCACCTTGGCACCTTCCAATGTTACTCTAACGGACCTCTCAATCTCTGACCTTCAGAAAATAAACCTGACTTAGTTGGACATATTTCCATGACGGTGAGTACAGTATGGCCACATAACTCATACAAACATAATTACCAACGATGTGGTTGCCGTGTCGTGCCAGACATTTGCTGAGTTTAAGAGCTCTCTGAAAGGGTTAGGCACTCGAACTTCTTCTCGTCAATGGTCCAAGAAGAGCTGTAGAACAGTTCTGTTTCTGTTTCACTGCCCTTGGATGCAATTTCCATGACTATTACAATTTAGAAACAATTCACATGATTTCTAGATTGTATAATGAATCTTACGATTAGCCGTAATGAGTTGACTTGATTTATAATGGTTAGTAGCTGTGGAGATGTATGAAATGGACAGACTAGATTCAACAGCTTAAACGTTTCTTGGACTTACTTAACAGCTCATGAAAGGTGTAGAAATCTTTACTCCAGTTTTAATTTCCCTTCAGGCTTCGTATCAACTAATTCAGCAACTCCAGAGGTATCCAGGATCAAGGGAGCCTCTCTCTACAGTTCAGCTTGGTTGTGGCACTGTCAAAAAACATGACTTACATGGTTCTCATTAATCAACCAATCAAAATTTGGTTAATAACAAAGACTAGTAACCTTCACCTTTACTTATCATGTTTGAGACATATCATACTCTCATTACATCAGGTTGCTAGTGTATACATAAAAATGAACTGCTCAAAGAAACGCAGATCTAAATACCTCAGTCGCAACGACACGTTAGTAGAGAATGAAACCGGCTGTGTACGCATCAATCTAAGACAAGAGCAACGGAATGGAGACTACTAAGATAGCAGAAATGAGTGAGAGACCATGTGGAAGACAAATACAAAGTTCAAAGATCAAGACAGAGAAAGAGATAAAGATTTATGAGGACAAAATCTTGACTCAGATAACGTCTGGCATTTAAACTCTTACATTGACAGATTCTATAGCAGTCGAAGGATGCTTTGGTCTGACGTCCTCGTGACAACGGAAACACTCATTCACTGGGTCTCAGATTGCGACCCAACTAGAAATCTAACCGTAATCAATACATGGAAACTTGATTGGTTTGAAACTATCAGGCGCTGGCCATCCGGACTTTGTTCGTAGTTGTCAACAACTGCTTTTGAAACATGGAAACAACCGCTTTTGAATCTACCGCTTTACTCGGTCTAGCTAGCTTTCTATTCTCGGATTGGAGCTGAAACATGAGTAGTCATCACTAATTATCTGAGCAGTTCATCCAGCTGCACTCATCTCGCTGCGGTCAACGATTTCGAGTTCATTTATAACATGAAAACACGAACCACAGAAATCTAAAGCGTGACCTCGCTGATAGATTCAAAACAAGGAAAACTTGTGACTCTGATTGAGTAGAAGTACGTGTTTACTTGTGACCTGATAGCCGAATACGGGCAAGAGAATTGGATAGAAAATAATCTGATGATCTGGGAGTCAATACGCGCCAGTCAATTTCACCGAAGCTCATGTCATCAAACATTTTGTTGATTTAAGTTATCTCATCACCAGTAAACAGAGAACTCAAAGGAACTATTCCTATGCACAGCGCTATAATGGCTTTGACAAGCACTTCAATGGAGGTTTGGAATGTCAATGAAGTTCAAAAGAGCAGAGGTCACACTCTATTGTGTAGAGGTAATTGGCATGCCTATTTTGTCAAGAATACATTCCATCGAATCATGAAGAAGAATTCACGAGAAGAATTCGAAAGAACTCTAGACGAGTTTCCAGCTTCATTTGGCATTAATTCTGGACCACTTCATTACACTTTTGGTATCGATATTCAAGTGTCCACTGAAGCTCATTGCGTTGACATACGTTGAAAAACTCTCGCATGATAGAAACTTACAACAAAATATTTCCTATTTCAGCCTGAGCGCAATCAAACTTCAACGGTTTGTATTTCTCATATCCGCAGCGGGTCTTCAATAAAAGCAACAACAAATATCCTAAATTCTTGGTTAGGGAGGTGATTTATGTTGATTCCCTTCACTTGTGACTTGTCCAGAACACCGGCAGAGATCATACCCTTGACCTCCGCATCCAAGTTAAATTAGATGAACTCTGCATACCGCTGATAATGAACGCTGCTCATGCTAATGATGCCCACACCATCGGCCGTGTTCTAGAACATCCTAATGAACCACACTACTACCGGAAACTCTTCCGCATCGGCAATCTGACGGCAATCAACTCTGTGGTTCTTCCACTCATCCTCCATCGCATTTCAATTCATCAGAGGAGAACTCTACTATCCATAGAAAACAACAGAGGGATCTCCGCTCTCAAACTAGCAGCGCTGCCCACTAACCTTGTCCGAGCCAACATACCCAAGCTTGTGGGGAAGTACGACTACTTCTGCCTGTATGGATTCAATGGATTCAACGATGTTCTAGAAACCGTTGATGTTCACTCATGTTTGAGACATTCGTGAAAAGCATCTCTGGTGTACTCCAAACTCCCGCTCGTTTCATGCAGATGAGCACTGAATATTTTAGCTGATAACCGTCAAGACCAAAGGCATTGGAGGTTCAGTTTTTCTGAGGAGAAGCTAAGAAGCTATGGCTCAGGCTGTGCCATATAGTATGAGCTCATCTCACCACAAGTTTAACTAATCAGACGGGGCAACCGAAAATCTGACCTGCTAAAATACAGGAAGGTATGTGGGAACTACGGGGGGGGGGGAGGTGGGGGGGTGGTGGACAGATACAATCACGCCGACCCGAGACACGGCACAGTGGGGTTAAGAACACTGAATGGAAA
>ERZ1740065.3102-NODE-3102-length-10383-cov-11.930093_pt1 | contig 10383 bp, 6 predicted proteins | sample MGYA00581738_ERZ1740065 | MGnify/ENA primary metagenome ERZ1740065 (study PRJEB43018, sample SAMN04849749) | marine metagenome | isolation source: floating plastic debris | place: Pacific Ocean | collected 2008-09-01 | study: EMG produced TPA metagenomics...
ATTCCCAGATGCAACAACTCACTTCGCTACCTAACTGGTAGCCTCTCTACCTCTCCCTCTCTCTCGTGTGTGCGTGTGTGTATTTTTAATCGAAACTCACCAACCATTGATCTCAGCTAGCAGTGTTTGGCAGCTCAAATCTCGCCTGCTCTCTATTTTCGTGTCTGATTATTTAATGTTCCTGCCGCACAGCGGGCAACCCGCCCATTCATCATCACTGTTTGTTTTGAGATGCTATTTTTCTAATAAACAAATCTCAATTTTGCACATGATCGGGTTAATTACTGTTAATTAGAAGACAATCTTTGATGATGTCGGACCGAACCTTTTGTTTCAGGGAGGCTTGCACCTCACAATTGGCCTGTTTGCTTTGCGTTTCACCCAACGCAACGTCATCACAATCAGCGCGATGCTTGTGAAATCTGCTGCCGTTGTTTATTTTCACATTTTGAAGAGACAGTGGATGCTGGTGTGAACAAATGTTCGCAGTAATTGATGCGTGAATCTTATAGAATGGATGGAAGAACGCTTGAAATACAAGCTGAATCTAGTTTGTACAAACTAAGGCAGTTTGTTTAGCGACCAGGGTATAATACACGTATGCCCTGTTGTTTTACATCGATCACTACTCTTCGATGAGTGCAAATAGTAGCCATCCCATCGTTTACAGCGAGACAAGATTTTTTTGTTCATCTGTGCAAAGTGATTTCTATACTGGCCAAACACTCCACCGCTGGTATTCAACACAGCTGCAAGCACCTGCGATTACCTGAGCCCGCTGGTCATGTGAAAAAGTTCCACTCATCTTACACATGCCTGCATATATATGGTGTGGAATTGCCATAAGGTGGTAGCGGTGGTTGATGTCATCAATTATAACGGTCCTATTTATGTGTGTGTATCTGCATTAGCCAACAAATATGGCATTTCTCTATCGGCATTTTCCGTCTGAAATAGGCCACAAAAAATCACGGCAGATAGTCTAATCTATTTTCGTATCCATCGATCAGTTCTCTGCAGCAATGAGCGAGTGCGCGCACCATCATCGCGTTTGTCGCACTGCCTCCGCTGTCGGACTGGCAGTAATTGTATAAATATCTATGTATTAGTAAAATATTATGTCGCTAGTCGGCAGCGCTGACTCTAGTAATTATATTTTCAAAGGAATTAATGTGATAATTGATATGATCAATAGATGATCAATAGATACTAACGTGGTTATCTGATTATTTGTGTTCTGATTGATAGCTACGACTCTGTATCCGTGTCCCACCCAGCCTACATGGTAAACAAATCATATATTGTTAGACAGCCTTGATTATTTAAAGTGTTTGCATAGATTTCCCTAATATTTACTGTGGAAGAAGCCCCGTGGCATTTTTGGCTTGAAATTCAATGCACAAGTTATTTCTCTCGTGTCGAATGGCAGTCAGCCTCTGCGACTTAGTGATGTGGCAGTTTAGAGCCGAGTGTAAGTCTTGCAACTGTGTGTTTCTGTATGCTTGTGACATAAAACGTGACATGCCACATAAACTGTGACAGTGTCCGACATCGTGACGTGACAAACAATTAAATTGATCACAGGAGATTATTCTATTGTCATAATATGCATTTATGCTTATTCAATAAATATACAGCAATAGTATTGGAATCATAACCACCATTTCAATCACACAGTTCGCAAAGACATCTGGTACAACATTGGTACATGAAATGATCAAGCACTGAGTCCCCGTTGCCATAACCACCGTCATTATTTTCCAATCATTCAATTATCGTAACAAAATATATGTACAAAAATTGGTGTTACTCTATCACTATTTTCTGATATTGTATACACATATCAAACACTCAGGAGCTAGAGAGCCTAGCCCGAGCTGTGTGGACTGGTAGATGTGTGCGAGAACTGGCTGGACACGCTGCTTGGTTGAATACCGTCCATGTAATCATCATCGCCTAGGTACACAGCAGCGTCATCCGAACCGTACAGTGACCCCATCTGCAAGGACTGCGGTATTAATGGCACAGCCTCGAGGATACTAGAGGCAGAATGCTGTTAGGTCACTTACCAGAGAGGAGAATGAACTGTGTGTGACGTCCTCGTGTTGGCTGCTCGTTATCTCAGGTATTCGTTTCCACGACTGATGATGGTACGACTCTATTGTCTGCAGGCCTGACTCGTGTCTCAGCGGACTCTGTGCCACCATCGGTACGCCCTGCACACTGGCTGGATGGTTCTACAAACAGGAAACTTCACTAAAATGTAGCTCAAGAACCAGGTAGGCTATCATGACTGCCAATGATCTCTATCGCGTTGACAGTTGGTGGGCGTCAGTGTACCTTATCTTGCTGCTGAATGTGTTTGAGTAACATGTTCTTTTTCTTGTCTTTGCAGCGTTTGTTTTGAAACCAGACGCGGATGACTCTGGGGTTGAGTCCCGTCATCTCTACTAGCTGTTCCTTCATCAGAGCGTCCGGTCGTGGATTTGCGCCGTAACATGTCCGTAGCGTGTGCAACTGCTTCTCACTCAACACTGTCCTCACTCGCGTCGGCTTGCCTTCTTTTGTTCGTTTTACTTTTGTGTCTAAAATAATATTAAATTGAGCCACGCGATGATCAACAAGAGTATAACATGTACACGTAAGTAACTGTCCATTAGCTCAACTCTGGATATTTTCCAGAACTCATCTGGCCAAAGTTGAAGTTCTTAGGATGAGTACTACTTAATTTACATCTTTCACGTTTCTTATACAATTCTTTAAAAACCACAACACAACGCAGCTTCCAATCCGACCATCAGCTGTAGGCGCAGTCGACATCCTCTCCTCTCCATTTACAGATAACTGGGACTGATAGTCTGCTGTCAGCATTCCTACAGGTGAAGTGGTGAAACTCACAGCAGCCGACTGTAGCAGTTCTAGTTATCGGTAAGTGGAGAGGAGAGAATGTTGATTGCGCGCCCGCCCAGCTATGATAGTTCACAAGATGAAGACTGCTGCATCAAACACAAATTGGAGATGTAGTTATTGAGTGTTTCCTTCCTCAGCTGAACTAACGCCATCATTGCCAGGCCCATCATTGCCATCAGGGACAGTTTGGAATTAGGAAACAAGGCAGCTCATACCGTGGTTAGAGTTCCTTTGCTTGTCAGCTTTGAGATGACCATTGTTGTTACCAGGACTGGATAGCCTGCTTTGCTCGTTATTCATAAGGTTTCTATTGAGTACGTCATTATCTTCTCGGCAGAAGATTCCTTCTTCCCTGAGGGCAAATTCGTCGCCTGTGACCAGCTGCTGGCTGCATGCCGTACATCTGAAGCAGTTCGTGTGATACTTGTTGTTCTTTGCATGCATCACATAGTCTGTGCTTACGAAAGGTACTCCACACTTGGCGCAGAGGAACAGCCTAAAACATGAAATAATATCGTACTGATGTTTGGCGGATTTTCAAATTGGGGTGGGCATCGTTATCTTGGTACGCGTACCCTAGTCTCATTTGTATTTTGTCCGATGATGGAAGCAGAGCAGAGGATACAAACATTACAATTAGTAGTAAGGTAACAAGCCAGATAAGGAAGGTGACATACGGCGATAAAAATGATTATCAATTCCCAGTATCCAATGCCTGCATATAATCCGCCCATAACGATACGCTCAGACCCGGAGAACCTGCACCACACTGTCAACCAGGAGTCTAACGTTCATCAGTAAACAGTAAGGTGTGCACAACTAGCAACGTTAGTATTTACTGATAAGGCAATATATTGAAGGAGATGGGGGTGTGATAATACTGTCTCCAACAGGCCTGAGTAAACTGATAAAGAATAATCCCCCTTCGTCAGTGCCGCGCGTCTCACACCGCCACCGTTTATCAGTGACATCGTGACAGCATTGCCTACTGCACCACACGACTTCGCGCTGTTTGCCCACCACTTCAAAACCGATATTTTTCACGCCTCAGCTTTAGGGTATGGCAAACAATTGCGTGCATGAAAAATAACGCATCTACACGCTCCCTATACCTTCAATAAAGTTAATAATTATATTAGAAATGACAGAATGAGAATCGTGGCGAGTCATTGGCTGTGTAAACAATGAGCGGTAGAGTGAGCCGTTCAGATTTCTTCCACCTGCTATTGCTGGAAGCGAAGATATTGTGTCACATGACCCATGCCGTGGTTTCAAGTTGAATATTGGAGAGGATTAGCGCATCACGAGATGACCTTTGAGGGACTCAAGAAGTTGAATAATTCATGATCACAAGGTCGTATCAATGTCTGCGCGCGGCAGTGAGAGTGATACGGTACTGTATTGAGAGGTGCGGTGAGTGTTTGCGTTAAAACTTTATCAACAATAAATCGGTCTTACAGCTTGTTGAATTGGTTGACACAAGCGTTTTCTGATCACCGTAAATTGTCTACAAGTTGGCGTCTGCTGCAGGCCACAGCAGAAGATTTCCGACGGTGGTCATTCGTGGTTTCAGACCAGCTGCTGTAACTGATACAGCCTAGCTCTAACTTGGCAGGCTTGTTATATCTCCACTCCTCACTCTCCTTTATTGTTAGTTGTTGTATGTAATGAATTACATACTGTGACGCATAGAGGAGCAGCAATACTCATGTTCAAACACAGTAATTTTCTGACAGGCTGCCTGCTGGGAAGTAGAATTTGGTCAGCAGCCGAGAGAGCATTCACGAACAACTTATTACTGGCGCATGCGGAGGTAGCTGAATGGCGCGCGTCAGCGTGAATCACTTCTCTCACTTTGCCAAATAATAAGATGTAATTTCAGAGTCAGTAGCCATTATTTCATATAGCAAAGCCGACACCTCTAATTTCCCATTTCGAGAAGGTAAGGGCGGTCATTAACTTTTGGCAAGAGTCGCAGAGAAATGTAGCAGCATTGGCTCCAGTCTTGGTTCACTGTCTTGTGTGGATGTCGTAGAAATAAATGATATCAAAAACACTGAACGAGATTCCCAACAGAAGAATTCGGGCGGAGAGGAATTCAGGTACAGGATATGGTGAGATTGCAGTACAGCAGTTGGCATTTCTGGCCTCCGCTGCTGCATCCGTGCCACGGTAAACATAGAGTGCGCTAGCAGACGCGGGCCAACAGCAGCTCGGTGTGACACGGGGAAGGCAGCTGGTGAGCGTGTTTGTAAATTCATTGCTGACACGAGCCAGAAGTGACACTTAAGTCAAAGGAAACACCAACTCCTGCTTTTACTCATAAAGGTCAGCGCCAACAGTTTTTTACATAACTAGAGGAGTTAAGAAATCTACTGCCGTCTATCCTGCACCGCTTCGCAATTATTAGGAATTTTTCAGCACGTTATCTTGCGTTGGGACTGCCCAATCACCGTACTATCGGCTGAGACGGGGTGATAAGTGTGCCGATCTGTCAATTGAGCTGCCGTTGTGTTAAAGGTAGCGTACGGTCGTATCACGTACCTCTGGTAGTCAGGCTTGCAGTACACGCGGCCTTCTCTGAAGAAACAGGTACACGTATCATCCAGGTATCGGTGGCACTCGCTGCATTTCAGGCAGTCAGGGTGCCAGCTCATGTCTGGAAGGATCTTCATCACGTACTGGTCCGCTATCGGCAGGTTACATCCAACGCAGATCGGCCTGGCTGTCTCTTGCTTCACCGTCATGTTGAGACAGTCCATCTGTTTCACGTCTGAAAGCATCGAGAGGAGTGTGGTTGAGTTGAGGCTGTGGGTGACGAGGACTGTGTGGGTTGTTCGATGCCCGTATAAACACCGGATCATATCAACACCACGTATATCACGCACCACAACTGAAAACACCGTGTTACTGCGACTGTTTTAAGCTGTAATCACCACCATAATGTGCCGCAGACCAGCATTTTCACAAAAATATTATAAGATAGAGAAAATTCCAGGGAAGCGGCGCATGAGAATGAGCTAAGAATGAGATATGATGGCTCAAGCAGTATTGAGCGTATTTCGCAGACGTGTCAGCCTCCTCATGCCATCTCTAATGATAGGAAATGTGTCACAGTGAAAACCATAGCTTCATAAAAATTGCCTACGATACCACAATTGGATGTACATTGTACTTACTGCCATGAGATGTGCGTTGTACTTACTGTCATTAGATGTATAGAGTACTTACTGTTGTTTGTAGTGTCCGTGATTGCTGCGCAGTCAGTCAGAACCTCCATTGTCATGCTGCTGTCACCGACAGCAAAGAAACAACTAGTCAGAATTGGGATTTACTTCGGCTGATTATGTGTAGACTGAGCTAAGCAGACCCGATATATATCTCCTTCTTTCAAGATTGCTCCAGCTTCCCAATGCAAAGCTGCGAGGTGATTGGCTGGGTGTGTGAGCTCACTATTGCCACGGATAGAGTAGCTAATCAATGGGGGCAGTCTGCTGTTAAGCAGCTCGTAATGATATTGTGATAAAACAAAGAAAAAATATATCATCGCCTCAGATGCAAAACAATGTAAGAATCCTTAGTTGTGTAGAGGTTAGAGGTAAGAGGTTAATTGTGTAGAGGTTAGAAAAAGTTGAAGACTGACAGTTGAAAAATACGGTTATGCGCGAAAAATAATTTTATTGCCGTTCACATAGTTGAGTGTTAGATGCCACAACTAAAACTAAACAGTCGGGAATTTTTATAAAAAAATCCTCCAGCAACAGGGTGGGCCTGCGCCCGGGGAATCGTGAGATTTTCTGTGTTTCGTTTGCTCACATGGGTTTGTGTAAAGAGAAATACTAGTAGCACGCATAACAGAACAGAGATTTTGTGAACATACGTTGTTGTTGTACTTGTTGAGGGAATGTGAGCAAACACGGCATTGGCCCTGCCCACCTGGTATGTACAAAAGGAATGTTGTAACTGGGCCGTCAGTGACAGCAAGAGCAACCAGTAAGCCACCTACCCACCATATTTGCTTAGACAAAAATAATAAGCATTCTAAGGTTATTATTTTTTCAAAAAACTCTGAGCAAATACGAGAGACGTGAAGAACTTCAGGTATGGGCACTAAACAAACAAGAGCATTCATGAAATAGATAATGAGAGTTGAACGCTTGAATGGTGTGAAATTGATGACTGCAGGTTAGAGCCTTGTGACAAGCTTAAAACAACAAACTTATATTGTCTCTGCTCGGACGCAGCTTCTCTAGCAGCACAAACAAACGGGTTATCAATAGAGTCTAAACTGGCCAGCTTCATGCAGACATCTGCGTCAACTTAAACACACCGTTACCCAGAATTCCTCTCCACCACTGGCAACATCTACAAAGGTGTTGTCTGGATTACACCTGTCTCCGGTCCCTCTGTGGATGGCTGACAGGGGATTATCAAACAGTGATTTAACAATGTAAGAAAACAGTGCAAGGATATTGCCAAGTACATGTGAAAGATTCGTGCTTCTCCTAAACAGTGGGTCTAAACAAGATGCAAGATGGTAAAGTGCCCGTGAGTTGTGTCCTTGGCACACTCGAAGTGCGTTTAGGCACAAGCTAATTGAATTAACTTGCCATCAGGAAAACAATTACAAACCTTTTTCAGTAGCTGGCCATCTATTTATCCTTGAAGGAAGGTGTTGAGGGATTTAGTTAATATTTTCACTCACTTTGGGACTTAGTAGGAGTGATTAATGTACTTCATGCATGCAATTACTGTTAGCAGGTGACAATAATCCGGTTAGCAGTTTGACAAACCTGCCCAATATTATTACAACCGCATGTGCTGATCCTAAACTTGGTGAGTAGCGCCCGCAGCTGTCCCAATATGCACTCGGTGATTTCCCATGCGCTAATGCCGGCTTACAGCCAAATAAAAAACATATCCCTGGAAGATGGATAAATGCGGTGTCACAGGCAGCTTGTCCTTTGTCGGATGTTCTCCTCAGGACAGCGGTACAGCCGCACCAATGGTACCGTTCATTCCAAGATGATCGCCATCCTGCAAGACGTTCGGCAAATTCCTTTCTTGCAAGATACAGCGATAATATTGTATCTTTCCACTCAGTTATTCTTTGCACAGAGGCGCAGCGCCTAGATAAGGAGTTATTACACTCCCTTTGAGTAAATACGGACTCCAATGTACACCATTATACTTGCTAATCTTTGATAAGGACCACAGTGTTATGATTTCTTTGAAGATATCACGTATGATACGTCACAGCAATGATACCAAGTCACGTGACGCATTTTGAGATGTCCTACTCACAGCTGTAAAAGTCGTTCTGACATGGAACTTTCAGGCTCTCAGTTTGTGCCGGCCTGCTCCTGGGGATGCTGTGCTATGTGAATGAAAGACTGGCGGCTGGGGGGAACCACTAGGAGGAGCGGCTAGGGGGCGCTACTAGGGGGAGCCACTAGGGGGAGCCGCTAGGGGGCGCCAGTAGATTGGTTGAATGTTGCAGATAACGAGCAAGTGTGAATTGTGACACTTTGGTAGGCATCGGCGCGGCCAGACAGACTTGGAGACAGCGCTATCAGTGCCGTGTTTGAGCTATAGATACCGCCGCTGTATAATCACCTCATTTGCTCAATCGCTATCTCAATTGCCACACAAAAATTAGACATCGGTTGTTACCATGTTTACAATGTGAAGCTATTATTTAAAAAACAATCACTATGTACACCAATATAGATGGTGATAGATTGGAGGGACGTGCGTGCCAACACTGGCCTCTATGTCATGATTACCTACCATTCGCCGAGGGCTTCTCAGGCTCTTCAGCAGTGACAACGCGGTAGCAGTTGGATTTACAAGTGTTTATATTTTCCCGTGATCCACTAAATATTATACCTGAATTAAGGTGAGGCCAAAAATATTCGTCGGATTCGTTCCCTCCCTCAGAGCTGCTCAGTCATTTCCGGTACAGCCTGAAAACATAGCACTGCATCAGCCACCAGCACACACCTGCACACTGCGAGCTCCTACGGTTAAAAACTGCCTCATACCTAATTAAACAGTTCAGCAAAATATGGTGATTAATGGATATTCCAGCTACGTTTTGACATGGAGAAATAGGTAGCTGTCAGTGAATCAGGAGCAAGTCTTGAAAGGCGGATGTACGGACACGAGTTTTAAATTAACACAGCTAAAATATATCTGTCACCGTACAACCCCAACAATTAGCCTAGGGCCTCGAGTGGGCGGTATTGTACTGTAGGCCCTGTGGATAGCAGCACACTTGTGCGATTGTATACTCGAGAGCAAGAGCGGGCTGATCCTGTTAGTGGCACGGGCCAAGCAGCCACTTCAGCTCAACAAGACACTCGCTACGCCGATAAGGTTTCACTTTTCAAATGGATTAACAGTAGCCTGAGGGCTGTGTATAGATTGGAGCTGACAGAGAAATACGAGCCCTACGCACCAACGGCCCCGGCAACTCGGCGAGAGAGGGCTGAGTCTACGTGGAGTAGGGGAACCCTTAGTAATGCCATTCATATTGACCGCCACAGTGAAACGCTTTGTACACGGAACATCTTCATCGTGTCAGCAGGTGCTGCTTGTTATGATAAATATGGCATCAAACAAATATGGCATCAACATCGTTATTCTGGCAGGACAAACTCCAACCCCACCCTCCTCCCCGACACGGACTGTGATGCCGGTTGTGATGATTCATGGTCAGGATTTTTTAAAGACTGGAAATTTTCATCTACAAACGCGAATATCGGCCTAATCCTCAGATGCATTGACGCTCGCAGTCGAGGCGCAACCCACTAGCAGGACGAGTGTGGGTAAATACTGACCTTGAAGAGGTCAGCGACGAGACCATAGTCAGCGACCTGGAAGATAGGCGCCTCCGCATCTTTATTGATAGCGACGATTACCTTACTGTCCTTCATGCCTGCAAGATGCTGGATGGCGCCAGATATTCCGACGGCGATGTATAATTTCTACAATGAGTAACTGCGTCCTTAGCTTGTCTAGGGCTGCTGGTGTGAGGGTAAGAATTGGTGAGTGAGCTGATAATGAAAGATGGAGAGTGTGACAGACGTGACAGAATCGAGACGTGACAGGAGTCGAGATGCTTGACTTACTGGCGCCACTATCTTGCCAGTCTGGCCGACTTGCATGTCATTCGGGACGTAGCCAGCGTCGACAGCCGCTCGTGAGGCACCGACGGCTGCATTCATCTTGTCAGCAAGATCGTAGAGCAGCTGGAAGTTATCTCCACTCTTCATGCCACGTCCTTTAAGAGTAGACAACTCCTGATTAGTGATACTCGGCGGGAGAGCGTGGCAGTGCAGCGACAGCAGAGACAGATTTCCATCTGTACTGATCTGTGATATTTCTCCTGAACGTCACGGAGCCACTCACACCAAGCATCTTTTAAGCCCGGTTTTAAGCCCGGTTTTAAGCCCGGTTTTAAGCCCGGTT
>ERZ1740065.3103-NODE-3103-length-10383-cov-11.303544_pt1 | contig 10383 bp, 6 predicted proteins | sample MGYA00581738_ERZ1740065 | MGnify/ENA primary metagenome ERZ1740065 (study PRJEB43018, sample SAMN04849749) | marine metagenome | isolation source: floating plastic debris | place: Pacific Ocean | collected 2008-09-01 | study: EMG produced TPA metagenomics...
TGTTTTTTCTCTTTTGTTCTTTCTTTTTGATTTGTTTCTTCTTTTTTTTTTGTGTATGTCCATCTTGGTGAAGGGATCTGGGGTTAAACTAAATCGCTAAAAATCCTAGGCACTATTATCAAACATACTGCCGATTGGAGCAAAACACTATAACATTTTGTCTGCTAAAATAACTATGTTTACAGTATAAAATACCCAAATATAAATAAAAACACCAGCTTGTGTGCACATGCTGCATCGAGCGTCTAGAGCTTGACTGAGTATGTGCTCCTCCTACCTATTTAGTTAGCACCCTGTTTATGGCAAATAAAGATGGCAGCTTTGAGCCTGGGTCTTGGCACAGTTACCATAGCAACCCTAATTACCATAGCGACCACCGAACACGAGTAACAATACCGCATTTCATTAGATGATTTGCTCAGGAGAGAATTGAGGATAGAATGATGATTCACTTTCATTGATTGTATTTGGGTTAGATACCGATTCTGAAAGAGTTGATAAAGCATCAAATTCCGCAAATAGAGAGATCAATATCTACACTTATCGAACACCTCGTCTCATACCAAACAGAGTAGTTCATACACATAGCGATCAGAGAGTATGACAGGGGAGAGAATTTCCATAAATAGGCTGAAACGCGATTTGACTAAACTTTGAAGCCAAGACTGCGCATACATTCCTTGTGGGCTTCTATTTGTTGACTACAGTGCTCTTCGCCTCTCTCAATCACACTAAAACACATAAAATGTTCACTCCGTCAGCCACAGCGACTGACTAAAGTGTGAATGGGAGCAAAAAATATTGCGTGCATTGTTCTGGCCTATCTCCCTCCATTACATCTATAAGGTACTAGAGAACCAGATTTGACAGCGACAAAAAATTATCGCTATCATTGGAATTCGCTATAGAAATTACGCACGTTATAACTTATATAGGAGTTATCTTCCCATTTATGGGATCGCTATCATTTTGAAGGAAGGGCTAACATTTCTGTCGCCATCACATCCGGTTCTACAGTACTCGAGATCATCACACGGGCACTGCATGACTTCCATTGTAACTGATGTTATGATCTCAGTATCATAGAAATGGAACCGGGTTTGATTTGCTTGCTGAGACCATCAACCAATCAGCAATCAGCGCAAAGGTTAAAGTTCATCAATAATCCCTACTAGTTACTGCCCTTATACAAGTAATCAGAGATACAAAGACTACTGAATAGCAAGCAACCGGATGGACGACTTCTGTTACCATAGTTCCGTAGCCTAGCATAAGAAACGGATTTTCCCTGAAGGTTTTCCCTGAAGGCATACGAGAGTAATTTACTGCGATATTTTAGCAATGGCACACATTTTCAAGGCTACACTGGGAAATGGACTATAAATAATAAAATAAATGATGAAACGAATTGAGCTCAGCACTATTCTTATCCGTCTTAATCCAGTTTCACAAGTGTCTTAAACTTCTCATCTTTCATAATACTGGGATGAAAAACATGATAATTTTAATCATTACCAGACAATGTAATACCATTAAAATTACACATAATACAGCCACCAGCTCTGAATCATTCAGTGGCCGAGGAAGTAGCGGCAATAACGATGAGGTCAGCCATTTTGAAGTGAAACCAGAGAGGAACATATTCACCCTAAATTTCATTCTTCCTCTTCTCTCCATACCTCCTCTCTCTTCCCAACTTCTCACCATCTCCTTCCTCCTTCTCACAATCTCTTCTCACAATCTCTTCCCCCTCCTCTTTCTCTCCCCCTCCATCCCCTCTCTCCTTTCCCTTCCCAATCTCTTACTCCTCTCTCCATCCATCTCTCTGCTTTCCCTCCCCCTCCCCCCTCCATACCCTCTCTCTACCTCCTCTCTCAATTGCGTTTAATTAAATGGAACGAAATTGCCACAGTATGACTGCAACTTACCATGCGTCTCGAACTTTCCTAGTTTCTGGACAAGCACAGCATGGCTTAAGCTTCTTTTCTTTAACATTGTCTGGCTGGGTTAGAGAAGTTGGCGACCCGTCCTTCATAGAAGACATGGCACAGTTGATACTGAAATTAAGTTGAAAAGAACTAGGAGTTGAGCACAAAAGACACAAAGTGTTGTGGTGAGCAGTAGGTATGTTCTCATTGGAAAGAGAAAGAATGGATGATCATTTTCTATAACATCGCCTAAATCAACTTAGTAGCTCTGAATCTGTCACTTTAGCTAACAGACTGTATGGTATTTGAAAAGGAAACTTAGAGTAGCGCTTGAACATCGCACTTTTGTACATGATGAGCCAAACTACACCATTACAACGTCGGCGCAAGGAACGAAAGCACACAGCTTATGAGGTCGTAGAGGTTTGCTACATTGGCTACATGAAAGGGGAGGCACTATATTGAAGTGGGTGAATGTCATATACCGACCCACCACTCCCTTCAGAAAGGTACGTTAGACAAACAAGCAATGTACTAACATTGGATGAGACATGTGACAGCAAAATACTGCATTATTCGATCATCCGGATATTTATATCGTTTGAATTACTTATGTAATATGAATAGCTGTCATCCTCTTACTTTATCATTTTCACAGGCACATTGACTCAGGTATTGCTAGCCCGCTGCTCACTTATTGATATAATTTGAGTAGAACGAAGTCTACTAGCAGAATTTTATTACATACATGAGAGTATCAATGCATTGAACCATTAGTAAAAAGGAAGAGATCTTACATTCTAGTTGAAGAGAAGATCTTTGAGCATGCACGCTCTCCCGCAAAGATTACGTGACTATAGTTATCAAAAATAAGTTGAACGGACTCGGGGTCATAGTCGATATCAGGATTTGAACTTCAAGTTAGCGAATCGAATATGATAAAATTATAAAGCGAATCGAATTGATGTTATTTTATGAACCTGAAAATAATATTAATCGTGTAGAAACCGCTATTTTTTTATACTTTTACGTAAAGAATATCGATTATCTATCGACCTACAAGATAATGCCATGTAAAAGTTTAATATCACGCGCGTTTCACCTCGTTTTCAAACCATCGTATCGGGGTCAAGTGAAATCACGACTGCAAGATCTCGTTCTACTACAGAATACTAGGCTGAATGTGCACCTGCAGATTTTAGCATAACTTTGACTTCCAACTTATTTCCAAAAGGTCTTGCCGAGCCAAAATTTGAATCATGCCGTTGGCACAATGTGCAGACCCTGTACCGTTTGCACTGGTATGTATGCATGAAAACGACGTTCTACCATATCCATTTTCAATCTTATTTGCTGGTACTTCACTGGGTCTACGTAGTGTTTTGTACTCTCAGAAACTTGTCATATGGACGCGGACTTGTTTGAATCCGATTACATAACGTCCTTTATGATTTGTTCTGTGATGTATTGAACTGGCTCTCTATGTGGTGAGGATTTATACATCACCTCTTGTTTTTACTTCAGAATCGGGAGAGTGAAGCAATGCATGTGGATGATATCGACCAAATGGTGGTAAGAGACCTCAGTTTCATCTCAGTATTAACCAATATTTAGAGAGCACTGCTTTTCGATGCAAGTATTCAGATAAATAGATCTCCGTGTATCACACTGCTTCCTGCGTTAAATATGTAGCCCTTCGTGGAAGTGTGTAGCCTACTACGCTCTAGCCTCAAACTTCCTCCCATTTTCAACAATTCGGTGTCAAGGTTAGGATTTCAAATGTCTGAGGCTTCTTCTGCGCACTAGTCATCAGGATTATGGTGTAGAGACCGGGTTCAGATTTCACATAGTAACAAACGTGTATTTAATAGCCCCTTTGGCTGCGCCGCGCAGGGCTGGCATGCCTTTGCACAGGTAAGGAAAAGAACTGGAAATGTCCATGATCACACGCCTCATTCTTATTGGTGCCGTGATTCCTTCCACACTAGATTTGTCTCCTGAATTGGCAGCCAAAACCTGTGGTTACCCAGACTATCTAAATGCCCCAGCATTCTTACATAACAGGATGCAGTCTGAGTGGCTCCATAGAGCTGCAGTAGGCTAGTTGTGGAAGCCACGGTTGATTTCACTCTTATCAATAACTTGTTAGCAATCATCAAGCAGCCCAATGGCTACTACCTGAATGCCTGCCCCTCCCCATTTCCCCTAGCTACCATAAATACTGTTATTTGTGTACTGGTGAACCTACAGCTGCCCTTTCCTCCCTGTTTGATGTTTCTCTCATAAATCTCCCACTCCCGGCTCCCTCCTTATCCGGTATGCCGGTTTTCACACTGCTCTGAGCTATAATAGGCCGACTGTGGGCGGTGTCTATCGGTATACGCGTTGAAGAGTGAAATGCGTAGTCAATTCAGTGCAATGCTGCGGCTGCTGGTCTTTTATGTGCATGAATAAGCATGGTAGACCATTGTCATTGATAAATTAATCTATGTATCAATGTCACCATTGGCAGTCAACTGTACTGCAATATATCAAACAGTCTAATAACAGTTGGGGTTGTCTCCTCGTGTTGTTTATATTGAGCTCAGTTGGCCTCTTCTGTCAACACAATTTCACTCATGTGTACGTTATCCCACTTTTGTGCAGACTGCCTTTTGGCTTTGTGCCAGATGTTGAGTGGTGCAAGAGATGAGTGGTTTCGATGACATTAAAAAGTTTATTGTATTATTCATTTCTTCGTCCAATCACAGTGTTGAATCATTCGGTGACTAACTAGAATTAGGTACTAGGTCTATGGTCGTTCATCGGTGCATCAATATTTATCTTTACCTCGCTCAGTCTAACACTTCGAATAAGTGATGACTGTGTCCCCTCTGTGTCCAGATGATCGTTGAAATTCACTCGTTGAAATCATTCGTCTCCGGAAATTGCAGCATTGACTATAAAGACGCCAACTGGTTGATCGATATGCTAATAGGTCATCCATGTTGATTTGCAAATGACATACATATATCATCTCATTTAGGCTGTTCGTTATATATTCTTGCATAAAAAATTCCATGGTAGAATATCATGCATAGTATGCCCCCCTCTCCCCCTTCCTGCCTCCTCTCCTTCCCTACATCACTCCCCTTATCCCTCACTCCCTCCATCCCTCTCTCCCTCATCCCTCTCTCCCTCATCCCTCACACCCTCATCCCTCTCTCCCTCTCCTTCTCCCACCCTCTCCTTATCCCTCCCTTTCCTTATCTCTCCCTTCCCATCACTCCCTTCCCATCCCTCCCTCCCCATCCCTCTCTCCTTCTCTCTCTGTCCATTCTAACAAGATGAACTTAGCCATCCTGGGGCCTTTCGAGGTGGTTAGGGTTGTTAGAGATGATCTGGGGCAATTTGAGGTGATTGTTACTGGAGAAACATTCAGTACAGGAGATCACTTTTAACAGCCAAACAACGCTAGCAAGTTACCAACTACTCTGCGCATTGATGAAAGGCAGCTTGTGCAATCTCGTGGAAATAATTTCAATATCCTATCCCTTTATGTAATGGCACTGAATAGGATCAAGTCTGAAAGGGAGGCTATTGACCGAAGATGAGCTGTTGTTTATCTTCTCCTCTCATAATTTGAGCAGGTGCTGTATACAGAATGGTTGCTGGAATTCACCTAATACATGCGAAAGTTAACAAGATGCACGCACAGGAATTTTGAATTTGCATACTGCAAAAATGATTGAGCTGTCGTCTTGAAACGATCTTATGGGTGTCATTATGCACTGCACGGCGGTATGAGTTTGTGCTTGTTGGAGTTGTCTCATCATGGCTATTTTTGGTCCGAAACGGAGGTAATCAATTTGAAGTTCGGAACATTCAATCAGTCTTTGGCAGACGCTGTAAATTGTAGAATGGCTAGATCGGATTCCTTAAACTTTTTGCCAGTTCATCTTTGAAATTGGTTCGGTTTGCAAAGATTTATTGTCACACCATGTTGTCATCGTAACGCTAAGTGCATATATCTCCCAACAAGCAGTTGGTGTATGTCCGTGGCAAATTTGTATAGGACGTTGTTAACTGTAGAGGTCATTGATGACAGGAACAGAATTGTAATAAATCAACATCGCCACAAGTAGGGGAAAATGGGCCGCTAGCTAGCCACGCAACTCGCTCAAAAGAGCAATTGCCACAGGTTTGGAGTTGTTCCCTCTCTCATCATTCTCATCAATTGATTGCAGAAGGTTTATACTATCTCACTTTTCTCACTTTCCACTCTATTGTTGAATGTGTTCAATAATGGACATTGTGGGCGGAGTATCTGGTTTCGAAAACAATTTCGTCTTATTGGTTTTCTTTCTTTGAAGCTATTGTCCTTGTGAAAACTCTATTGACTGTTACGTTGACTCGAGTCAGCACCAGCATTCCTGGCTTTGTTGCTGTTCTGATTGCGACAGCGTCAATGCATTCCTCATGCTCTGCAGAAGAGAGCAGGTAGACAGACTTGGAAGCCTATGGTACAATCTATACACTGTAAATAATCGGGTTCTGCTTTTGTTAATCTTCTACCATTGTTTAATAAAATGCATGCCATAGCAGTGTTGTTGACTCATGATTTCCCCCCTGCCAACAATAGAAGTCAGTCTCTATGCCCCACCGGTGTCAAGTACGTGTGGTAAATATGTGCGCTATGACCTTTCAACGGTGGTGTGAGGCTTTCGGGCTATGAATGGCCGACTCCGAATGCCTTTGACATAGTTTCGTCTCTTGGCCAATCACAAGGCGGCTGAATGTGCGTCGAAGTAAAACCGCATTCAACTATCGAGCTGGTCGACGTTATTGATAATACAGCACATGCCCGGACAAGTTGTTAGCAGATAGGACTCTAGTATTGACACCGTTATCTGCTAGATACGGGAGGAGAGCAGCTCAGTGTTTACTTCTCTATCGGACTATCTAACCGGACTCAGCGTTCTTCCTCCGGGAGTATTGGTACTTCTAGGGACAAGCTTTAAAAGTTGGCTTCACTTCACTTGATTGGAAGGTTTGTCCACTGCAGCAGTTGAGTAAGATTGCAGACCATCGTTGTCACGTACTGCAAGGACTAGTACCCAGGAGTCGCTCTATGGTCGGATATTCATCTCCCTAGTAGCCATGCGTGTGCTAGTAGACTAGTACAGTACTGCATTCCTAGTTCCATCCTCAGAGCGCGATGACAGCGCAGAACAAATTAAAGAAGTTCTTGAAATGGCTCGGCAGCTCCCATTCTCATTCGAACCCGTGCCAGAACGCCAACGCTGAGTTTTTGAACCATACCCACCCTCCGCTACAGCGGAGTAAGACGGAATGTGTGGACATTCATCATCGTACAGACGACAGTAATCAGCTCTCGCAGAGCTATCACGAGGATCAGTGGCCTCATGGACTGCCAGAATATGGCAGCGCACCGAGTGAACGTCAACTGTCGTATCGCGACGCAGTCGGACCAGACTGCCCGTCAGACTGTGAGTGCGAATGTCACAGACACAGCGACAGGTCGCAGCTGACACTCTGTCGCTGCGCCATGTCTGGCTACGAGTCGTACAGGAAGGCCGTCTATGGCAGACAGGGCGGGGGTAACCGAGTGTTGAGACAGGGCAGTCAGAGACGTGGTGCCAAGGACAGGCTGTCCATGATATCTGGCAGACGTTTCGGCAGCACGGACACGTTGGCCAGCTCTCACAGCAATGACACTATCAAAGTTTGCAGCGATACGAGCGGCGCTAGCTCCTGTCACAAGAGCACGGATACCGGCGAGAGCGTCAAAACCTCGGCGTGCAGCAGCAGCGTGGACTGCCGTGTCAAAGCTCCCATGCAGACGTCCAAGGCTCATCGCCATCATCACGCCGATCACATCCGTCCAGAGACTTTCGACAGCGATTTCCAGGTTTGTGAGCACGTTGATGTGGCCCGGGTTAGTGGTCCGTATGCTGTACGTACACTGATGGAGATTGCCACGACACGGCACACTAAGTTCGGCTCATTATTCAATTATTCGAAGTATCTACTGGCTCATGGCTGGAAACGCTGCGGGAGGAAGGAAGCTGTGCGGGCTCTATTTATGGCAGTTTATTATGCTCTCCGTGTCCTGTTTCACGCAGCGACCTTACGTACGTAGGGTGGCAGAGACCCCTCTTCTCCTTGATAATTGCAAATTTACGTCTGTGTACGCCGCCTGTATGCAATCAAGTGCACACAATAACGTCTATGCTTTTTTATCAACTGCAGCCACCGAACCGGCATTGTGCTATTGAGGTATCGCATTCCTTTGCTACTGGGGTTATTCGGCTTAAATTGTGGTCAGCATAGACCCAATAAATCCACTGCTTCCGGTCGCTTTCAGCCGGCTTGCTATGCGTTTGAAAACAGAACAATATCGATGTCATATCGGTGGCAGCTCCACAGGTAACAGAAGTATACATAAGCCAGGTGATGAGACAAACCAATGCAGTGTCAGCATCAGTAGCCTGTCTGCATAGGTGCTAGTAGTTGTCTGTTCGAGGGAGAAGTCGTTAGCTTGTTTAGTAAACCACTAAGTCTAGGAGAGCCATTAGGATTATACTTCTGATATGATGGCGCGGGAGGGAAGGAGGCACGTCAATTCATTATGCTTCTTTGCCACGTCCCATTTACCACTGTCCTTACCTCCTCCCTACTCCATTCAATCAGTGTTACTGGCAGGACAGATGCTCGATTCCAAAATTTGTATCATTTGCGTCACTTCATCTCTGCCACTGTCCAGCTCCGGTAGCCATCTTGGTGCGTTTTATCGATGGATTTAATTGTAGGACGATGAAGCTCTTGAACCCATCAGTGAACTCGACCTCTTGGAGGTCACGAAACACAAAGAGAAGGTGACAGCATCAAATTTTGAACTTTTGAAAGTCCTCGGACAAGGGTCGTTTGGCAAGGTAAGTCATTGAACTCTTCCCATAATTCTCTCAGCACAGCATGCAGTCTTCTGCTTGCCCTACCACCTGCCTGTCTCCCTCCCTCTCCCCCTCTCTCCCTCCCCATCCTTCCCTCTCTCACTCCCTTCCTCCTTCCCGACTGTTTGACGTTCATCATTGACTCACTGCTCCCTTTCCTTTGGCAAAGTTGTGTCATTATTTTCCCTCGCCATCTCTCCGTCGACCTCTTCTGTCTACTCGGACCTAATTTCACTCGCTATCCTAGTTCCCTCGCTACTAGTTCTATCAGACCTCAGCGGCATGGTCCTGCCATTTTGTGCCGCTGTATGTACTACCCCGGGTGGCAGGTTGAAGCTCCCTCACACTGTGTGAACTGTGTCAGTTGATTCACTATTGCCTAAGCTGGTGATAGAAATCATGGGAATCCTCCAGTATTGCACAATTTGAGTTGTTAGAGCCAAGCCTCACACTTAGGATGATGTCATGACGTGACACTGCCTGCAGTATTCCGCCGCCTACGTAACTATGATCTGCATATTTTATCACCTCTGAGCCGATTTCCTCCCCCCTGTCCTCTCAACAATAATAGCAGCTTTATGCGTCGTTGGAATCTACGTGTTTGTCAGTATTTCTAGGTCAGCCTGACCCAGATTTTAACTGATGTTTTTAATTGCAGGTGTTCTTGGTACGGAAAGTTTCAGGGAAAGATGCTGGAACCTTGTACGCTATGAAAGTACTCAGGAAGGCCACATTAAAAGGTGTCTGTCTGCCTTATCTATCAGTGGAGAGATTGAGCGAAATATTTATGTCTGTGATGGAGGCGTTGATTAGGGCTGTTAATAGCAGAATGTGCCTGTTCCCTATTTGCGAATAAGTGCAGCCCTTTCTCATTTCTGACAAAGTTCATGTCCGAGTTCATGCGCGCGTCGCACTCATCTCGACTTCCACACAATATGGTTCTCTGTAAATAACCCTACTTACTCGTACACTTGCAGTGCGAGACCGCGTACGTACAAAGATGGAGAGAGACATCCTTGCAGAAATCAATCACAACTTTATCGTCAAGCTCCACTACGGTACGTGGTCATCTCTCTGGTGTCCGCCCCCCCACTGAAGGGAGAAGCTGACTTGACTGGCCAACAGCTATTCACCAATCAAAACAATATCGCTGACTGCTGCCACTCAGCTGCCTGCCATTCGGTGCTGTCAGCAAGACTGCGCAGCTACTACCGGCGGCTGAGATGACCGCGGACACACTCTTGTTCCGGCATGAATTCTAAATCCCAGCTCATTAGCAGTCTATGGGAGGTTAATACCCTAATGGCTAACTAGATCGCTATAGGTTAGGCTTTGGTCACTGTCTCCATCGATCTGTCAACGCACTAGTTATCTCTCTTTTTCTCTCTGTCCTCCCTCCATCTTGTCCTCTGCCTCCTCTCTCCTCTCCCCCTCTCCCCCCCTCTCTCCCATCCCTTCCTCCTCTCTCTCTCTCCCTCCCATCCCTTCCTCCTCTCTCTCTC
>ERZ1740065.3104-NODE-3104-length-10382-cov-11.496950_pt1 | contig 10382 bp, 7 predicted proteins | sample MGYA00581738_ERZ1740065 | MGnify/ENA primary metagenome ERZ1740065 (study PRJEB43018, sample SAMN04849749) | marine metagenome | isolation source: floating plastic debris | place: Pacific Ocean | collected 2008-09-01 | study: EMG produced TPA metagenomics...
TTCTTCATTTCTCTATTTTTGAGTTGTCTTCTTTTTCTTTCTTACCGTCGTTCTTCTTTCCTGACTCCTCATTTTCTCTTCCCCCCCCACCTCTTAGTCCCACTCCTCCTCTGAGACCCGCCTCTTCATACTAATCTGCTAAAATATTTGAGTTCTGCATATAATGTCACTGAATAAATATTGCCTTTATCCACCTAAGTTTCTGCAACCGGATTTCACACAATGTTAAGCCACGCGTGCTCAGCCGTTGTAAATGCTGCCCTCTGGTGGGCGCGTAGGCACACACCAGCTTAAGTCTATTTTAATGTTTACAGAGGACGCTTGGTCATGTTATCTCGAGGTTCAGATGTCTCTGTATAATCAGGATAAGACTGAATCGGCTCGAGACAAACTGGTCATCAGCTTCAACCTTGTCAACGATAGGAGTCGTCTATCCTTGTCATGGATGCTCGAATGGGTCCGTATATCTTTCATCCCTACACTCACGGTCTTCACATATATGTTCTGATACTAACACGTGGTGTGTGTCGCTAGATGAGTTATCCCCACACTCCCCACGTTCCCCACACTCCTTGACTAGTTGACGCCTCATGGCGACTAGTTTTCAAGACGAAACTTGTATAGCCCTTTCTCATGAGTAATATAACCCTCGTCGACTCTTTCAATGCTTTGTTTTGAATTATTTGTTTCGCCAGTTTCTGTACTAGTTTAGGAAACATGAAAAGGTGTGACAACTATGGTCAAGTTGAAATCATTGGTTCACCTGTCTGTTTTCACTGTGGTAGTCCTCATACACACAAATATTTTCTCAGCACATGAGGCACTAGAGGTATGCGTTATGTCATGGAGTTATGTCTATTACATACGTAGGTAAAGTGCACAAGTTTCTTTTTCCCAATCTGGCATAAATTAATATCCCTGATCGATTGACTGACTCATTGACTGACTCATTGACTGACTCATTGACTGACTCTTTGACTGATCAATGCTGTCAACATGTGCTCCATTTTCCAATGATTGTTGATGCATATCATAGATTCTATTTACACCGCCTTACGATTGGCCTTTGGAGTTGCCCTCTCATTTGTAAAAGTCAAGTCTAGCGTCTGGTGCATATTTTATTTTATTTGCTGAATTCACTTGTCAAATGTTCACAGCTCGGACGGCCAATGAAAATTATTGGATTAGTTTAATTTTAATTTGAAGTATATCGTTTAGTTTATATATCAGTATTTTTCATAGTGAATTTGCTCCTACTACTCCTACTCCTACTCCTACTACTGCTGCTGCTGCTGCTGCTGCTGCTGCTCCTTCTCTCACTATGTGGAGTTATTTTCTCATGTCGATCCAAGGCCTTATGAAGCAAGAGGTTATACTGGCTGTTACATATATAGGACGTTGATCACCTTGTCCATGAATGTATGTGTACAGTCTGTGAGTATCTGTCTATCATTATAGCTGGAGTTTTCAGCGTCCCAGCAGAGTTATGAGGACGCCGCATCTCTGTTCAAATGTGCCGTGGCTCGTCACCCGCAGAGCGATGTCATCTGGCTGAAGTATATGTCATTTGTGCTGCGCTCCGACAGCACCAACGGCATCGCAGGGTGTCTGCAGGTGTTTGATCAGGCCAGAGCTACCCTCGACGAGGTAAGTTATCACTGAGTCACGTAAGTGAGTGATAGCGAGGCTGGCACCTTGCCGTATCTGTCCAAATCTCCTAACACATGCAGGTAACTTCAATGCATTTTATTGCTGGAGGCTCAGCACCTTTGGCTCTAGCGTAAATTTAGATAGCGTGACTGTTGTCTGGCTATTACATCTCCACTCCTCCATCGATTGGTGACAGGTAGCCTCTCCATCCTGGCTTGTATTTCAGAATTTAGGGCCTGAGCAAGTCCAGGGTCAGGGCTAATAGAAAACTAGGTCGATGTATGATCCAATAGTTGATTACTGCATCTATAGCCACCAATCCAGTAGGGCCACTGAATGTTGTGTGATGATGTTGTGTCTTGTTTCAGATTCCTCTCAAGCTGTGGATATTTATTACTGAGGCCTGCATCATCAGCAACGTTGAATTCGAGCAGCTCAGAGATCTGTTTGAGGTGTGGCTCAATAATTATTGGTGCCAATTGCTTGTTGCCGGTTTTCAAGTGCTTATTGCTGATTGTCAATTGCTTATTGCTGGTTGTCAATTGCTTATTGCTGATTGAAATTCATCATCACCCTATGTGTCTTCTTTCAGATGTCTGTTGTTACAAACAGCAGTGTCACAAGCGCAATGAAAGAGCGTTATCTGCTCTGGCTTTACCACACCAAAGGACTACGCGCTGCGAGATCCCTGTATAAAAGGTGTGTAATCGAGATTTCAGTAATTCTACTTTTGGAATCATACTGCAAGTTTCTAGAAATCCCGGAATTTTTTACTTCAAACTGAAACTTAGGATTACTAAGAGTTTGGTCTCCTGCTAACATAAACTTGTCACACTCCCCATTGCTGCATTGTGTATGTGCCATTTTTTTAGACTGAGAAAGACTTTATCAGTCAATGTAGAATTCTTTCTCAGCTATATACGGATGGAGCGATCTGAGGTGGGAGTTGTCTACACCTGCCTGTCTGCACTGTCTCCATACTACGTTGCTTATAATCACGGCTGTTAATTACTTGCCTACAGCTGGAGCCGGATGTCGATCGACTGAGGAAGGCATACAGGCACATGCTGCACGAGTTTGGGCACAAGTCAATCGGTAAGTCAACGGCAGCGCTTCAGCAGCAGCGGTACTTCCGAGTCGAGTTTTATAGCATAGATAAACAGCAGCTGGCAGCTGATGAGCCTGAGTCACTGGGTGAGTGAGAGTGCCGTGGCGGAAGCTGTGGATCGGGTCTGAAAGGTGATGGAGGTACTCGACTCTCAACCAGGAGTCAATCTCAGGTGGAGGGAGGAAGTTGAGATATAAAAAAAAGATGCGTTGTGATCCCAATCGCACTCAAAATGAGATCGAATCAAAACCAAATGCTTCCGATATGAAGTGAATCAAAAGTCTAATCCAATTTGAGTAGGATGTTTCGTTGAATGCATCTCTGCGTGTGAGTCGTCAGTGATTACGAGCAATGAGTTGTCTCCCCTCCATCTGTAACTGGCCCAGGTCTCCCCCACCATCAATCATCTTCTAGTGGACTCCATTGGAAATGATTGGAAATGCATAGGGTAGTCATAGAGTGACGCAATCACTTGTAAGCACACCACTTGTGCTCCCTACTGGAAGTTGATATTATGGGAGATCCAGGATCTGCCCTATTACTATGATCAGCTGGCAAAATGTCAAGTTGCGCTTGTGTGGCTGGTAGTGAGATAGAGTAGCAGCAGACGCAGGACTGTACAGTGGCGGCGGGAGGAAAAGATGGTCATTTGTGCGCTCAATGGCATGTTTGAAGAGCTATTTGAATCGCAGCTCTCCACGATTATTTTGTTTCATCAAAATATTTTTATCAGCTCAACTGGCCAAATATTGACTATAGTTCATCGCTAATACGGTGGCATTGAATACAATCGTGTCACTTCTAATTACTGTATTCATCATCGCATACTAACACTTGGTTAGATATGAAAGGATGGCGCTCTTCCACCGTGTCAACGCAGTAATTCATAGTGTCATACGTGTCGCCAAGTCGACCAGCATCTCTCTTCTCTCAATCACATTTCAGCTTGTGGGACATTGCCACTGCTCTGCACCGAAGGCGTATAATATGGCTTTGCTCTGCACTCTACCTGCCCCTCCCACACTGTCTACAACACGGCTGTCTGCTGCCCCAACCTCAGGTCCAGATTCAGTGTTTATCCAGCAGGCACAAGGCGATGATGATATCACTAGCAATGTTTGGTTCTCACAGTAGGGCTGTTGTTGTTATCCAATGGGAAACCATCACAGAAACAGCGGAGATCATTGAACATATCTAATGGTATCTGTACAAGTCTTCCACTGGCCAGACCTAAGCCTGGAGACAAAAGGCGCTGCCGCAGTCATTGTCGTCTGCTAGCCCAAACTGTGGCCTCATGTTGTGCCACTGTGACTGCCGTGATGCAATCAGTATCTAGTATATTGTCACTGTTCGTAGGTGCTTGGCTGGAGGTCATAGACATGGAACAACAACTGGGTGACGTTCAGAAAGCGTCAATTTTACATTCGCAGGCAATAAAGACCTTGGAGCCGGCAGCAGTGCAGCAGTTCATCAGGCTGAGTGTGTTGACTTCATGTGAAGGAGTAGAGTAGGCCGTAAACTACTGCTGCTAAACTAATACAAATGCTGTTTCCTGTTTAATTTGTACTGGTTATGGCCAATAACGTTTTACCCAATGGGAGGCCAGGCACAGGCAGCCTCTTTGTTACGCGATTAATGTAACAATCACGGGCTGTGTAAATACATGTATAAAACTGGTAGTGATTCACTCATCTCATCTCTGTGAGCTAAATTTAGAGCATTGCTTAGCATTGGGAGTAAGCAAGCGATGATGAGAGGGGCTCCCGCTCAACGCCCGCAAAACAGTCAAGCTCTCAGTCTCATCCAGGGCTCTTCCGCCCAGAGAGGCTGATAAATAATTCCATGCCGAAGTGGTGACAGACCAGAGTCTAGAGTAGTGTTTGTGTGTAAGCTGTAGTGGAGCTCAGCTGAGGGGAGCATTAGGTGCAGTGTTTTGTTACATCACTAGCTGTCTCACTATCTTGGCACTGACCCATAATTTTTGTGGCCCCAGCGTGTGTACAGGACTATGTAAGCCTACGCCTCTAGTCTCCACTGGCTTGTGTCTGTCTGCTGTGTCTATAAACAGGATTGCACCAGAGATCATTGGCTGCACTCTCTCCCCATTCTGGGTTTGGTTTAGCTGTAGCAGTGAGTGGATGCCAAGAAACACTGAAGTTGCTTATGTGAATGGAATGAACCCACTAGCGCCGTGCATCCATTTATCGAAACATGTCGCCAGCGGTCTGAGTATTTTTTGTGCAGTAGATGAAGCAGACGTTGGTTGAGCAGACAAGCAGTCTGCAGGTAGGTTACGACCTACATCCAGGTCTGTTTATCACTTCTGCTAAGGAAACAAAAAGGAGGAAGTAAGGCGCTTCTCTCCATCCTGCATAGCCTGGCTCTTTTCACCTCCTCTGCCCAAGTTCCTCGCATTATACAAACACTGTTTGAGGGTCGGTGTAAGACACTACCCTAATTCCACCTGAAACATAACCTGGATCTCAAACTGACGATCCACAGGATGGCTGATGTTATTTTTCTGTCACATTGAAGCTGTTTATGCATAATTACTTCTATTGTTTAAATGTACACAGATTGGCATTGACGACGTGCGTCGGCTCGTGTACTGCCACAAAAAGAGCATGTCCACACCGACACCACCCCAGCGGATACGTGGCAGCCGGCGTCAAGTGCAAGAAGTTTCTCTGTTTTCACAGAAAGCTGCAGCCCATTTTTTATATCTCCCCCTCCCACTTTTCTGACCGTTAAGTGTCACGTGACACATGACAGGGGCGAGCTAGCACTCTGTCACTGTCTTTTAATCAATGCACACATCAGACAACCGGCTGGCTAATGCATAATTCGCTTGACAGACAGACGCATAGACGACTGCTGTTTGCAGTCAGTGTTTGTGATTATGCTGAAAAAAATTGGCAAATTAGGCAAGTGTCACAGCACCACCATCGTAGTGAGCCCGGAGCCGTAGTAAGCCTGGAGCCGTGACGTATTATCTGTCGCACACTATTAGCCCAATGCAGACGTTTCTATCCAGTCTGTGATGGGCAGTGGTGCCAGCCATGTGCCCGGAGTTTTCACTTTGTCGTCATGTATTGATTTAGTGACCGATCCTTTTTATATAGAGACTGACGTCGTCTACATCTACGTCTATTATATTCTCAATACTGGCTGCTTGACCTGTCTGACTGCAAACTCCCCTCTATCCCACTATGTTCCCTCTCTCCTGCTCTACATCTACCTCCCCTCTCCGCCTATTTCCTCCACCCTCTCTACCTTTACCCCCACTCCCTCCCTTTGCCTCCTCTCAGTCCAATTACCCTTTCTCTATCAATATCAGCCCATGGTATGTCCATCTAAATGCTTTCGTTTTTTTTCTTCTGCTGCCGTAAATTCTAAATACTTAAGAAGTCTAGCTTGAGAACTCTCGATTGTCATAAGTTCCCTGCTGGCAGCAATAAATGAACTGCTTGGGTGACACTCGTATCCATTTTGTGTCTGACCCACTGGTAGCCAGCCAGCGTAGTGCCACTATATCAACGCATCTCTGGACACTAGAACGCAACAAAGGGAGACTCAAAACAACACAGAATATCTGCCACTCATTATCTTAATGCTGTGTGCCCAACGTCAGCATGAAATAAATTTTGCCAGAGGAAGTACTTTAGACTCGTGTCAGTAGAATTGTGGTCATGCCGAATCATCATAGTGTTAGCATAGCTATGTATTTGTTCACTGGTAGCAGCTCTATAGATGTTCAAGTTTAAATCAACACCATCCGTGTTTGAATGTGTTCATGAAAAAATTTCTCGTTGCAGTCATCAGGTTTCCACTCCACCCACTTCTCACAGCTCACTGAAATTCATTTCATTTCAGAAAGTTTCAAAATTTCTAACGATTATGAGGAATTGTCTACCCTTACTTATTGCATAACGCACAGCAGCCGAGGAGAATATTAGCAGCCATCGTTATTCAGACTGCTGCTGCTGCTGACGGACAATGGGCAGCAGCCATTGTCCGTCAGCAATGGTTTTTGTAAAAATCACTAGAGATGTTTAGTACAGGTTCTATCCCTCTCCCATGTCTGTAGGTTATCTAACAACAGCCTGGATCCTGTGCTATCAGCCTCTAGTACATGTAACTAGTTCCATCGGGACTGATGTCGCTGTATCCGCTGCCACAATTATGGACGGATCAGAGCCCCACATTCCGGCAGCATTCCATTGCCAATTCAATAAGGCAGTCGCATGGTCTCCGCAAGCAACGGCACTAGTATTTAAGTTGTTTCAACACCACGTATTTATTCTCCTGTTGAAATTTGAAAGGATATACATATTTTGTGTAAAAAGCGGCCATTGCTGGGATGTTATGCTATTAGACGGCTATTTATATAAGACGTATTGGTGGACGTCGGAAGCATTCAAACAGACGGTGGCAAATCATTGAAAGTTGTCAATGTGTTCGTCTTAAGTATACAACACCTGATACTCGCGAACAACCAAAGCAAACACTCTTTATCGTGAAAGATATGATACATTATATTCTATAGATATACTGAAACAATGGTAATGCTAGCGGTATACTCAGGCGTTTACACGGCCCGTAGAGTGAGATAGGACCTTTCCCACTGCTCAGCCTGGCGAGTAGCATTGATCATTCTCTAGTGACCAGCGACCACGATGTTGTCATCTTTACTAGGCTCTGTGCAAAGATTAACGAGGTAAACAATAGGTGATCGCGTGTGAGGAGTCTCGTGATTGGTCGAACCATCGCCGCCCTATCGTCCGCCCAATGATCGCTTAGCTCATCCCTTCACACCAGTGAAGGAGCGTACTTCAAACCATCAAGTTGGGATACGCGCGACTCTGCTCTAACGTACTGGCGAGCGAAAGCATCGATCATAGACTAGTGTACGTACGACGCTGCGTACATTATCACCTAGTGACCTACACACAGATCGTCGCTGAAGGTGAGTGTTGCCATCACAAAGTTGTTCACCGACAAACAGTGTGAGCGGATCTCATTGCTATGACCTCTCCAGAGTTGGAGCCCTTATATTGATGTGTTGACATCGTTTTGTATTTTAATTGTGTGGCTCTGTAAGCCATCTGAGGCGGTGCAATACCGAACTTATCGGAGCCTATCTATCATCATTAATCTAGATGATTAATCTACGTGTGGATTATCCAAAGGATTTTCAATATGAGTGGAAGTCATTTACCATCGGTAATGTGCCCAAAATGAGCCCACGAACTGACTATCTAAATGCAGATAATCCATTCTGTAGATAATCTCTGACAGCACCTCGCCAGGAGCGAGAGAGCTTCTACACACTCGTCTCATCCCGCGTTTCATACGGTCCCATCTATTTCAGGTCAGATCGGTGGACAATACTCGACATCTACATCATCAGTCAGTCATCGACGTCTGCCACCTTCCAACACTCAGTTGTATGACGGAATATCGTATAGACATAGACATTCCATCTTCATTACCTCGTAATAACAGCGCACTCTGCTAGCTATGCTCTAGGACACCACCCTCCAAGTAAGTTGTCTTTGCTTGTGTACAACGCCTCATTTCAATCAGAGGTTTTTCACTCTCCTGTATCATCAGAGCTGCGGAAACATAATTAGGCAGTGAGACTATGTTCTCTATCACCCTTGTACAGTAGCATTGAAAGAGCAAGCACATGGGAGCCAGAGTGACATTTACATCTCTGACTGGCTGGCACCATGTCTGCAATATACATGCCCCACCGTCCAGTCGGCATTTACGGATGAAAATTACATTTTTAGTGTGATATTTCCAGTGCGTGCATCTCGAGCACGGTTAGGCGCCAATGCATATATATTTTGGTGGAAGCAAGTACTTCCCTGGTACTTGAATCTATTTGCCAACAGATAATTTCCTCATCAGGAGCTGGATTGTAGGCACTCTGAAAACGCTGAACAAATATGCGCCGCACGAGGTGTCTTTCATTCCGCGTTACCCACCGACCGCTCAGTTGATCACACAATATCGCCAGCTTCTATCGGTTTCCCTACCGGAAATCGACACACATGTTTCTCACTTACTGAACGGTACCGGTTCATAGACGTAGGAAAAAACAACAAACAGTACCTCTCTATACCGATGATTTTGGAAGCGTCCGGCTGAGATAGGGCCGCTGTTGTTCAGGCGAGCTTGTGGGCAAAGGTGCTATAAAGAGTCTGTGTCACTCTATAACAAAGCCAATCTGTGTAACCACGTTAGCCGAAATTGGCCATCAGTGGTATGTGCTCGTCTTTCATTTATGTTTTCCTAGTGGGTTAGTTATGGTTGTTGGCTGATTTGAAAGGCTTGATTGTAGCAAGTAAGGGGCACGCCAACTATCACTGACACTTCTTACCCCTCCTCCACCCCCATCCCAGTAGCTATGATCTGTTCCTTAGCTTATTGGCATCCTTCACCTCAGTGTAGCAGCGAAAGTTCGATAATCCAGCAGCAGAGCCAGGATCACTTTAATAAATTAGATAACATTAGCAGTGGATGGAAGCTGTCGGTCGCTTAAAAAAAGTCGGCTCACCTTGGTGTTTGTCTCTGTTGTAGATATGGACGGCACGAGATTATATTCATATCTGTTCCTTCTATCCATACTGATACCTCTGCCGCAAACCGGACACACTGCCAGCCTGAATGGGCGAGAAAACAAGCGGCGCCATCACATATCTCGTCAGAAGTCATCATCAGCCGACTACAGCAATCTACCGTTGAAACCATCCATGGTGATGATACCGTTTGACCTTCACGAGACAGTAAACAAGGAGCTGGATCCCGACTCGTCAGATCTGGACGAAGTCTCCCTCCTCGATCGCATGGGCGCCGACTACGACAGACAGTTCATGTCGATCAGTCAGCCGTCGGATATGAAAACCAATCCTAACGGAACGCTGGAGTATAAATTCAAAAAGGGCCAGAGACCACTGGGCGACATGCCACCGAGCTTAGACGTGTTCGAACATCGGTCAATCAAACTATCGGATGACGGACCGGAAATAAAACTACGAGCCAGTCGAAAGACGAGACGGAAGCTGCAGAAGTTCTTGTGGGCGTATAGCTATTGCCCTGTAAGGTATAAGTGGAAGGAGCTGTCCACTAGGTTCTGGCCACGTTGGATTAAGGTTGGGTCATGTGAGAATAGGCGATCGTGCAGTATACCGGCCGGGATGCAGTGCCAGCCAAGTAAAATGATGAATATCACACTCCTCAGGTTCTACTGCCCCTCTCTGGGTGCCAAACGGACATGCCAGTGGATTAAAATCCAATACCCTATCCTAGAGGAGTGTTCATGCGGCTGCCAAACCTACGCCTCTGACTGACGTACTGCCAAAACACTGAACCAATGTACTCATCAGGTTTAGCGCGGACCTTCAGCTCTCCGTGCAACCATCTTGGCGATAGATCTTGTTTTTTTACAAAACTGGCTGCAAATTTTTATAAACGGCCTCTTTCTCTTTTTTTAATTGCTGTTAATTTATTCCAAATCCTCCAATAACTATTTTTGCATAATAAATGATCAAATACTACGAGGCGATCAGCAGTGTATTGCTGAATGAGTTCAGGCTATACTTACCCCCTACCTCTC
>ERZ1740065.3105-NODE-3105-length-10380-cov-5.843874_pt1 | contig 10380 bp, 11 predicted proteins | sample MGYA00581738_ERZ1740065 | MGnify/ENA primary metagenome ERZ1740065 (study PRJEB43018, sample SAMN04849749) | marine metagenome | isolation source: floating plastic debris | place: Pacific Ocean | collected 2008-09-01 | study: EMG produced TPA metagenomics...
GTCCTTTTGCCTGTCGCGCCGTCATCTAGCGCGGCATTGCGCGTCGGAAAGCCGGTTACAGCCCGAAACTGCCGAAGGGAATGTAGCGCACCGGCGTTCCGGGCGTGATCTCCAGAGCCTCATGCGGCATTTCGACGAGACCTTCGGCCCAGCTGAGCCCGGATATCCGCCCCGATCCTTCAGAGGCGAAAACCTCTGCCTGTCCGTCCCGAATTCTTGCCCGCAGATATTCCGTGCGCCCGTTTTTCTTCTTCTTGGTGAAGGCTGCAGGCACGTCAAAGCCCTGCGGCACCTGCCATGCACGCCCTGAGAGACGGGCCATCGCGGGGCGACCAAAGATCAGCGCACATGTCATCGCGGCAACCGGGTTGCCGGGCAATCCAAACACCGGCACCCCCGACCACATCCCCAGGGCCAGCGGCCTGCCCGGTTTCACGGCAATCCGCCAGAGCGTCATCGCCCCGGCCTCGGCGAGCAGCGCCGAGACATGGTCTTCATCGCCAGAGGAGGCACCGCCGCTGGTCAGGATCAGATCCGCGGTCTTTGAGGCCGCATCCATCCGCGCCGCCAGTGCCGCGCGGTCATCGGGTACGCGGCCCATGTCGATGGCCTGATATCCGAAACGGCGCACCATCTCTACCAGCATCGGGCGGTTGGCGTCATAGATCTGACCGGGCGCCGCCCTGTCTCCGGCCTCCACCAGCTCTGCTCCGGTGGACAGAATGGCTACGCGCAAGGGTTTGTAGACCGCAACCTCGGCAACCCCCACAGCCGAGAGAAGCGCCGCCTGTGCCGGACCGATGTCCGTGCCTTCTGTCAGCGCCGTCTCGCCCGCGACCACGTCTTCGCCCGCGCGGCGCGTATTCGCGCCTGCCTTGACAGGCCCGTGAAAGGCGATCTTGCCATCCGCGACGGTGACGTCTTCCTGCAGAACGACCGTATCGACACCCTCCGGCAAGGCGGCGCCCGTCAAAATGCGCACCGCCGAGCCCGCAGGTAATACGCCGGGGCTGTCACCCGCGGCGGCACGGCCTTCTGCCAGCGGCAGACGGTGTACGCCTGCAGGCCTGCCGCCCGCAAACCCGTATCCGTCAACGGCGGTGTTCGGCAGCGGCGGATTCGAGCGCAGCGCAGTGACATCCGACGCCAGGATGCGGCCCGTCGCGTCGGTGACAGGCAGATGCTCAACGGCGGCGACAGGCGAAAGACGCTCTTTGAGCAGTTCCAGCGTTTCCTGTACCGGCGTCCAATGCACGCCGGGCGGCAAGGCAAAGCAGTCATTGGTCAAACGCGGCGGTTGCGCGGCCGCCTCGCGCAATTCGTCTTCGTGGCCCAGGCCGAAGATCCAGCCCTCTTCCGGGGCCGTGACGTTCAGCATGCGGTCAAGCGCATCTTCATCCAGAGAGGACATCATGCGCGCGATTTCGGAGACCTGCCACGCGTCCTTGATCTGACCCTTCGGCGCTGCACCAAGTGTCAGTGAAGGCCAGATTTCAACAAAGGCCAAGGGCGTGCGCAAGGGTTCGAAAGGCCAGACCGCCGCACCGAACCGTCGCCGCAACCGGGCAAGTACGGGAAGACCCATGAGAACCTGTGACCCGACGGCCCCAGTGCCACCCAACTGCCAGCAGGAAAATGCACCGGGCGCGCGCTCTTCGGCGAGCCGCCTGTCTGGAAACGGGTTCCGGTAGCCCGACTTGGTGCGGGGAAGCCCGTGAATATCCCGTTTCAGACCATTGAACCAGAAGGGGCCCTGCCCGCCGACCTGCAGATTGATCTCAGCCGCCAGATCGAAGCGATTGTTGGCCGTGGAGGCATCCTCGATACGCGTCTCCAGCCAGTCCCAGAGCGCGAAGGGATCGTCCTGGCCGGTGACTGCCGCTGCAAATCCGGCAGGATATCCGAAAGGGAAATCAAACCCCGCCAAGACGCGCCGCCCTGCCGCGCGCTCCGCTTCGAAAAACTCGCCAAGCCAGGCTTCGGCGAGACCCCGGTTTCGCAGATACCGGGGCTTCTCTGCCCGGCCAAGCCGCGCAATGCAGGCCCAGATCGCGTCCTGTCGCGGGGTCTTTCCGGTATCGTTTCCACCGGACCAGTCCACCATGACGAAGGTGTCAAAGCCGCTCACAACCCAACCTCGGACAGGATGAAATCGGCAATCGCGACGGTGTCGTCGAGATCGAATACCGGCCGGTCCAGTTCCATCGGCGTATCGCTTGCCACCGCCCGGATCGTCTTGTCCTCATGGGCGATCAACGGGTTCCCGGTCTGCGCGCGATACGCTTCGATCTTGTGATGAGCGTCACGCTTATACCCTTCGATCAACACCAGATCGACCGGCGAGAGTTTCGACAAAAGCTCCTCCAGACGAGGTTCCGGTGCGTCGCGAAGCTCATGCATGAGGGCAAAACGTTTTCGCGAGGCCAGCAGCACTTCGGTGGCCCCCGCCTGCCGGTGGCGATAACTGTCTTTGCCGGGTTGATCCACGTCGAACACATGATGCGCATGTTTCACGGTGGAAACCGACAGGCCACGTCCGGAAATCTCTGTCACCAGACGCTCCATCAGGCCGGTTTTGCCTGCGTTCTTCCACCCGACCACGCCGTAAAGCTTCATAAAAGCGCCTCTGCCCGCTGCAGATCCTCGGGGGTGTTCACATTGAAGAAGGGATCGAAGGTGGTGACCGGAAAGACCGTCTCGCGTCCGCCCCGAGCATCCGTCCATTGCACCACCTTGCGCAGACCACCCTGCAAGGCAGCGCGCAAATCGTCACGCAGCGACACCGGCCAAAGACCAAAGGTCGGGTGCCGAACCTGACCGCGTTCCGCATCCGGCGTCGCGGCAAGCACCAGGGGGTGCTCCATACCCTCGCTTGTCAGCAGCAACCGGGGCACCAGATCAGCGGGAAAGAACGGGGTGTCCGCAGCGGCGGTCACGATCGTTTCCCCCCCGCGTTCCGCCGCCCAGTCGAGCCCGGCCAAAACCCCGGCCAGGGGTCCCACAAAGCCATCGATGCTGTCGGGCAACACGGGCAGGCCAAATCTGTCGAAACGTTTCGGATCGCCATTCGCGTTCAGCGCCAGTTCGGCCACCTGCGGGGCAAGGCGATCAATCACATGGTCCAGCAGGCTGTGGCCGCCCAGACGCAACAATCCCTTGTCGCCGCCACCCATCCGCCTCGCCTGCCCGCCTGCGAGAATCACACCGAACGGTTGCTTCATTCCGCGGCCTTTCGCCCGGCGCGTTTTGGCTCTTGCGGGACGGTCGCAGGGTCGGTGTCACGCACCAGCCGGGCCTCGCCCGAGAGGCAGACAAACCGCTGACCTTTCATACGACCGATCAGGGTCAGCCCGACCTGCTGCGCGATCTCGACCCCCCAGGCGGTAAAGCCCGACCGCGATGCAAGCACCGGGATCCTCATCAGCGCGGTCTTGATCACCATTTCCGAGGTCAGCCGCCCGGTGGTGTAGAGGATCTTGTCCGCCGCCCCGACGGATTCGGCGAGCATCCAGCCCGCAATCTTGTCCACCGCGTTGTGTCGCCCCACATCTTCCATGTAAACCAACGGCTTGTCCTGGTGGCACAGCACCGTACCATGGATCGCACCGGCCTCCAGATAGAGCGACGGCGTTCGGTTGATCCGGGCACTCAGGGCATAAAGCCACGACGTCCGGACCTCGGTTTGCGGCAGGTTCACTTCTTCGAGCCCGGCCATCATGTCACCGAACACGGTTCCAACGGCACAGCCGCTCGTCCGTGTTTTCTTGCGCGTCTTTTCTTCATAATCGGTCTTGCGCGCCGTCCGGACGACAACGGTTTCGAGCTCTTCGTCATAGTCGACGCCGGTAATGTCATCCGATGCCTTGAGCATGCCCTGATTGCGCAGAAAGCCCAGCGCCAGGAAATCCGGGTAGTCCCCGATGGTCATTGCGGTGACGATCTCCTGCCCGTTGAGGAAAATCGTGAGAGGGCGCTCTTCCACCACGGTGGCAACCACGGAAGCCCCGTCATGATCCGTACCCGTCACCGCACGGGTCAGCCGGGCCGCCGCAGGATCCGGTGCGATCAGGTAGTCGCCGCTGTCCACCAATTTAGCCAATTGCATCCTCCGTGTGGCTAAGCTACGCCTTGGGCGTAACTCTAGAAGCATATCATGCCCTCCACCACACCGAAAAAGCGCACCAGGGCATCTGCCTACTGGAAAGGTGTCGCGGACGGCGCTCCCTTCCTGTTGGTGGTGGCGCCATTCGCCATGCTGTTCGGCGTTCTGGCCACCGAAGCCGGGCTTAACGTGCTTGAAACGCTTCTGTTTTCCGCCGTGGTCTTCGCCGGGGCCGCACAGTTCACCGCATTGCAGCTTATGCAGGAAAACGCCCCGACGGTGATTGTATTGGCCTCTGCGCTTGCGGTGAACCTGCGGGTGGCGATGTATTCCGCCTCCCTGACGCCGTGGAGCGGGGACGCACCCCTGTGGCAGCTGGCTATTGCCGCATATTTCACCGTGGACCAGTCCTATGCCTGCTCCGTCGTGCAGTTCGAAAACGAGCCGCAGATGACCGTCCCGCAACGGATGGCCTATTTTTCAGGTGTGCTGAGCCCAATTGTGCCGATGTGGTACATCAGCACGGTGCTGGGTGCCCTCGTCGGCACGCAGGTGCCGGAGAGTTGGGCGCTCGACTTCGCGCTACCCATCGCCTTTCTGGCGCTGGTCGCGCCGATGCTGCGCACCTTTGCCCATGTGGTTGCCGCGGTCACCGCCATTGTGGTCAGCCTGCTGACTGCCGGCGTGCCCTACTCGCTCGGCCTGATGATCGCGGGCACAGCGGGCATGATGGCGGGCGCCCAAGCAGAGCTGATGCTGGAGCGCAGGAGAGTTTCCCATGATTGAGACCGGCACGCTCTGGACGGTGATCATCGGCCTTGGCATCGGCAGCTACGCCCTGCGCTTTGCCTTTCTGGGCATCGTCGGCGACAGGCCGATGCCGCCGTGGCTTCTGCGCCACCTGCGGTACACGGCGGTTGCGATGCTGCCCGCGCTGGTCGCCCCGCAGGTCGTCTGGCCCGCTGCGACAGGCGGAGAGGCGGATTTGCCGCGCATGTCCGCGGCGGTGGTGACGCTGGTTGTCGGATTAGCCACTAAGAACGTGATTGCAGCAATCGTCTGTGGTGCGGCGACGCTGTTTACCGCGCTTTGGCTGACAGGTTTCTGAGCGCAGCTTCAGCTCTGCGCAGCTTCAATCCCGTCCCGCACATCGCCCGCGTCATTTTCAAAATAGCGGTCCGTGACCACCCCCGGGCGTGCTGCGATCTGATCCATCAGCTTGACCGGATAGAATGTCGTCTGGATGTCTTCGAAACCGGGTATCTGGCGTAGCAGTGAGGAGGTGGAATTGGTGCAAAACGCCCCCGGGACAGCGCCGTTTTTCTGCACCAACTGCAAGGCCAGTTCGGCCTGCTCCGGCGTGACGACGATTTCCTGCGTAACGACGTGATGCGTGCTGCGGGCGTGGGCGCTCTTGTAGGCCTGCACCCAGGCTGGTGACATACCGTAGAGCACGTCACCCCGTTCTGGCACCTGCTCGTGCAGGAAGGATCCGGCGGGATCGAAAATGACCTGCTGCGATCCTGATACCATAAGCGCCGTATGGCCCCCGTGGCCGGTATTGTTGTTCACCATGGTGAAAATCGTCAGTTTGGGCGGGCCGTCCGGCACATAGGCCTTGGCGGCGGCCTCTTCCCGAGAGACTTCGAAAGGTGAGGAAACCGCGCAGCCGCCCAGCATCGCCAGAACGGCCAGAATCATCAATGCACGCATTAAGGTAAGCTCCTGCGGGAGGTCGGCTCAGGTAATGAAAATCGCCATCCAGACAATCAGCACAAGGATCACAATCACGATCCGTGTGGTCCAGCGCATGAAGCCGTCAAATGTCTTTTCCTGAGTGGTGACGTCCATTTCACCGTGGTTATGATCTGCCATTGCCGCAGTCCTTTTCTAAATCCTTGGGATCAGCCCTAATGGATTCGTCCCGTGATGTCACCCACCGCAACGATCCGATACCTCAATTGGCTGTTGACGGGTCATTCGCGGTCAGCTGCCAGCTTCAATGTCCTGTGCGAGGCGAAATCCGATCCTGCGGGCTTCGGATTTCTCCGCCGGTTTCGGCAGTGCCCGCAGCAGCACGTTCAGCTGGCTGACGTGCTGCACCAGCTGCGTGCGCCCGCCTGCGCCGTCTGAGCCGTAGAAGGTCACGATATCCGGGTCGAAATAGCCCATGCCTTCGATGCGCAGCACACCGGCATCACCCCCCGTGAACCCCATGGCAACCTCCTGGGTGCTGTCCAGCTGCTCCTCGAAATTCTTGAGGTACAGAATGATGCGCTCATACGCCCATTGTGCCGGCGATTTCTGGGCTGCGGGCTTTGCGGCGATGGCCTTGGGCACATCCGCCTGTGTCGGCGCCGGGGTTTCCGGGTCGCAGTGCACCTCGTGCCGACGAGGCAATGCCGCGGCTTCCGCCGCCTCCGCAGATGTTTCTATTTTTTCACCCATGGCTCACTCTTTGCGCTGATAGACCCAGGCATCATCCGCACGTCTGGCACGCGTGGCAAGCCCCGCCTGATAGAGATGACTTAAATGTGCAACCGCCTCCACCAGCGCCAGCCCGTATTCCGCATGTGCGATCTTGCGTTTGAAGAGCGGGGCAAAACACTCACCCGCAGATTTCGGCGTTTCGATGTAGGCCAGAAGGCGTTCCAGCGCGCCGTGGTGATTGTCAATCAGCTGGCGCATGCGCAACGGCAGACCGGTAAAGGGGAGCTTGTGCCCCCCCAGGACCAGATGCTCGCGGCGTGCAAGCGGGGCGAGCCGCTCGCAGGCCTCCAGCCAATCTGCGATCGGGTCCGCCATGGGTTCGGTGGCATAGACACCGATGTTCGGGCTGATGGATGGTAAAATCTGGTCTCCGGCCAGAACCAGGTTATCCTCGCGGCTCCAGAATGTCGCATGTTCCGGCGCGTGTCCGTTGCCGATGTGAACATCCCAGGTACGCCCGGCCATCGTGAGCGTATCGCCCTGTCCGATGCGGGTGTAGCCCAAGGGCAGCGGGGCAACCACATCGGCAAAGTTGAAGGGCCGCTCCGTCGCGCGCTGCTCAAGCAGTTCAGGGGTCATGCCGGCGCTGCGATAGAAGGCGAGGGTTTCGGGTGAGGGCACGGGCTGCTCATCCAGCGTCAGCATCCGGGCCGTCAGCCAGGCCGTCCGCGTCGTGATCAGTTCGGCGCCATATGCGGTCTGCAGCCAACCGGCCATCCCGATGTGGTCGGGATGGTGATGGGTCACCACGACGCGCGTGATCGGTTTGCCCTGCAGGGGCCCGGCCATCAGCCCTTTCCAGATCGCCTGACTACGCTTGGAAAAGAAACCGGTGTCGACGATTGTCCAGCCGTCTCCGTCGTCCAGGGCGTAGACATTGACGTGATCAAGCTTCATCGGCAGCGGCAGGCGCATCCACAGAACGCCGGGGGCAACTTCGGTTGCGGTGCCTTCAGCGGGCGGTGTTTCCCATGGGTAGCGCAGCCCCTCTGGTGGCTGATCTTTCATCAAGCGGCCAGCTCATCCGGGCTCAGCCCGTAAAGATCGTCGGCTCCGGCCTGCGCATGCGCCAGGAGGCCCACATGTTCCGGCAACAGGCGTCTGATGTAGAAGCGGGCAAGCGCCTCGCGGGCCCCGCCCGGATCCGCGAGCGCCGCCTTGAGATGCAGGTACCCCCCGAGCACGCGGGCAAAGGCACGCAGATAGGGCACGGCCCCTGCAAATCGGGTGGTCATATCCTGCTGGGCGACGAGCCATTCCGTGCTCTCGCGCAGGCTTTCGGACGCCTGCCAGACCGGCTCCGCGAGATCGGGAAGCAGGCTGCGGGCAGCTTCGGCACAGGTTTCGATTTCATCGAGCAGCCGCGCGGCGGCGTCCCCGCCATCCATCATCTTGCGCGCCACAAGGTCCATCGCCTGAATCCCGTTGGTGCCTTCGTAGATGGCCGTGACGCGGACGTCCCGGCTGAACTGCGCCGCGCCCGTCTCCTCGATAAAACCCATGCCGCCGTGCACTTGCACGCCAGTCTCCGCCACGTCGATCCCCGTCTCGGTGCCGAAGGCCTTGGCAATCGGGGTCAGGAAGGCGGCGCGCGCAGACCAATCCTTGTCGCCGGTTGCATGGGCCATGTCGATGGCCATGGCGCAGCTCAGCGCGATGGCGCGGGCCGCGAAGATATCCGCCTTCATGGTCATCAGCATCCGGCGGACATCTGCGTGATCGAGGATCGTGCCGGTGCCCCCTTCGATGACCGTCTTGCCCTGCTTGCGCTCCTGCGCGTAGGCCAGCGCGTGCTGATAGGCGCCTTCCGCCACGCCAATCCCCTGGCCACCGACGCCGAGACGCGCGTTGTTCATCATGGTGAACATCGCGGCCATCCCGCCCTGCTCCGGCCCCACAAGCCAACCTGTCGCACCCTCGTACTGCATCACCGCAGTGGGCGATCCGTGCAGGCCGATCTTGTGCTCCAGACTCACGACCTTGACGTCATTGGCCTTGCCGAGGCTGCCATCCTCATTCGGGATGAACTTCGGCACGAGAAAGAGGCTGATCCCCCGCGTGCCTGCGGGTGCGCCCGGCAGGCGGGCAAGCACGAGGTGGCAGATGTTTTCCGCAACATCGTGATCCCCCCAGCTGATATAGATTTTCTGGCCGGAGATGGCATATGTCCCGTCACCATTGTCCTCGGCCTTGGTCGAAAGGGCGCCAACGTCCGACCCCGCCTGAGGTTCGGTCAGATTCATGGTGCCGGTCCATTCGCCGGCGATCAACTTGGGCAGATACAGAGCCTTGATCGCATCGCTTGCGTGGTGCTCCAGCGCTTCGATCTGCCCCTGGCTCATCAACGGTGCCAATTGCAGCGACAGACACGCACCGCTCATCATTTCGTTCACGGCGGAAGTCAGCGTCATCGGCAGGCCCATGCCCCCGTACTCCGGGTCCGCGGCAATGCCGACCCATCCGCCTTCGGCAATCGCCTTCCATCCTTCCGCATATCCGGGCGAAGTGCGCACAACGCCGTTTTCGAGCTGCGCCGGGGTCAGGTCCCCGGGGCGCTGAAGGGGGGCAAGCACCTCATCACACAGCTTCCCAGCCTCCGTCAGGATGGCCTGTGTGACATCCGATGTAGCATCACGAAACCGGTCGGTGGCCTGAACCTGATCGAACTCCAGCACGTGATCAAAGAGAAAGGTAAAATCATCGACGGGCGCGTGATAGGGCATTTCTTCGTCTCCATGCGGGCAAGGGCCCGTCTTGGCAACGGGCATACTACCCTATAAGGGTCTTTGCCATCGAAGATGAGCCGCATCGCCGTGACCGGCAACCAAAACGCGGCGTCACGGAGCGTGATGACCAACTCACCCCCTCTCGTCCTGCGTCCCGATGAAGCGGGTATTGCCCGCGCAGCTGTGCTTCTGGCGGACGGTGAGCTTGTCGCCTTCCCGACGGAGACAGTCTATGGCCTGGGAGCTGACGCACGCAATGGCGCGGCCGTGGCGGCCATCTATGCGGCAAAGGGACGTCCGAGTTTCAATCCGCTGATCGTGCATGTGCCCTCTATCGAAGCGGCGCAACGCTACGTGGCATGGTCCGATCCGGCCGACCGGCTGGCGCAGGCTTTCTGGCCCGGCCCTTTGACGCTCGTCTTGCCCTTGCGGGAGGGTCACGGTCTTTCCGGCCTTGTCACGGCCGGGCTTTCAACGCTTGCGGTGCGGGTGCCTGCCAAAACATCAGCGCAGGCCTTGCTCAAAGCCTTTGGCGGGCCGGTGGCGGCTCCCTCGGCAAACCTGTCGGGTCGGATCAGCGCGACGACGGCTCAGCATGTGCTGGATGGATTGGGGCCGCGGATTGCCGCCGTTCTGGATGACGGTCCCTGCACGGTCGGGCTTGAAAGCACCATCATCGGGCTTGGCGAGACACCGGCCTTGCTCCGCGCCGGAGGCTTACCCGCAGAAGCAATCGAAGCGGCCCTCGGCACCGGCCTCGCTCAGGCGACCACCCCGCAGGATGAAAGCGGTGTCAGCGCCCCGGGGCAGTTGCTGTCGCATTACGCGCCCAAAGCCACCTTGCGGATGAATGTGACGGCTCCCCGCCCGCCCGAAGTCTTCCTCGGATTCGGCAAAATGACCTGTGACGAAAACCTGTCGGAAAGCGGGGATCTTCACGAAGCCGCGGCGCGGCTCTTCGACCTGCTGCACAAGCTGGACGGCACGGGGCGGCCGATTGCCGTCGCGCCGGTTCCGATGCACGGACTGGGACGCGCCATCAACGATAGGCTGACACGCGCA
>ERZ1740065.3106-NODE-3106-length-10379-cov-11.618752_pt1 | contig 10379 bp, 4 predicted proteins | sample MGYA00581738_ERZ1740065 | MGnify/ENA primary metagenome ERZ1740065 (study PRJEB43018, sample SAMN04849749) | marine metagenome | isolation source: floating plastic debris | place: Pacific Ocean | collected 2008-09-01 | study: EMG produced TPA metagenomics...
TTTTTTTTTTTTTTATCTTTTTACTTTCTTTATATATATCTTTCCCTACCACGACGATCTATCGATCTTCTCGAAATGTATGTCTCTCTCTCTCTCTATCTATCTCTCCCTCCCTCTCTCCTCCTCCACCTCCTCTGCCTATCTCTATCCCCTCTCTATCTCCCCCTCTCCTCCGCTAGCCATCTCTTCTTCCCTCCCCCTTTGTGTTCTAAATGTCGATCAAAATTGCTCTGACATGAAGTCTCTACTCTATCACACTGACCTGATTTCTTTTTATTGACCTTGAGATAAACCCTGAGATAAACTATTGGGAACTAGGGCTAGGTTGCGGAAAGGGAGGAGGTTAGTTTTGTTGTGCACTCATTGTACCTAGTCCAACAATGATTCCACAACAGATACATGGCATTCATGATTTGAATCTTATCCATGGAATAGACAAACTTTATTATGCCATAGGTCGCCCTACAGACGTAGGTCAAGGTCACCGTATAGGAATTACGGCGGTCCTGCAGACGTTTACAGTTCAAGGCAGTACGATGATCACTACCGTTCATCGTCGTACCGTCGGTATGAGAGCAGCAGGCACGACGACAGGTGAGCATTGCGTCTTGGTCAGCTTCGGCTCACTGATAGTCTACTGCGGTAGCCTCTTCATGCGGTGCTGTTTATCTCAGGTATGTGGATAAGTATTTCCAAAACGGATACAGCGACCGTCACAGCCCACATTCCAGGGACGACAGGGAGTCCCGCTACCTGACGCCGCCAGATAGGCGAGAGTACGACGCACCATCATCACACCACCGCTCGCCAAGATACCACGGCGGTGAGTCATCAATGATTAGTGCATGCACACGATGGGAACTGTGTCTGTTTGTGCTGACACAATGTACTGTTATTCAGACTATGACGAACACAGACGAGGCTATGATGGCAGCAGGGACTATGACAGGAGAGTGGATGATGTGGTGCGACAGGATGGCAGCGATGGAGGCAATTATAGGGAGGTAGAGGAGAAGAGGAAGAGAAGGCGACGCAGCGACGACAATTTAGATGACCGTAGTAGCCAAGACCGGAAACCAGACTCTGTGCCGAAGGAGCTAGAGCGGTCGAACACAGCCGCTGATGAAAGGCAGAGTCATGAACGGGCAGATAGCTCCCAAGATGTGGAGAAAAGGAAAGAGAAAAAGGCGAAGAGATCTAAGAGTAAGTTCTCTCTCCCCCTCTCTCTCTCCCCCCCCCTTCCTCCCCCCTCTCCCTCGCCCCTTCCTCTCTCCCTCTCCCGTTTCTCCTCTCCTTCCTCTCTCCCTCTCCCCGTTTCTCCTCTCCTTCCTCTCTCCCTCTCATCTTTATGTCTTCATCTTGGATGCTGTTTAATTACCATGGCTGGATATGATTGCAATGATACACTGTGTTACACAGGAGCTGCTTCATCCAGCCATGAGGAGAGTAAGGATGCATCGTCCTCCGAAACCAGTAGGAAGGAGAAGAAGAGACGGCGAAAATCCCCAGAGCCGTCATCTAAGCAGGATGAGGAGGAGAAGCACCGCGATAGGAAGGCTGATGATGAAAATCATGACAAAAAAGTCCCAGAGGTAATGTGCAGCAGTGACTGGTGTGATGAGACTATCAGCACAATGGGGACAGCGACAGCACACCCATCTGTACTGTTCGCCTGTCGCTGATGTCGTCACGCCTCGGGTCGCCGGCGACTCTCACGACGGTCGTGACATTAAATCTATCTTATTCTCTGCGTCCAGGAGCGTGCGTCGAAGACGCAGAAGCGAGTCGAGAGCAAAGAGAGGCCCACGTCCGACACTGAAAAGCACGATGGTAAGAAGCCTGAATCCAAAGAATCTTGCTCCATAGCAACGGAGAAATCCGACTCAAAGAAGTCTGCTAAATCGAGTAAGAGCAGCGGCAAGAAGAAAGAGAAGGGATCTGATGGTGGCTCGAAATCATCCAAGGGCAAATCAGACAAGAAGACAAAGAAGAGCAGTAAGAAAGCCAGTGGAATGGTGTCAGAGACAATCGATCATAAGGTACTGTGGCTCCCATACCTGCGCCGCTCCGCCTCTGAGTGTAAATCGCCATGATTGGTCAATGTCTGTTGGATTACAGAGCACAGCCAGTGAGAGTGAGAAGAAAGAAGCGAGCGCCACAGACAGCCATGATGACATTAGGTCGCCGCCCGCTCGGCCTGCCGTCACAGGCTCCAAGTCCCGATCCACCGTCAGAGAGTCGAGTCCGAATACGGCCAGTTCGACGATGACTGGTCGGTTTACTGACCGTCAGGTCCTCCATGTGTCAGATTGTCAGCATCGCCGCTTACCGGTCTGTCTCCTTACAGGTGATGACGACTCCCACAATGAGGACAGAGACTCGCAGACAATCAAGGCTCCGCAACCGAGTAAATGGGAGAGAGACGACTCTGACGATGACAGTCGACAGCAGTCGCCGCACTCCAGATCTAGAGCCAAATCACCATCACCCATTGTAACCAAGTACGTCTCCATACTACCGCCACGCCATCTCCACTGTCACCAATTGCAAATAGTTCTGACAGGATGTTTACTCACAGGAGGGTCATTGAGAATGCAGACACCATCCTGCGCAGTCAGACGGTCAAACCGCGGCGTAAGGTCACTCGCCCTGCCGACGCCAACTCAGTGTCAGATCACAGTAGAAGTGGTGCGTTACTCCGACTCTGTTGCTGATTCCTGTCTAATATCAACTCTTAACTACGATCACCTCTCACCCTCCCTCAGACTCAGACGGAGTGGAGAAGAAATCGGACCTGAGGGCTTTGATCAAGACCAAGAAGCAGAAGAGCACCTCGGATGAAGTTGCAGCAGTGTCCACGCATAGCAAGCATCAGAGATCCAGGAGTAGCAGTGACTCTAAGAGACCAGCTAGGTCTTTGTCTCCTGACAAACCGGTTGATAGTAAATCTGGTCAAAAAGCTGGTAATAAAAAAGATTTATCAGAAAAATTTAGGAGTAAATCAGGGAAATTAGACAGTGCGGCGAGACAGATGAGCGAAGATACGTTCGAGCCCGATTACAACGAGCACGATTTGGACGAACGTAAGTCGTCTGACAAGAGCAGCAAGAGGCGTTCGCCACTGAGAGCAGCGGCGTCGGTCAACTCCAGCGAGTCAGACGACGGTACCAGCAGCTCCAGTGACGAACAGCGCAAGAAGAAGAAACATAAGCATCGAAGCTCTAAGAGTAAGCACAAAAAACAGAAGAAAAGTACCAAAAGCAAAAAGCACAAGAAAAGTGACAGATAGGGAATTGCAATTTGAGACAAAGTCAGTCTATATTGTTTGTACTATAGGGAAAATGACATGCCATCCTTGTATGATGATGTCAATGTATTTTGGACAAAAATCTGTACATATAAACAACACAAACTATCAGTCCATTTGGCGTTTATTGAAATAATAAATTTTGTCAAGAAATGAGCCTAAATGTTATCGCTTCTTTGCATCATGGAGTAGATAACTCTGATAATGTGCCTCAACTGTCAACGGCCAGACAGTAGGTGCTCTTCTTCTACTTCAATAGAACGGCTCCCAGTTGCTTCCATCACTGGGAGTGAGAGAGCCAGTGACTAGCAGTATCACGTCGATCACCCACCACACCCCGATACCTCCCAGCGTTATTAGTTTTCCCACTCCTGTACCTGGAAAACATACACACATAGTTTTAGTTGCTGGGTAAGTCAGGCTGGTAGACCAGTGGGATGAGGCTTACACGTGTGCCCAAGACAGAAGCGATCCACTCCGAGGAACCCGAGCAGGATAGAGTATAACAGAGTAGTCAGGAAATAGTGCCCATTGTATCTGCAATGACTTGACCAGGTAACCATGGGCGGGACAAGGAGGCACACGGACAGATGGCCAGTGATGGAACTCACTTTATACATGGAAAACCACTCCTCAGGAAAACTCTGTTCCCATAGCATTCAATATGTGGTAGCACAGTGCACCAAACGCTTGTCATCTCCACGTCACCGTACCTCTGTCCTCCAAACTACAGGAAAACAATACTATGATTACAAGTATGTCAAATTCTCCTGTTCGGGTTAGTAGGGGGTGGGTCTGATAGTGAGTCCTATATTTCCTTGATATCATTTATAAAAATTAGTGTTGGAGGGAACTGGAGAGATAGGAATATATAACATAGGAATGTGTAATATAACTATATACAAACACTTCATATATATATATATATATCGTATAAAACCACCTGCAAGATATCACCTCAGATTGCAGTTGAGGTGCCATGTCTAGCTATATCTACCCATATTATGAAAGTTACTAAAATGTGGTAACAGCGATTGATTTCCAGACAATTAGCGCATACTGTGGCTCAAAAAAAGGCCCATATCTAGTATATCAGAGCCGGGTCCAGTCAGGGGCGGGTCCAGTCAGGGGCGGGTCCAGTCAGAAGCGGGTCCAGTCAGGAGTGGATCCGGGAATATTTTGGCTGACGTAGAAGTCATCAACTCATAGCTGTCCGAAAGGCAGCTTGTTGACTGTTGACTGTTTGGCTGTTTGTGTGGATATGTGATATGGCATGAAATAATTGTGGATATTACCAGCCTGTGTACATGTCTATGTACCAGCCTGTCAACATGTGGGGCTGAAAATATTGGAGATTCTGTTTTTCTGAACTTTGAGAAGTCATAGCTCAAAACCCCTACCCCCTACAGCTAGGATTCTGTCATATTTGAGCTCAGCTCATCAAGATCTAACTGGCGAGCCACAAGAGAACATTAGAAAACCAATAATAGATAACAACCATTTTGACCCTAAATTATGGCACCTAAATTACTGGAGTCTCCAGGAAATATGGGAGATTTGACAGGTATGATAACCATGTACAGACACACATTCATATTCCTACACGAAAAAAGTCAGGCCATTCTATATCGAATGCCTCTATTTTTGGTTTACATATAAGTTGTATACTTGATACATGCAGATACAGTCTGGTCTTTCCCACTCAATAATTACTATACGATATACAAGTTGGCAGGCTAATGCGATAGACAGAGCTTCTACCAGATGGTAAAACACATACCAACAGCACTGGTTGCCAATACGCTGCCAGAACAATAACGGCAATCTAGGTATGGTAGGATTAGACTCAAAGTTACAATTCTATACAGTTTAACTTTCTCTGTTGATCGATATCTGTTGAAACATAATGAAAAGGAGAACATTGATAGTAGATGGATTTCATGGCAGAAAGGTGACATCTGAGATTTCTAACCTGCACACATCCAAAACCTTGTATGTCTCTTGCTGTCTGGTTGCCTTCTAAATCAACTGGCTCTTGGCAGCTTATGAACTCCATAGGTCTAAACAAAGAAGTACAAGGTATGGGATAGCAACGGTATATATCAACCAAACATGACAGTTGTCTAATTGCTTCGAGCGAGCGTTACTTACAGATAACTACAGTACACTAGAGGGCCAGTAGGTCTGTATTCACAACCACAGCTCTCATCAAAGCATTCCGTCGAATCATCTTTGTCTTCGTGTGTATAATTATTATTACTAGTAGTGTTAGAGTTGAGATTCTCAACAAGTACAGTGGATAAACTATTGGGAGATGTGGAATTACTCCCGATCCCGTTCTGGGCAATAGACAAGATAATGGTGAGTGATAATAGTTGATACAAATTAGGAACGTATCGCATAGTTACTCCCGTTCCAGAGTCTTTAAGTCTTGTCACATATTTATAATGAGTGATGGAGCTATAGCAATGCTACTAATTGAAATAATGAGCATCCAGTAACGTTGTCTTATGCAGAGCTATATACAGGAAACAATAGCGGACGAGCAGATTGCATTCTAATACTAGAAGATGGTCTTTGATACTATTATGTACATGTATTCCTCTCAGTGTATGCATTGCCAGAATTCTAAGATCGGTATATTTACTAAGGCGGCTTATCTCGATACCCCCTTTAATACCTGAATAAATTAGGTTTACTGTTGCGCTAATTCATGAGCGATTGATTGGGCTTTGTAAAATGCCGTCATAAAATGACCAATAGATAACGAGTAATCATAAACTGACCAATGGCTGTAGCTTTTACATCACCTTGAGTAGTCGACCTTGACACAAGTTCATCATCATAGGAATAATCGACATCCAATCTGCTCCATCATCTACATGTACTTGTGCATTTGGTACTAGTAGAGAAAGAGAGGACTGTATGTTACACAAATACATAGCTAAAGGGTTAAAGTATATTGGAAAAATATTTTTTTATATATTTCTACTCATTGAGTAGGCTAGACTGAGAAACTCTAACTCATCAAAAAGTGTAAGTCTACTTTTTGTTCTGTGTTATGACTGAAACCAAATCGTGTAATTTTATACCATTAAGTTATACCATTATACACCTAATTCTCCGTGATCATGTGGTTACCATGTGTATCTTTTTAGTTCTCTTATACGGCGTTGATATGGATAGATTTGTTGACATTGATGCTCTGCTGGGCGATCTTGAATTGGAATCAGATGTCGTGAAGCAACAAACGTCTGATGAAAAGCTGCCCACGAATTCGTGGCCACACCTAGGGTATGAAGTTCAGGCTACACACAATTGCCTATCCTCTAGTGATCAAGAATCCGTCTCTAATGGGTTTGGTCACCAAAGCAATGGTAAGATATTTTACCTTGAATTCAATGTTATCTATTTGTATGGATCAATTGACATTCTTCTTTATGCCAAGGCTTTGGAACATCAAGAGTTGATTCAAATATGGCTGATCTGCTCGATTTATCTCTGGAGCCAGACTTCTCTCCCGCTCTCAGCTCCTTACAGACTGGCTATTCAAGCCTCGATCAGCAAACCGCTAGCTCTACGTCAGAGCAGAACACAAAGTCTTCTGAGTTACAGAGCTCCTTGCCCCCCCATGCATTGCTTAAACCCTCTTCACTGACATCACCAGCGCAATACAGCGGTCAGCAGCTGCTCTCTGCACAGCAGTCTGGACTCAATGAACCTCCAGCCAGCAACTCTCATCCAGAAGTCAATGGCTACATGAACAGAACCCTGTTCCAGCCCCTGACCGATGACGAGGCGTTTTTGACAAGTTATGAGTCGCAGAGGCCAGATATAGAAGGGTCCAAAATGACTCCATCAAAGTCGGTTCGGAGCAGCAGTAGTATTTGTGACGCTGCTCAGACGCGCAGCCTACCAAGTCAGGACAGTCGCAATTCTGATATACCCTCCAATATCGACCCTGCTCCTCTGACTTCTGCGGCTGCCACAGATATGTCACCTTCAGCACCCAGCCTTCCTTCATCTGACAGTCAACAAAACTCCTGTGATCCAGGTGGTGTTGGTTCCCAGAATGCAAAAACTTTTTATCCATCGATGGATGTGCCGATGGCAGGCATAGCATTTGTAGCAGACCCATGGCATGCTGCTGACCCATGGCATGCTGCTGACCCATTCACTTCAAACCCACCTGCAGCATACCAGTTCACAGCAAACTCATCTGCAGCAGACCAGTTCACAGCAAACTCATCTGCAGCAGACCAGCTTACAGAAAACTCATCTGCAGCAGACCAGCTTACAGCAAATTCATCTGCAGCAAACCAATTTGCAGCAGACCAATTTGCAGCAGACCAGTTTGCAGCAGACCAATTCACAGTGAACCCATCTGCAGCAGACCAATTGAAGGCAGACCAGTTTACGGCGGATCAATTTGCAGCGGACGAATCGTCCTCATCACACGGTCTCATTGACTATGATACTGTAGATCATACTAAATGCCCACCTTCTTCTCACAGTCGAGGGCTGGCCATTGATGACCTGCTTGGTGATCTAGATTTCCATCTGCCTCAGCATACGTATTCTCATGGTGCTGCGCAAAAAACAGCCAGCCAGGACGACCTTCCCTATGATGGCGGTTTGTTGAATCCTTGGGACGTTCCCAAACTTCAGGACCTGACAGAATCGAGCTCGCTGCTAAATGGGAAGAAAGAAGCTAGCACTGGCGAATGTATGAATGCTGTGCTCGGCTACGAGGTGGCCAATGATCCAATCAGAAATAGTCTGACATCTGATGAAGCGATTACCTCCACAAAAGATGCTAGTGGCACCCTGAGAGAAGATGGTTTATTTGTCGCTGGGCGTAACTTGGACGGCAGTCAGCAAACTCATGTCAAGGTTACGATGAACATGGATTCGCGACCTATGGAGAAAGACGTTGAAAAAAGCCATGTGCCACCTCACCAACTTCTTGACGAGGTCTTAGGCAGTGATTGCGGTATCCAAGATGGTGGTAACCAGCCGACCCTAAACAGCAAGCCAACGCAGCTATTGGACCACATTCTACCTGAGTGCCAGGACAGTAAGGAAACAGAGTCTTCTGCTGATACTAATCAATCGTACGTTTGCAAGCCATCCACTGCTGGTTTGAGCATTGACTCATCGAGCGATACTCTAACCAGCCACCAACTACCAGGCACGGAGATCGACGCTAGAGAATTAAACTCTGCAGTACAACTGTCTAGAGAAAGTGAGAATGACTTCAACAAACTGCTCGCAGATAATGGCTACCCTTTCTCTGGCATGCATGATGATGCAATGACAGTGCCGGCAGCAGACAGTGCCTCACTGTCGAAGAGTTCGCAGGTCGCTGGTTCCGTGGACAGCTTCACCAAGCTGAGTCATATGGAGTCTCAGCCGTCTGCTGCGCCAATCGAAAGTTTCACTGCCATCCAGAATCTGGCCATGTCGCACACGCAGAGGAACAGCCTGCTTGAAAGGAACGGTATCGTACCCCTTGTGTCGTCGGCCGACGAAGACGACATAGGCTGGGATGTAGGCGCCGCGCCTCAAACCATGTCCGATGAGATACTGCGAGACATCGGGCTCGACGATCCTATCGCAGTCTCACATGATGTGAGCGCTCGCAACGATTCAAGCGAAGTTGATCGAGTGCCCAGTAGTCCTCCCCCGTCACTCAATGATACGCCGCTACCTCATGCAGGTAAGTCTCACCCTATGCAGGTACCACCAGAAGGCCTGCCCACAGTGGCTGCAGATGGACAGTTTCTTATGCAGTTCCACACGGATACGAGATATCAGCCGGCCCCATGCCGAGTACAGCCGACCTACAGGCCATGGTGGCCGCCGACGAGGTGGAGGAGGAGATCGACTACGAACCCAACCAGGAACAAGGTAAGTAAATCTCACAGCTAGCGTACTTACACTAACAATGTAGGTTATATAAGCAGTATGTATCGAATACTAGCTGTGGTAGTAGAGTAGAGAGTTGACTGAATATTCTAGGAATAAAGTATTGAATTGGACCTAGCAGTGCTAATACCGGATTTATAAGGTAGCTGTGTCACATAGTAAGTGCATATCACACAATGAGTGCATGTCCTATACTTGTATGGATGGATGCGTCACCGTATCTTGGAGTACACGATGATGTAACTGCGTGCTGATAGTACCACGGTTTACAGTATTGCGCACCATTGCAGTGTGTTCATATCTCACTAGGTATCTACTGTCACCGGCTTCCAACTGTGCCTGACAATATTTGTAAAGGAAACTTTGGCTTACGGAATGTTCCAGAGTGGGAACACTGTGTGCCAACTGTTTGTAATTGTAACAGTCGTCACTCGATGCTTCAAGCTAGAGCAGTGTACACTGTGCACAGGCTGTCTATTGCCTTTACTGTCAGTGTTGAAACCTCCACGCTAGCTAGCTATCTGGTATTCTCACCTTGTACGTTTCAAATGATCACCCGTACACACCACCCACTGCATTCATGATGAGTGTAAATATTTTGTTTGTGCCACATGTAACATGTTGACCACACATAGCACATTGACCATGAGATACAGCATTGACCACAGTATACTACATTAGCCACATATACCGCATTGGCCACGTAAACCACATTCACCACATATATATTCCATACACTAGTAACTTGTAGTTTTACAGCTCAATGAGGACTGCGGTAGTAGCTGCTGTGTAGATGTAATCTAGACTTTGTCATATTACTCTTATCCTATCTGTAGTATCATTACTAGTCAGAAAATCATATCACTCACAATACAAGGAAGAAATACAACTACTGCACTTCCATGCTGTCGAACCTACAACAATACAGTGGATACATGGCTTACTGGATCAGAAGGATAGAGAGGAGGGAGGGAGGGAGGGAGAGGAGAGGTGAGATGGAACAGCAGATATAGAGGTGAGAAAGGGAAGAGAGGGTGAGAAGTACAGAGAGAGAAGGGGAGGTTGAGAGGGAGAGAAGAAAATAAAATGAACTGTAAAAGAGTAGATAAGAAGGAATATAAGTGAGGAAAAAAGTGAAGATATA